>OFRG01000116.1_pt1 | contig 33928 bp, 39 predicted proteins | sample 1543071 | NCBI WGS metagenome assembly OFRG01 (sample SAMN07774222, study PRJEB24372) | wastewater metagenome | isolation source: WWTP Verbania (Effluent) | place: Italy: Verbania | collected 2015-12
AATCTTCGGGGGTCACTCGTTGCGATGGAGGTAACGCTTCAATATCGTTGTTCGTTTCAGTCTGCGGTTTACTTTCCCCAACTAACTCCCCTCCGGGTCGCTTCATCGTGCGGGCACGTTGTACTGGATTCTTACCCTTACTCTCCTCTTTCCTCTTACCTAGTTCTACTTCTGCTTCCTTTACGGTGTTGCCGAACGATCCAGAGATAGTAACGGGGATAACATCGCCCTTCTTGAAGGACTCGCCCGTTCGGGTGTTTGTGAAATCCTTCTCTGCCGTGACATTCACCACGCCAAAGGCTTTCTCGATGTCGTCCCTTACCTGTTGTGCCTTTCCTTTCGGGACGGCTATCGTAAACTCGTCCCCGCCCGTTCTGAAGCCGTTTCTGGAGTCAATGCCGTGCTTGGTCAGCACCTTTTGTACGGCATCCCCTATGGGCTTTAGAACGGTCTTATTAACGCCTTCGTGCGAGGTTGTGTCATTGACATCTTTCATTCGATTAACGTCAATGGATATGACCTCTTGTTCGGGGTCGGACTCGATACGTTCCTTTGCCGCTTCCCAAGCGTTTTGGTTTGCAAGTCCGGTCAACTTATCTGTATTGCCCTTTCTACGTTCTTCCTCTAGCTGAGTCTCGACCTCCTTGATCCGATTCTTCGCACCCTCTAACGTAGATGGTCGCAATGGGGCTTCGGGGATAAGGTCGGTAGGTGCTTCCTCATAGTATTTCGGCAGAGATTCTACGCTCTTCGGTTCAGCCTTGCTTTCCACAGGCGTATCTTTCGCCAGTGCCTTCGTATCCACAGGTGCGGGCTTTTGAGGTGTCGGGGCTTTTGTTTCATTTACAGTGGTTAATGCTTTCTTTGCGTTTGCGAAATCTTGTGCTGATAAGTACGGCTGAAACTTAGGCAGTAATTCCTGTGCTTGTGCTACGGCTTCGGGACTGAGATTCTGTGCTCGTGTGGATAGTTCGGCTAGTCCCGCACCGACCAGTCCGCCAAAGAATCCTGCCACACCGGAGATGATGTTTTCTTTTGAGAATAGGTCGGTCAGCTTATTCCATCTCTCAGGTGTTGGGTCATACGTCAGATAAGCGTATGCGTGGTTGCCGATGTTCTCAGAGACTTCTTGCCCCATCTCGAACGTGCCCGTTTTAACATTCTTACCCGCGTAACCAATGACTTTCTTAAGTCCTTGCTTTTCTATCAACGTATCGAAGAATCCGTTGGTGGCGGTGATCGCGGCTTTCTCTGCCGCCTCTTTCATTATTCCCCGTGCGACAAGTCCTTCAACGATGCGAGTCTTAAATGAACGCAGGAACGGGGCTATCTTCTCCCCGCCGAATATGAATATGTCGGGGACGGCTAAGAGTCCCGCTGCTGCTGTTGCTCCGAGTGCCTGCCAGGGGGTTGCCCCGCCTTTTTTAGCCTGCTCGTAAGCATCCACCCCGCCCATCGTCCCGCCGATCAGGAATGAACCCACACCTCCCGTTGGTGCTCCGACCAATGCTTGCAGGACTACTTGACCTGTGGTGTTTCCAAGTATCTCAGGGATGCTTCCTTTGAAGTCCTTATCAATAGGAATGCTCTCTGAAAGGTCTTTGATGTCTTGACCGAGTTTGTATCTCCAATCTTTCTGAGCATCTATGTCCGCACCGAACAATCGCCCGACCGCTTCCTCACCGATAGCAGAGGCTTTCAGTAGTGCCGCCGTTGCTTCAAAGGGAACTTTAGCTAGTCCGCCCGCTGCTGTTTCTACTCCTTTAGCGATGGCGAACATCGGTTTGTTCTCCATTCGTTTTGCAAAGGCTTTCCCTTGCTCGACGTAGTTAGAGATAGAACCGTACTGCTGTTTAATGTCGTTGTAAGCCTGATCCCGATATGCTTTGACCTGCTGAGGTGTGACTTTCTTTATATCAGGAGTGCCTTTTCTTTCCCCTTGACCAAACGGCTGCATCGCCTGAGACGAAGCAAGGTTCTCGCCTAAGAAAGAGGCCGCGTTCTCTAGTTCAGCTTTCTGTGTCGCAACATCCTTTTCGTTGCCGAGTATACCCGTATCCTGTCGCCACGCATCAATATCAGCCTTTAATTTCTCATACGCTTCTGCGGCCTGTGCGTGGGTGATAAGGCCATTATCTGCATCAGCAAGGGTCTTTAGTCGGAACTGTTCTAGTTCGAGTCCCGCCGCGTCTAGTTCATCCTGATTGATGCCTTTCTCGCGTCGTGCAAGGTCTAATTCGGACTGTGCTTTCCTGCGTTTCAGATCGGCGTCCTTAGCTCGAATCTCCTTAATAGCAGCGTCGTCTATCGCAAGCGTGGTCTGCGTCCTGTCCTTCGCCCTGCGTTCCGCCTCTTCGTCTGTGAACCCTGAGTTGTCTTTCTTTTCGAGGTACTGACGGACAACATCGTAATCGACACCCAATTGAGCGGAGAATTGAGACGCGGCTTCGTCTAATGCGAACGTCCTGGCACTCTTACCCGTACCCTGCATCCAGTTAACATTAGCCGTGATCTCTTTCGGCTGTGCATTGCCTTGAGGTTTTGATGCCTTGATGCCTTGTTGCCTTGATGTGTAGTCGTCAACCCGTTTATTGTAATCAACTATGCCCTGAGCCTGTTGAAGTGTCGGGTCTTGCGATAGGAATTGTATGTTCGCGTTGTACGCCTCTCTCGCACTGTTGCTGTCAGGCAAACCACTGTCCTTAAGGAATCTTTGATAGCCCTGATTGATAGCCTCTGGTGCTTCGGGTTGGGCGTTCGGGAGTAGTAGTGATGACGGCAGGCTACGTGCAAGCTGTTCGTTTCGCCGTCTGACCACTTCATCCGAGTGCAGTAACTCGTGGTTCACCGCCTGCGGATACATCTGCCTGTCAAGTTCTATCTGCTTCTGTGCGGCCTGCGGATCGCGGACGATGGATGCACTTAGTTCATTGCCTTGTGCATCGGTCGTCAGTAGCGTCGTCCCTCTGGTGTCTCTACCTACGTCCTGCACCTTGCCGATAGCATCAGCGAGGTTCTTAGGCTGTCCCTTTGCGGGGTTGACGGCTAGTTTGCCCTCTGGGACATCAATGACCTGCAACCCGCCTAGCGTCGGTATCTGTTCGCCGGGAGTGATAAGCGTACCCTTCTTCGGGCTATTAGGATCAAGCGTGCTCTGTATCTGGGCATCTATCGTCTCAGGTGCTTCAGGGGCGGGTGCGTCGTAACGAGCTAATAGATCGTCAAGCGTTTCGGTCGGTACGGTGTCGTAGCGTTGCAGGAGATCGTCTAATGATTCTCTCTTGGGTGCGGTTCCTTTCCCTAATCTCGCGTTATCAAGATCGGTGAGGTACTTCAGGTCACGCTTCCCGTACCTGCCTTGCAGAAACGAACTAGGCTTGCTTCCATTGTTTCGCTCGAAGTGTAGATGTGGGCCAGTCTGTTTGACTCCGGGCTGTTTTACCCGCTCATCGAATACTCGATAGCCTTTTTGCAACGCGGCCTCTACGAGGTCGCCTATCTCGTCGTCGGACTTACCATTAAAGTCAATATCCGCCGCGAGTCCGTAAGGATGCAGTGAACCTTTGTTGATAGCCTTCCCGAAGGTGCGATTGACCTTAAACCCTTTCTGCGTAAAGAAATCCCGAAACTGCTTATCGTTCCCTTTCGGTGCGAGGGTTCTTTTAGGCTCTTCCGCTCCGTAGAGCTTTATAAGTTCATCTATTCCGTCCATTGATACCTTCGAGCATTAGATTGATGCGGGCGTTATACGTGGCTTCGTCTATTTTACCATTATTAAAATCATCATCTATGCCCGATGCTATCTTGATTATCTGAGCGTCCGTGAGCTTTCCTGATCGCTTACCTTGCGGGGCGGATGACTTAGCCTTATCGGCTGCTAGCTTTGCCCGCGTTTCCATTGCGGAGACTTGCCGTTCCCTGAGTCCGTTGTTGACCTTGTTGTTGCGGATGGTTTCATCTATCCGTCTCGCGGTCTGGATGTTCTTTTCATCGCCGGACTGGATCAGCCAATCTCGATAGCGTTTCAAATCCTCGACCTGGGTTTCCTGCAACTCACGTCCTTTAGCCTTGTCCTCTAACAAACCTTCGTAATACTTATTCCTTGCCGCGTCTGCCTTTGCTTTACGCTCGACCTCCATCTGTTGTCGCTGATTATCCACGTCAACATTCTCGATCTGCTTCCGCTTATACACATCGGCTATACGCTTGTCCTCTGCGTCCTGCAATGGTTTATAGCGTCCGTAAGCGTCCTGTATCATCTTGTCCCGCTTCATCGCACCGTACCCTTGTACTTTGACCTGGTTCTGCGGGTTGAACATATTCGAGACTATCTGAGCGGTCTTTACTAACGCATCCTTCCACCATTTCTCTTTTCCGGGCTTGCTCTTTAACGCAGTCTCGTAATCGAACTTGGCGTTTTCAAGCCCCGACATCGCCTCCATAGGCTGTTCGTACTGCGTCAAATCTTCGGGGACGGGCTTTCTGTAAGTGGCATATCCACCAGGTTCAAATGCGGGTTCCGTAGCCTGTGATGGCATCGGTGACATTCCCCTCTGTGTGAGGTCTCCTACCTGTCCGAGTTGTACGGGTTCGACCGATACTTCGCCGTTGTTGTTATTGACCACTTCCGGCCCGTTTTCTCCGACTATCGCAAATTGGTTCTTCTTTACCTTTCCGCCCCTAGCAAGGAATCCCGCGAAGTTAGGCAGTCTCTTTGCTATTTCAAACGGCATAGGCGGAGCACCGATCCTCTTTGACTCAAAGGGCATCGGAACGGGATTAACACGCCCGCCTGTCTCAAACGGCATCGGAGTAGGATTTACGATAGGAGATGACTTTGGAACTTCATAAGGCATTGGGGTTGGGTCAATGCGTCCCCCGCCTTCGTGCGGCATCCGGTCAGGAGTGATGATAGGCGTGGACTTGGGGGCTTCGTGGGGCATCGGCGTAGAGTCGATCTTCCCTTTGACCGCACCGATAGCACCGGGCAGACCTTGAAGTATCCCGCCGATAGTAGATAGCGTGTCATCTTCTTCCTGCGGACGAATCTCCGGCATATTCATTTGGAACGGCTTTATCGTCCCAAATCCCATTCTCCCTCTACGGGCGTAGTAGTCATTTAGCATTTTTCGCGTCCTTCCTGTTCAACTCCGACTGATGCTCTCGCTCAATTCCCGCTATCATCGCATCCGTGATCTTGTTCTGCTGACCCATCTTCATTTTCTCACGCTCGAAGTCCATGTCAGCTTGACGGTTCTGCTGGTCGATAGCCATTTGCTGCTCGGCCATTTGCTGCTCTTGTGCCATCTGCTGTTCCTGCATAGCCTGTTCCTGAGCCATCTGTTCCTGAGCCATCTGCTGTTGTTGCTCCATAGCAGGCTGTTGGGCTTCCATAGCAAGTGCCATATCCTCTTGTATCTCGCCCACCTTTTGCCCCTTGAGCATCTTGATAAAAGATTCAAGGCAGGTGACTAGCAGGAAGTTCGGTGAGGCTTTGGCTAGCTCGTTCGTGATCTTATCGCGGTAGAACTCCACCTCTGTCGCGGCATCTTCGTACATCGACGGCGTAAGGTCGGGAAGCGATAGTAACTGCATAGCAACTATCTGTCTCGCCATTGGATCGCCGGGGTCTTGCATACCGTCTAAGAGGTGCTTTAGTTTGTCGAATCGTGCATCTGAAAGCCTTACTTCCGCTTCCGTGTTAGCAACATCAACGTCAACCTGTGTGAACTGCTTGATGCGGAGAAGTATCTCCTCCGAGACTTCCGGCTTCGCTAGGTTCGGATTCAATTGCGCAAGGTTCATAACGTCTGCCATAAACTGACGCAATGCCATTTCCTTGTCGAATAGATTGCGGGGGGCTTCGGAACCTTGTTCGTATCCGATGACAATATCCGTGTCGAGATTGGCCTCTAAGAATGCTTTGATGTGATCTTCAGACCAATCATCATTAAGCCTCTTTAGAAACTCGAAATCCTCTTCACTCCAATTCTTCTGTGCTTCTTTTATTTGCCTCTCCGCCCACGCTACCTTGCCTAAAGCGATAGACCTTAGAAACGGCGTGAGCTGTCCCATCGACTGCTCTTTCTGCTGTCTCTGTGCGGCGTATGGTTCGTTCGGTTGAGCCTGCCCCTGCATCGCGGGCGTCACACCGCCTATGTCTCCCTTTGTAGCAAGTATCGTGGAGATAAGTTCCATCGGTGCAGAGGAAAGAGTAGCCGAAGGGATCATCCCGAATGTATTACCAATAGGTGCGTCGTAAGGAAGCGGGTCTTTCGTCAACACCACATCCTTTTCCACGTCCTCCGGGTCGAACGCACCGGAATTGAGTATCTTCGTTGTTCTCGCGTTCCTCTTGGTGTGGTACACCTGTACCGTGAACATATAGTTCACGACATCCTGAAGCGGGATCATCTCGGTCAGAAACAATCCGTAGAACGAAGATGGGTTAGAAAGGAAATTGATATAGATGAACTCGTCCCTGAAATCACAGGGGTAAACATCTATGATCTGTCCGCTCTTTACTACAAAACAAAGTACGGGCGGCTCTTCAAAGGCGTTGCCGTTGAACAATCCGTCCGAAAACGTCTTACCTTTCGGGGCGTAGAATCTTACGTTCTCGCCGTCCTTCAAAATGAAATCCTCATCTAACTGAAGATGCAGATACATCTGAGGCGTAAGGTACAAATCTTTTATCTCTGCGAGGTCGTCAACCGATTCTTCGTTAGGAAAATCCTGTCCGGTCTGTAACGCTCGCTGCCATTTCAGCGGGTAGCACCAATCTTTATTTCCAGCGGGAGCATTGGGGTACTCCAGTTTTATCTCCGATTCAGGTTCCAAGTGACGGTGAAGCATCCACCTTGCGGCCTTGATGTTTCCCGCCTGAGTGCCCCTGTCGTCCATTACTATCTCGATAGCGGGAACGATCACGGTCTTGGTGTCGCCCGACTGCCTGACCTGCACATCCTTTATCTGCGAAATAGATTCTTTCTGCGGTTCTTCTATCTGCTCTGTTTCCCCTCCGCACTCCACGCACATCTGTACCGATGCGTCGTATTCGTACCCGCATTCTTTACAAACTGACTTTCCGCCGCCTTCTATCTCTTCTTCGCCCCACTCCTCTACGTGGAACCTCTTGTTCGCATACGGATTCCATTTGACGCGGATAAACACGCCCGGTGCTATCTGAGGCTCGGTAGCGATCTGCTCACAGAGTTGGTGCGTCCATTGTTCTTCGGTCTTAATATCCTTGATGGCGTTGCAGACATCTGCAACCATTTCGCTCTGGGTGTCTTTTACAAATCTCGGTTCTATCGTGACCTTTACATCCGCCGTCAAGACCGCCGAAGAGGTTGTTTTCACCATCGGCTTGATGATGTTCAAGGTGTGGATTCCCTTTGCCTCGACCGTTTTCCATACGCCTTGAGAGTTGAACACACCGATAGCGTCTTGTGCCGTCCAGTCCCTAAGACGCTTTCTTAGCAGGACGGTGTTCGTGGTAAGCGTCTGGTCGAGCCTCTTGTTCTGCTTCTCGATCCGGTCAAGTTTTTCCTGGATGAATCCGGTTGCGTTCATTAGATTGCCGATAGAATAGATGGAAGTGCCTGCATACCCATTTGTAGAAGCCCTCCCCAATTAAACCCTTTAGGTCGGTTCAGGATGTTCGTTAATTGAGCCTGAGAACCTTGTATGCCCGTGTTCATTCGATTCGAGTAAAGGTTCTGTAAGGTATCGGTCAACCCCGCCTGCCTGTCCATCAGTCCGCCGACTTTAGACTCATACGCAGCACCCCAATCTCTGAGCAATTGGTCGTCGGATAACTGTCTCTGCTGACCAGCCAATGCGGAATTATTCGCACCGCGAGCTATCGTGTCGCCCGTACCGCGAAGCATCTTGCTCATTCGCTGATAGTCAGATAGAGGAAGCAGGTCAACATTTACGCCTGTGGGTAGGTTGCGGTAGTCCTTTGCATTCAACCAGCCTTTAAGCTGTGACCGTTCCTGAGCCAGTTCATTCTCATACGGCGAGGGCTGTGTTGCCCTGTCGATCCAAGACTGGAGCATCTGCTCCATTCGTTTGTAATCATTTTTGCGTCCCATAACTCTACTTCCTTGTGCTACAATAAAAACGGCTTAACTAAGGACTGCGAATCCCCAATTAAGCCTAACCACAGTATTCATAGTTGAGGTATGAACAAAATGGCTAGTGCCAATAATAACAGACTCCCCGTTGACCGTACGATCCTTACGAATATTTTTAAGCAAATTCAGGTAAACCCCGACACTAAATGCTGGGAATGGATGGGTGCTCTGGACGCTTACGGGTACGGAGTGTTTACCACCCGATATTACCGACGCGGACATTCGCATCGTGCTCACCGCATTATTTACGAGTTGTTTGTAGCAATACTGCCCGACCCGAAGCAGTCTCAATGCGACCATCTTTGTCGCGTCCGCCACTGCGTTAATCCTGCCCACATTGAAATAGTTACGATTGGACAGAATGTGCTTCGAGGTGAGGGTGTATGTGCCCGAAATGCTCGTAAGACACACTGTAATCGTGGACATGAATTTACGGAACAAAACACTTATATGAAAAAATCTCCCAACGGACAGCTTTGGCGAAGATGTAGGGCGTGTCACAACCGTGACGCTCGTATTCGCAACGGACGCGATTGTTGATATATATGATTTCCCCATAACTACACCTGATACCTATTATAACCTATACTGTTGGCGGGTCGTCTAAGATGACATCCTTGTTGTGAGAGCATATCCCGCCCCACTTTCGCCACATTCCCGTGCCAATAAGGAACCTGTGTCTCGGTGCTAAATAGAACCCGACAACCACTCCCTCGCCAACCCATTCTTTCGTCTTGATCTGCGTTACAACGTCCTTCCCGTCTATGCTCGTTACAATATCGTCGCCCTCGTTCAAATCCCTTAATTCAGTGCCTTCTTCATCATCCGGGAAAGTAATGTACTTATGGTCAAGATTCGTGATGGCGATAAAGCCATTCTCCGTCTCGATCCTCCATAGTTCGTCTCGATGCCATTTCATTTCCCGTACTTGGGTCATTTCTTTCTGGTAGATGATGTAGTCGCCCGGTCGCACGTCTTTTGCCCGTACTTGCAGGATAGAACCGGCACCGTCCGTGATCGTGACCACTTCTTCTTCCCAAACGCATCTGGTTCTGCCGTCGCCTCCTCCGGGGAACGGAATGGGTGGAGGGGGTTCGGTCGTCCCGCCCTGATTAGAACCGTTAGCGGCAACGGGCGGTGTGCCTCTGTCTGAGGAAAGATCGTCCGTATGAAAGCCGAATATCGCATCTTCTCCGAAAGATACGTGGGCAAGGTCTATGTAAAGAGAATTGAGCGAACCGCCTCCCGCGATGGTCGCTTCTCCATATCCTTTTAAGGTGAACGGAACACCGTCACCTAACGCGAACGTGACCTCATTTGCGGACACGTATGTATCTATCGCGGCGGTATGCGTCTCTGAGCCTTCATCCGTGATGGTGCAGTTCATTCCTACGTGTCCGACAACGAACTGCCCCGCGTCCGATGTGACACGTAAGGCAGTCGGGAGCACGACATCAGTGACCCGCAAATCCAATCTCCCGTTGGTCAGCCCTGTAAGGTTCCACCGTACCCATTGAGAACGTGCGAAGTCCGTTAAAGAGTGGTCGTAAGTATTCGGAACTCTGACCGCGAACGGTAAGGTGTCCCAACTATCATCTACACCATCCGTGGCAATGTTTGCCAAGACAGAGTTTCGTGTCGCGGTAAAGGCTGTGAGTTTCGTAAAATCCGCAGACGGATACGCCGTTACTGTTTCGTTGATGTAGGAATTGTTGTCAATGTAAGACGTAAGCCCCGTTTCTACCCTGTCGAGCAGTTTGAAAGCATTTACCGTGTGCGTACCTCCACCTGCCGCAGCCGTGATGTCCACCGCCGTTCCTGCTGTTGCGTTCGCCGCACTTGAGGCTAACTTGATGTTGTTTGCATCAACTTTAATGACGTAATAGGTCGTAGCTAACGCTAGTCCCGCAGGCAGTACACCTGTCGTGGTCAGCGTCACCGGATCGGTCGTCGCGTAAGTGTGTGAGGTGATCGCAATAGTATCCGTGCCGGGTGTTACATTCGCGTCTAAGAATGTCTTATTGGTCTTTCGGTAAATGTCATATCCGATGACGCCGTAATTAAGCGGACGCTGCCACGAAAGATTGACCCTTGCCCCGTTCGAGAAATCTGTATCGGCGGGGGCGGATGCTACCGTTAGTGCCGTGCTTTGGATCGTGAACCCTCTGTCGGTTCTGGTGTGAACTACATAGTCCCTTGAGGTTGCCGTTGAAATGGTTCCCGATGTCGAACCCGTGATAGTAAAGTTGCCCTGAAGGTAATTCCACGTCCCGTTCTGCCGTCCATATATGCCGCAGGTCAGTCTCGCGGTGATAGGTGCGTACACGTATTGGTTAGCTTTAGCAATGTTAAACACACAGTAAAGCGTGTAGGACGGTTCGGCGGTCGGTTGGGCTAAAGGTGCGTCTAAGGTGTAGTCCTCATTGATCCTTGCGCATCCTGCCGGAGTGTCCTGCCGTGTCCAATTAGACTGAGACGATGAATAACTAGCGTGGTCGTCTGATTTTAATGTCCAATTCTTCGGGGTGATGGTATGCGTACCCCCACCCGCTGCCGTACCACCTGTAATAGCCGTTCCAGCGTAGGCATTGGTCAAACTTGAGGCAAACTTAAGATTGTCCGCATCTACCTTGATGATGAAATAATCCGTGGCTAAAGAAAGGGCAGAGGGCAACGTCCCTGTGGTTGTTAGTCTGATAACGTCTGCTGTTTCGTATCCGTGACCCGTAACGGCGGTGTTGCCCGTTCCCGTATTGAAATTCGCGTCAACAAATGTCTTTGCACCTGTCGTCGCTGTCGTCCAAGAATGCATCGGATAGTTATCCGTATCAGGATGCGAGAACCAATGCGCACATTCGTATCGCCTATCATCCGCCGTAGAGACATTCGCCCACGAACCTACACTATGAGAGAACGAACCGTTTCTAATTTGATTGATAGCCTGCGGACGTACCGTGGGTGGCGTTACGGTCGGATCAGACACGATACGCCCGACGCGAGCCATTTCTTCGCGCATCCTTTCTAGTTGGCGGTATATGTCTGATATTTGTAAGGTGTCTGTTTTCACAGTTTCGCTTCGCTTGTTTCCTGAACCGTGCCTAAAACGTCTATCTCTATCACTCCCCCGCTTGTCGCATCGGTCGCCATATACGCACTTACCGTATAGGAACGGCAATCCTGCACAGAGGGGTAGAAAGAGTATTGATGCTGATCGACATTCGCTGTCGGGGTGATCGCCTCAAAGTCCTCACCGACGATAATAAATACGTTTGATAATGTCGCTGATGCCGTGACAGCAGCTCCCGTGCTTCGGTTGCTCATCGTCACGGTCGTGGCGTTCGAGTACGTCAGTTTTACTATCAGGTAATGAGTCCCTACGCCTCCAACGTCAGTTCCGGTCACGATGGCTTGTTTGCCTGTTACGCTCGATGTGAACGTACCGGACGGGACGGTTAGATTCGCTGAGGCGTTAGTCGTCGAACATCCCCTTACGAACGTCTTGAATAGATTTTGATGGATGCCGAGAATAAGCGGTTCGGTACTATTGCCGTTTCTTATCGAAGCACTTACTTCATAGATATTTGCTGACGTTCCCGTTCTCTGCCACCGCCCGATAGATGCTATCGGTGTTCTCGATGCTCCCGTGTCGTAGGAATATGCAGGCCCGGACGAGAACGAGACTATCATCTCGCCCCTTGAGTTGGTGACGCCCTGCCAGTTCCCTGTGATGGAAAAGTCCGTTGCATAAACAGGTGCGGCCCACGTCATTGACTGCGTACAGAACGATACCGATGTCCCGCCATTGCCGATGACGAATGACCTTGAGTTTGGGTCAAAACCGACTACCGTAGAGGATGCCGCCCAGCTTCGTGTGAGATAAGAGACTTCCTTGCCAAATTCGTAATCAATAGTGCCGTCTGGAAGTATCCTTACTATTCCCGCTCCCTCGATGAACGCAACTATCATCCCCGCCCCGCTAGTCCAGTTCTGTTGATTCGAGATGCCGACTTCTGGCGTGATGGTCGTTATCGTCGCACTTGGCAGATCATCGCCCCGATAACCCACGTACTGAATGGCGTGGATAGAGTTTCGACACGCTATGTATGCGTAGTCGTCCACCTGTCTATGCAGTACCGCCGTGACGGGTTCGGGAAAGTAGATAAGGTGTCGCGGATGATAAGACTCGAATTGATTGGGTAGAGACACCGCACCTACCGAACCATCATACGCACCGAGCAACACACCGACATTTTCCAATCTCAGGAAGTGAGTGCCTTGCGGGGGCACGTAATCGAACAGCCACGCTTCTTCAGGCAGCAGATCGCCGTCCTTGAAATCGAACTCCAGCGTTCTGTTGGATGCCGCGTCCACCGTCGTTTCGGGAATACCGAATATCCACTGAGCATCTACCGCCGACGACGTTCTGTAACCGACTCGATAATGCACCCCTGTACCGCCGAACCCTACTTTAGTAGCGAACACCGCCCAATGCGTCTGTCCTGTCTCTGCTGTCGGAAAGGTTATCTTGACGGTCTTTCTTGCGGGTGCGACAACGGCTGAGGTGGTTGACGCAACACTGTGAACATCTGTTTGCGGGTCGGTAAGATTCGAGCCTTGATTATTCCTGTCCCTGATCCCCGCAACCTTGAACGAAATAGCACCGTCTATCTGTCCGGCATAGTTCGCACCCACGGTAGCGGGAACTTCTAGTACGGGTGCGTCTGGTCGATCAAGCCCCGCCGAATCGAAGTAGGTGTATAGATACGTAGAACTTTGCACCGACGCCACTTTCAAAGAGGTCGATGCCCGCATATTCGCAAACTCTACCGTGTGCGTTCCTGAGCCTGTCGTTGACGGAGTAATGTACGTTCCTGCCTGAGCATTCGCGAAACTCGAAGCTAACTTGAATGTGTTTGTTTGAACCGCCGTAACGTAGTAAGCAGTATTAGCGGAGAACCCTGTCGGCAACCCTCCAGAGGATGAAAGTGTGACCACATCTCCTAAAGCAAGCGTATGCCCTGCTTCGGTCAACTCACCATTGCTTGTATTGACATCGCCCGTTGCTATCGTGAACGAGGTCGAAGATGAAAGAGTACCTAACGGGATGCCTTCTTTGGATAGCGTTCCCGCCCCGATAGCGTATAAAGTCTTAGAGAAATCTTCTATTAAAGAACCCGATGCGGTGACGCCTGAGTAGTCTTTCAATCCTCCCCAGGTGTTTCCTAAGATGACGCTTATCCGCGTTCCTGTCGCAGTTCCCTTACTGTTAAATCCTTTGAATGGGCGTATGACCGATTCGCCTAATACAAGCTGGTTACAACTCCCTTCCGCAAACCCGTCCGGCCCTTCTTTCAAAAGGTTCTTCGAGTCCGTGTAACCGGAATCGAAAGTGAACTTGTTTAAGAGTTGTCGTCTCATCGGAAATCATACACATTCAGGTATCCGCAGGCGTTACACGCAACTAACGGAAACTCTTGCCCGTGTTTCAATGAATAGACAGTCCTGACAACGAAAGTGTGCCTGACCGTTATATCCTTTACATCCAACCCGCCCTGCTCGTTAGTAGGGTCTTTCGCTACCCTTGTTCTCACCGTGATCTGCGGACAGTCACATCTATCTTCATCGTCAGCCCAAACCGCATCCCATATCTTTTTATAGAACTCGGCCTGTGCTGTTCCCAGTGCCGCCGCTTCGTCGAATCTGCCTAATGTAGCAAGTGCTTCCGCTCTCTCGTGAACGGGTGCATCTTCGGCAAGGATCGCCCTCGCTTTGTCAAATCTTTTATTTCTCGGAGGCTGTTTCAACGCCAAGAGTCGCTGTGCATCCAAGTCCTCTCTCAATATCGGTCGTGGAGTTTCACTTTTCATCTATCGGTTCTGCACCCTGATACAGTTCGCAGATAACGTCTATCAAATCTTCGTCAAGTTTCGCGTGTAAGGTCGATATTGTCGGTACACAGGGAACGGTGAAAGAGAATGTGCCCGCCGTCGCGTTCGTGTATAGCCGATCATCGACCATCCATCCGTACACGTATTCAATAGGAAGCCCTCTGGTCGTATCCGCACTCTCACGCGAAATCCATTGCACTTTTCTTGAGTCCCAATTCGTGATCGTATGAGTGCCCGACCCGTCCGCCGTTAGATTGATACGGGTATCTGCCTGAGCGTTCGCCCAAGACGTTGCAAATGCCACTCGTGAAGAGGTGACGCTAATAATGTAGTAGGTCGTGTCTATCTGAAGTCCTGACGGGAGCGATCCTGAAGTAGTAAGTCTTACCTTTGCTCCGGTCTGGAATCCGTGATTGGAAATAGTGACAAACTCTAGTCCATCATCCACATCGTTGTCGGTGAACGTCTTTGCCGTATAGGTGTGCCATACAGTTCCCAATGGAAGATAGTCGAGCATCACCCCGTTCGTGGAAATGACCGTCCCTAAGTCCGAGTAATAGTCCTGGTTCGTGTTCGTGATCGTCGATGTGACACTTGATCTGTCCGTCTCTACGAGATGCCGTCTTTCCGGGTCAAGGGCGGTCTGGCGAGCAAGACGAGTTAAAGCAGGTGCGATAAGCGTCAGTATCCTCGGACGCTCCGATGCGGGGAGTCCTAAACGCTGTCGGACTTTAATTGATACCTGGGCCTCATTCATTGTCTATCTCAGGGAGAATCTTCGCCCCGCCTCGTATCTCCGCTAATTGGTTCTGAAAGATGTTGCCGTAGTAGCTTGCCTGCTGGGCATCCGAACCGTCCTTGAGCAAACGTGCCACAGCCCCGAACGCTACCGCACTCGCGTATGATTCCGGTGCTTGCGGGGAAGCTGTTCTGACGTAATCGGTATAAACTACTTTGCCGTAAGCATCGACGATGTAGAGAATGGAATCCTCTACGAAGTAGTAATCGAGCGTGTAAGCGGCCGTTCCGTAAACCGTTCCGTAAGTTATCATCTCTAAGATGTCCTCACGGGAATTGGCTTGTATGCCCTGCAAATAAGTTCCGTTCGATGTTGCACAATGCGTGACGGTCAGTATCCGTCCGAGAAATGAGGGTAAGGTGTCACCCGTGACCAGAGCGGAAGAAGTTAGTTTGAACGCATTAGAGAATGGATGTCCGGGCGTTTGTACGATAGCCGTACAAACCTCGCCGTCCGCAAATAGAATGGCGTCCGCTATCTCCGTGTCAGAAGCATACTGCCTCTTTGAAGAATCGACCGTAGTAGCATACGCAGTCCGCGATGCTTGCAGGAGGCTGATAACCTGACTCTTTGCTGTGTTGAATGTTAGAGCAACCGCCATTTACAGTATCCAATCGTATTCAGTGTCGTAGCCTAAGATATCGTTGTGATCTATCGCCCGGTGTCCGCCTCTCGACCGTTTCCGCCACGTCTCAAATCTCTCTTCCCACTTGGCTTTCTCCATCATCAATCCCATCTTCAACTGCTCGTATGCGGTGACTCTGGAAGCCAGCTCAGGACGTTTATGCACGTACTTGGAAGCATTGACAGCGATGATGTCTATGCAGGAAATCCTCGCGTCTAGTTCGATCAGGGGAGTAAGGTTGTCGGGAATGGTTATCGTCGCGTCCTTGTTCGCGGAGAACGTGTTCGCGGGAGCGTACCATACTCTGAAAGTGCTGTAAGGGGCGGTCAGTTCGTCGCCGTATTTCGAGAACTCTGCCGTGATCTGATTCGCCGTATCGCCATAGAACCCTACCGCCATAATGCCGTGTGCCCGTCTCTCAGGAAGCACGTTCATATTCACCGTAGGAATGAACCGCCACGAATCGTTTGTGCCGTCGAATGTTTTCTGTTCCACCCACAACGGAGTAATGACGTCCGATGTCGTCAGCGTCGTCAGGTCTTTTGAATTAGACCCCGATGCTAACGTGAACTCCGATGTTTTCTCTGCTAATAGGTTCTGGTCGGATTGCCGTATGCCTTCGTAGTAATAAGCAAGTTTGCGAAACACGACCGTAGCTACATCCATCTCCTGAATCAACTCAGGTTCGGGATCAGCTAATCCGACCATTACGGATGAGATAAGTTTTGCAGGTGTTTCGAGCATTTACCGTAATCGTGCCCATCTAAGAACCGCACCAGCTTTCGCGGTGATAGCCGAACTCGACACCTCCGAAGCAAACCTGGCTATGACCGTGCCTGTTGTGGACGGCTGTATCAACCCGAAGATGTACGCCATATTGTGAACAGTGTCGCCGGATGTTGCTGAAGCGGAAGCGGGAGAATCATAGGCTATGACGTTCGCGTTGCGCGTCGAGGTCGTTGATGTCAACGAATACTCCGAAGAGTACACGAGCAAAGAAGGTGTAGCCGGGCCGTTAATAGCCCAACGCGATCCCGTAGTGGTCGCCGCTGCCGAGAACGGGATGACAAACTCGAACTGATACAGCCCGCCCGCCTCGACAACAAAAGATAGCCCCGTAACGTCCGCTATCGTGTTCGCAGAAGCATTCTTATTGATAACGTCCTTCGTTAAGATAACGGTATTCCACGGGGCTAGAGTGTCTAACGATCTGTTGATGAAGCTCATAGCTTTATAAGTACCTGACTCGCAATGGTTATCAGTCCAGATGTGAGGGTAGGAAGGAATCGGAGATTCGTGTAGCGAATGTAGTCGATCTCCCAGACCTCGGTTGCGTCCGCCGTGACGGTACGCGAAGAGTTGGGAACGGTCACATACGTTGCACCGTTATCAAGCGATCCTTCAAGTGCCACCGTGCATCCTGCTATCGCGGTCGGAGTGAAGGTGTGGTTGCCCGAACCTACGTTAGTGATGTTGACGATCCCTGTGGTAGAACCAATGTCTATCGCGTGGGCGTAAGTGTCGTACAACGAGAACGTGTTGGCACTCAGCCACCGCACGTAGTAATCCGTCGAACCGGAAATACCCGTAGGAAGCACACCGCTCGTCGTCACCTGTCCGACAAGTCCCGTATAAAACCCGTGAGAGGTGACGGTGATGACATCAGACGTGTTCCAGTTCGCCGCAGCCGAAGTTCCCGCAGAAGGAGTGGCTACGTCGATAGTCGCGGCGATGACCGCAGACTGGGCGTTCGACACATCAAAACTTGTACGCGGGATGCGCTCACCCGATGAGTTGAACCCCATCGTGGTAGATGTAGCCGTGCCCGTGATCTTCGTCGTCGAGGCGTCGGGCGTGAGTTTCAACCAATTGTTAGACATTCTTCTTCTCCTTCGGTGCTTCTTTCTTTACTTCCTTATCTGCCTTTAGTGCTGCTATCTCCGCCCTTAATCGTTCCAACTCCGCTTGGTCTGCCTGAGCCTGTATAGCCTGTGCTACGCTTGCCCCGATAGCCTCGCCCTGAATCCTTGCCGCGTTAGCCTGAATCTCTGCCTGTTCGACGTGCTTCTCTTTCTTATGAAGGAGTTTCATAAAATGCCTGTCGGCGTCGTCGTAAGCCTGCTTCCTGTTCCCGCCCGATGTCGCTTCCACCTCACCCGCACTCTTGGCGAGTTTCTGTGTCGCGTAGATAATCCCCGCTTTGTTCGAGGAGATAAGAACCTTACGCAAATCTTCGAGAATGTTGTGATCGAGACGCGAGTTGAAAATGGCTTCCTGACAGTCCGTGCTCTCCAGCCACTTCAACCTGCAAGTCGGACACGGGAGCGGCAACCCGCCATTGAGCAGATCGCCCGCAGGCCCGTATGTGACTTCCTCCAACCCCATCTCGCACGTAAGTTTCGGATGGAGAAGGGCGAAGTAGTCGTCCGCTTCGTCCTCACCCGTCTGCTTGTCATAAGGCAGATCGGTGAGACATTCGAGGATGCGGAAACCGAAATCCATCGTTCCGCCTTGAAACTTAGCGGCAACCGCATTAGCGAAGTGCATCGCTGAATACTCTTCCTCAGCGTCATAAGACAAAAGCCGCTCACCGTTCTTGCCGATGACCGACTTCATTCTTTCCTTCATATACCCGTCAACTCTGGGCTTGAAGAGGATCAACTGACCTTGCGGAATAGACCATCCCGGCACGTTCGACCCTCGCGGGTTCATCGTCATCCTGAGTCCCGGTGCGTAGCCATATACCCTTCGGCGGTCAATGACCTTGTTCGCTGTGTTGTCTGCAAATCGTGTTGCTGCTTTCATAAATTAGCGGGGCGTAAAGTTGTATGCCCGACTCGTGCTCCTGTTTTCTTTATCCCAATTCTTGAGGGCGTACTCCCTGATATATTCCTGTCGTTTGTCCGCCGCTGCTTCCTGAGCGTTCTGTTGCTGCTGATGGTCTGCAAGGACTAACGCATCGCGTTCTATCCCCTGCATCTCAGCAAACTGCTCGTCCTGTCGAACCTTTAACTTGATAGCTTGCAACGCTGTCTCGTCTAAAGGAACGTACTGACCTTCGTTGCCGACTATCGGGCAGATCATCACGTATGCCCCTCGCTCTGGAAACGCACCTTTGAGGTTCACGTAGGTCTGCTTTATGTCGTCGTAAAAACTATTGGTATCCTCCCAATCCTTTCTCGAACCGAAGAAGCCCGCTGGTTGCCACCTCTCCAATATCCACCTTTCCATAGGCTTGTTCGTGGATGGGTCGATGTATTTCAATTTGCCGTTGTGATCCCTTTGTTCCGCACCCCAAACCACTCTCAGGACGGGAGTACCGTAGATATTCCCGCCCCGAAAGTCGTCTAACTGCTTTTTGAACCAATCTGGTTGGTGAGGCATTACCGTACACCTCCCGTAAGAGGTGTGGTAAAATAGAAACAGGCCGAAAGATTACGCAAATAATCCTTCAGCCCTGACCGATTCACAAAAGGAGGGATCTTTTGCAAATGGCTAATTCCAACTTTACCACCGAAGAACTTAATAATGAAATTTGGTTGCCCGTTGTCGGATACGAAGGCGTGTACTCTGTCTCGAATTTGGGGAGAGTGAGACGAGAGGGCGGCACGTATGGTGCTAGAAAATCCCGTATCCTTCGCCAACCGCGAAATCGCTACGGGTATCCGCAAGCCGGACTCTCCCGTAATTGCCGAACCTCGACGAAAACCGTTCACCGTCTCGTCGCATTGGCCTTTCTTGGTAAGCCACCGTCGCCAGAAAAGAACAACGTTAATCATCTTGACCACGACCGAACTAACAACCGTCTTGAAAATCTTGAATGGTGCTCCCCGAAAGAGAACACCCAACACTGCCTTAAAGCAGGCCGTCATATTCGCGGAATGAGACAGAAGGACGCCAAGCTGATCGACGACGATATTCCTATCATTCGCTACCTGCTTGAACGCGGGTGCGTACTGGAGGACATCGCCCGATGCTTTAGCGTTTCGGTCACTGGCATCCACCGAATTAAGACTGGTCAACTTTGGAAACATATTCCGCAACCTGAAAAGGTAGGGCTGTTTGATTAGCCCTACCATCCTAATTATCGTCCTACACCATCGCACTCTTTTGCGAAATTAAACCTGTGACAGTAATGCCACTGATTTTTCCTAAGCGATGGGGAGTTGGCGAGAAGAACTGGCCGATGAAGTCGCGGTAGGAAGCCTTTGTCAGGATGGGCACACCGTTGGTGTCCACAAGTTGACGGCCTTCACCGAATCCGTGAGCCGCTTCGCCGTAGTTCTTGAGGATCGCTTTCTTGAGGTACTTCGGATTAAGGAAGTAAATCTCATCGCCGCGAACCGAATTACAGGTCTTGATCGGTGCTCCGAACCACGAGAAGTCGAAGTTGCGCATACCGATGTCATACTTCGGCTTGCCGTTCGGGTCGTGGTTGAACTGATGGATGCCGCCGACGACCGCACCCGAAGAGAGTGACAGGCCGTAGTAGTTCTGCTTCTGGGTGATACCCATAACGAGCCACAACTGGTCAACCAATTCAGTACCCATACCGAATCCATATCCGCCACGCTGAGAGATACCCATATAGGTCTCTACAAGTTCGCCTGCGGTGAGAGCACCCGAAAGGGCATTCTCATAAGCCTGCAAACCAGTGACGGAAGAGCGGGTCTTACCAAAGTAAGTACCGCCTGAGTCGATGATGTACGGCAATCCTGCGATGAATCCCGTTGCGGCGTTGGTCGTGCCCGTTACAGGTACGAGGATGTCCGTCGAAACATAGTCATCGGGGAGAACCGTGCCGGACGTGAACACGATGTTCGCGGCGGTCTTGGAATCGACCTGATACGAACTTGCAACGTGGAATCCCGTTGATTCGGTATCGTTCGAGACACGCTGAGTAGTGCCTGCCGAGTCCCAGATCTGATACCAACCGCCGACAACTACCTGTGACGGGCCAATAGTGTCCGTCGAACCGTTGGCGACAAAGGTACGCTTCGTGGTTGCCGAGGCGTTGTCATAGTTAGCCGATGCGGTGGCAAGTGCCATCGTGCCGTCTCCGCGAGAAACGAAGTCGTTGAGGAACTTGACGAACTGCTTGGCGTCCGATTCCATCCTGCGGGCTTCCTGATCGCCTGCGGTTTCCTTGTTGTTGTTGAGAAGTGCTTCGTAGGTAACACCTGCACCCTGCATCAACTGACCATAGTTGACGGTCATGTTGTCGAGGTTGCGTGCTCCGATTTCCGGTGTCGAACCGCCGTCAAGGTCAACGATCTTGAGAGACGGGTTGGGGGAAAGCTCAAGCGGGACTTTGATACCGATGTCGTTGATCGGCGTCTCCGTCCAGTCCTGTGCCATCTGGATCACATCGGCTTCGTTCTGATAATTGACAGCCGTTTCGTGAAGAAATGTTCTTTGAGCATTTTGCTGCTCACTGCTTGTAAATGGTGATTGAGACATCTTTACTCCTGAAGTTTTCTAAAGGTGCAAATCAACCACTGATGCTCGCTAGGTACTGTTTCCTTAGTCTTTCCTGTCGCTGTTCAAATGTTTCAACAGTGTTTGGCAAAGGTTGTGGAACAGTTTGTTTAGGTCCTGACTGCTGTTTCTGGGCGATGATCTTATTTCGTGACTTCTCCGATTGCTGACGAAACGCGGCTTGAACGAGTCGGACTAACTCTTGTCCCTGCGCTACGGCCTGATTCTTTAAGAGCCTTAGATTGGCTTCTGCCAATGGTGCTCTTTTCTCGCCGTTGCGGTACATTCCGGTGGTCTTGATAAACTCTCCGGTGTCCTGGAACTTCGGATCGGACTTGAGCCTGAAAGTTAGTATTTCTGTGACCAACTTTGTCAGGGGGCTGTCCGTTTCCCATCCGATCTTTTCAAATGTAGCCTTTAAGGCTTGCGGGATTTCGCCGTGAAAATCGGTTTCAAACTCTTCTACCGCCCGCTTTGCTCGTGTATCTACCTGTGGGGCTTCTTTTGCCTCAAGCTGCCTTTTCAGTGCCTCGTTCTCACGTTGGAGGTCGAGATACTGCGAAGGCTCCGTACCGAGCCAAGCACTGTCTTTGTCAACCAGACCCTCTTTATCCAGAGCGAGTAGAGATTTAATGTTGGCAAGTGAAGCGTTATCGCCAAGTACGTTCATCAAGAGATGGTCAGCAAGTTCAGGGTCTTGTAGTACCGCTCCGCCCATTGTCAAAGCGACGTGTGCCGCGATGCGTGGGTTGGCGTCCCCGATGGACTGTACTGCGTCCGCAACTTCCTCTGCCGTGGCTGATGCCTTCGTCAGTATCTTTGCGAATGGTGCAAATGCTTTTACACCGAACTCACCTCCGATCTCTTCTAATTGCTTAGTCGATTCATTGGCGAGATTGACTACCTTCTTGATCCGTTCGCGTTCCTCTTTCGGGATACGCAACTTGTCGATCTGCTCAAGCGGTGGAATAAATGATTCGTCCAGGTCGGAAAAATCTTCTATCACTTCAGGCAATGGGTCGTCTGACTCATTAACACTTTGCGTCTCTTCTTCGGTTGCGGGTGTTTCTTCAACAACGGCTTCCGAATCAATTTCAACTTCAGGAGTGTGATCGGGCGTCTCGATTGATACGGCGGATTCACCTGCTGCGTCCACTACTTGTTCTTCACTCATAAATTGCGGGGTATCTGTTCGATACGCGGCTCTTCTCTATTCGTGTCTAATTTGCGGGTCAGCATAAGCTAACCTGATAGCAAGTATAACACATTTTGTGGCACGTACCACAAGATATGCGATATGCTGATATTACACACCCAAGATGTTGGGGTTATGGCGTCTAAAAGGGTTATTAGATGTGATATAATGAAAACGGCCTGACACGTTGCGGAACACAACGCGCCAAGCCTGACCAAATCAATCTATCTTGGAGATTTCAATGGCTATAAAAACATTACCACACGTTACACCTGAACTAGTGAACAGATTTCTCAAAAAAACCAAACTGAACGGGGAGTGTTTAGAGTGGACGATCCGACCCAACACAGACAAATACGGGCGTTTCTATTGGCAGGGTGTGTACTACTCCACCCATAGACTGGGATACAAAATTGGGCACGATATCGATCCGGGTAGATTGAACGTATGTCACTCTTGCGATAACACGTGGTGCGTCAACCCCGACCATCTATTCTTAGGCACACAACGAGACAATATGGATGATATGGTCGCCAAAGGGCGGCGGGGTGAAAAATTAACTTGGGATGATGTGCGGACGATGAGACGCCTACGAGTCGAACAAAATACGAGCACCCGTGTTCTTGCTACTCGATTTGGTATAAGCCACAAGTTTATTAACGCTATTTTACAGAATCAGAGATGGAAAGACGCCCAATTTCGTCCTAAAGGGCACACAGATATTACATTGAATGAGGAAGATAAGCGGCACATCCGCAAGGCGGGATGCTCAGAATCTTTTGAGCATCTAGCCGATCAATTCAACGTGTCACCGACACTTATTAGACGTGTTTTTTACACATCCACTTAATTCTTATGGCAAAAGTAGGCGGCTCACTCTCGGCAAACACGAATCTTGAGGTTCTTGCGGCGGATATGACGCGGAATTTCCTTGAGATAACCAACGTAGATTCCACATCCACTATCTATCTCGAATTTGGGGCGGCGGCGTCCACAACTTCAACCGACGACTCTATCCCTATCCTTCCCCAGACCGTCAAGACCTTTAACGGCGGCGAAGTCCCTGAAATAAAGAAATCCGTCAACCTGAAATCCACGGGAACGCCTCAGTACCACGTTTGGGAGGGCGGGCTTTAATGCCTAAGTCTTTTACCTCGTCTAAAGGCGGAGGCGGAATAACCAACGGGGCAGGGAACAACGTAATCGCCAAGTCCGATGGAACGAATCTCGTTGCTTCCCAGATCACGGATGACGGTACGATCGTCAAGATCGGAACGACTGCGGCTGGAACAGGTCTGATCGGACTTCCGAATAATAAGTTTATCTACAGTAGGAACGCTGCAAACAGTGCAGATCTTAAGTTGTTAGGCATCAATGCTTCGAACGAGATTGAGATCGGTTCGGAATTGAAGTGGAGTGCAGACGGTGCAAATCAATTCTTTCAGACGACGACCGCAGCCGATGGTGCTTATGCCGCGTTTGGTAAGAGGCACTATGGCGGTGCATCGGTCATGTCTACGGACGGGACGTTCTCCGTCTGCAACAATGGGTGGGGCTTCGCCGCTTTCCAGGTGGTCGCCTCATATTCAGGAAGCAGCCCTGTTGGGTCCTTTAGTCCTGGAGCAGATGCACAGATCGGCCTTCGGGTAAAACAAGCTTCCGGCACACACTCTGGCAATCTGACCGAATGGACTGACAGTGGCGGCACCACGATATTAAGCCGCGTGAATAAAGCCGGCTACTACATGACTAAAAAGAACTCAGCTCCGGCAGACGGCGACATCGGCACATCTGAACTTGCTATCTGGTTCGATAACACGTCTGGTGCGGCAAAGATAAAATTCAAAGCAAAGGACTCTGGCGGTACGGTTCGTACTGGCGAGGTGGCATTAACTTAACTATGGACAGAGAGCAGGTAAGAATTCAGTTGCTTTCAGCGAGCTATGAGGTACTCAGGCTCAAATCCCAATTGAAACTTAAGGAAGCAGAGCGTCAGTATTTGCAGGGAGTATTTGATGCTCTATCCCAGATGCCGCAGGCGACTAAAATTGTTCCGACCGACGTACCTGAGGATCTTGAATAGGAGTAAATCATGGCAAATAACATCCAGGCATTTAAGACGGAGTTTCGAGACTTTCTCGCAAACACCACAAATCTCGACACTGCGACAAAACAGAAGATCCGTAATCGATATGTTCTGACGAACCCGATCGACTGGCAGAACTTTCTCGCCCAAGGTAACACGGACACGGCCGCCAATCGCGGCACGTTTGCAGTCGAGATGATCTTTCGTGACATGCGAAATGTCTTTCGAGCAGGCGGTGTGATGGAAAGTCAGGCAACCCTGCCACCAGCAGAAACGATTGAATAAAAAGGAGCACAACAATGACAGGTAGCAATTCTGAAAACGCAACCGCGACGGATACGGCCACAGCGTAGCCGAACCTGATGTGTCATAATGCCTAGATCATTTACCTCTACAAAGGGCGGGGCTAACGCCCTCACCACCTCTGACGTGCTTCGGTCATATCTCGCAAGCACCGTCACGTATAACAACAACGCGACACTTGCGAATACGGCGTTAAGCGTCCCGGTCGAAGCAGGGGCGAAGTATGCCATCGAGGCTTTTTTACCAAACGCATCCGTCGCTAAAGGAGTGAAGTTCGACTTCGGCGGAACAGCAACTATCACTAACTTCATCGGCAACTGGCAGAGCATTGGAGGCGATGATCCGTTAGCGTTTTACACAAGCTTATACGTAACATCGGCGGGCACGGACTTTTCCGCTGGGTTTGACACCTTTACAACCCATACAGTGTTCACAGGTTCGGTTGAGATCAACACGGCGGGTACGTTTTTGATACGAGGGGCACAGCAATCAGCCAGTCTATCTGACACGACTATTCTCCGAGGCTCTACCCTCATCCTTACGAAGATGAGCTAATGATCCCACGTTACAATGCCCCGACGATCTTACTTTTGTGCATCTTCCGCAGACCTCGATAATGTTCCTAGCAACTGCATCGGGCTTGTACCCAACAATGCGGGGCAAATGATCCCGTATGAATGGAATGGTACTGCGTGGGTACAGATAGATATTGGCGATCTTCCGAGCGGGCCGGGCGGTGCATCATCTTGGGGAAGCATTACGGGAACGCTTGCTAACCAGACAGACCTGCAAACCGCGTTAAACGGAAAAGCACCTACTCACACCCACCCTTACGCCTCAGATACCCACGATCACGACGCCTCTTACGCTCCCGTCTCCCACACTCACTCTACGGCAGACGTAACAGGTCTTGATGCCGCCCTCGCAGGCAAAGCTAGTACGGGACACAACCACGATGCGAGTTATGCCGCTATCGGGCACAATCATACGGGCACATACGAACCCGCTAATGCCAATATCCAGACTCACGTAGCAAGTGCTCACGCCCCGGCTAATGCCCAAAAGAACAGCGATATTACGAAAGCTGAAATCGAGGCGGTGCTAACAGGTGTCATCGCGTCACATTCCCACTCAGGCGGTTCCGATCCGTGGACATACGTTAAACTAGCGGCTGACTTTACGACATCATCCGCAACGGCGGTCAGTGTCACTAACTTCAACTTCACACCCGCCATCAATTCTATTTATGTAGTCGAGGGACTGTTTCTAACGAGGACGGCGACCGCTACGGTAGGTGTAAGACCGGGATGCTCCTGGCCTACAAGTTTGACTGACGGCGTGGCTCAGTTTATGCAGACATCTTCCGCGACCGCCAATGTCATTGCAAACGGCAATATGAACGCTGCCGTACTCGCCCCTGTCGGCGGTAATCCGAATAACACTCAATCCTACCCTGCAACCCTGTGGGCTACTCTCGTCACGGGTGGTTCCACCTCCGGGAACTTTCAGATACAACTTGCAAGCGAAACGGGCGGTACTAACGTCACGTTAAAGGCTGGTTCGTGGCTAAGGTACAGGACTATTTAATCGTTCCTAGCCGCTTCCTGCAAAGATAGTAGATCGGGAAACTCGTCTTTGATGGGGATTCTGTCGGAAAGGTCTGGTGCTATCTCTGCTTTATGTTCGTGCGGACGATAACCAACTCTGTGAAACAGCGAACCTAATAGATCGGCGTTCTGCTGACGAAGCCTTCCCACCTCACCCCTCATCAAGAGAAACGTGACCAGAGAGCCTGTAATGAGAAATAACAGGTCAATCATTGGTGACATAGCTTCTGCAACTCTCCCCGAAGAATCGTGAAATATCGTCCATTATCGCCCGTGCTTCTTTCTCGGTCAGTATCCGCTCCGCTTCGCATCCATACGGGCATCGCATATTCTCTACAACCCCGTACAATCTGCACACCGAAGGACGGTCTTTATACACGGTGCATTTGTTATCTACAAGGTAATTACATTCGCCGTTTATCACCTTTGGTGCTTTGCCGGAAATGCGGGTCAATTCCACGTACTCACCCTTAGACAATCCAAGTTCTCCGCAGGTTATGAAACACTTCCCCTCGCACTTGATCTTAGGAATCTTATCGTATATCCGTTCCAGTTTTGACCGTCTCTTTCTATTCACCGTGAAAACTCCCACTCGTCCGTGTTTCGTCGCCTCTCCACCTTCTCTATCTCTTTTTCCATCCGTATGACCTGGGCCATTCTCTGCTCTGATGACTTGATGTTTGCTTCTTTCAGATCGTCGGGGAGAGATGCGTATATTTTCTCTGCTGTGGTCAGTGCCGTCGCAGGGCTTCCGAACAGGGCTAAGATACTTTTTGTGACATCGCAGTGGTCGTCATTTACCTTTGACGGCTTCTGTACCGTCTGTCCCGAATCAGTGATCTTTACCGGGACGTATTCCCACGTAGAGACCTGCTCTCTGAATAGCTTTAGCCCCTTATCGTTCCTTGCTACCTTTCTTTGGTCGTCATCTACGATGTAGAAAAGATGTGGACACCCTAACTCTCCGGTAAACGGATTGAGTTTATCCTCGTCGATCCGTGATAAGTGTCGCCATTGGGCCACACCGTCCTCTGCTTTGTAGTACCGAAACTTTGAAAATCTAAACCCGTGACGCTGATTTAACGTCATCATTTCGCCCGTTCTCTCGTGCGACATTTGCCATTCATTCACCGCCTCGTTCTGCCACATCTCGCGTCTGACCTGTTCTGCTTGGTCGTCTATTGACGTGCCAGAGAATGATAGTGAGCGATAAAGAAATACAAGTTTCGGATACGCGCTGTTCATCGCACTTGTAGCAAAGAAGTCCCACGCGGAATAGTGCGGATACTGACCCTCCGAATAACCTACATCCAATCCTGCCTTGCACTGCCAGTGAGACGGTATCCTGCGTTCGCCAAACACCCGCTCAAAATCACTCCAAGTGATGATCTGGATATTCTCGTCATACTCAGGAATGACCCGCCCTGACCTGAATTGATCGAACTCGTTTTGATACTCTGCATAGAACGTCTGTATGCCGGAGTTGTCGAGAAACTTCTGTGCCCGTTCGATGGACAGCCCTGCCCAAGACGGGATACTGCTAGGCTGAATGACGTGACGCAGTGCTCCCGTGTCGTCTATCTCAGATTTAATGTCTAAATGAGTGAACGCAGGAGTTGGCCCGATTATGGTTCTCTCCGATAACGCATCTGTTTTCCCCGTATAGACCTGATTGACAACAGAGTGGTCAGAGATAAGGTTCTGCGCAAGCGTGATCGTTACGTTCTCTCTTGCCTGTACGGGGAGAATTGATGCCGTGATGACCCGTAGCTTGTTCAATGACACCGCTAGCGAATCGTTTACGTCGTCGATATCGTCTAAGCAGATGTCGTCGGGTCGCAGTACGCCGACACGCAGCCCGCGCATCTTTGCGGTCAATCCTTTCGCTCTTAATATCCCGCCGTTCTTGAGAATGAACATCTCCTTACGGTCGGCGGTCGGCATCCCTTTTAATGCGTCCGCATTGTCCGTAATTGCCATTCCGGGGTAATACTTGACCAACTCTGAATCAGGATGCTCGATAAGAATACGGCAGTTCCCTAAGTGCTCTTGGGCTTGGTCGTCCGTCTCCGAGATCATCAGCGAATAGCCTTTATTCAATATCGCTATTCGCATCAATCGCCCCGCCTCTACGCACGACGACTTACCTAAGCCTCGACCGAGAAGCAGTAAGCAGATAAGTTGCTTATTCGGCACGCTCTCGCCTCGTTTGATCTGTTGTAAGGTGTCCCAAAGCGTACTCCAATACGTCTCGTGTTCCTCCGAAAAGTCCTCAGAGAACCAGAACGGAAAGAGCGTCATCAGCCAGTTACGCCAGCCCGAATCCTCTAACTCACGATGATCCGCGACGATCTTGAACTTGCCGCCAAGTTTCGCCGCCATCTTCGCTTCAATGTCCGCTACTGTTATCACCTATGAAACTTCGGAGTCCCGCCTTGTACTTTCGGCGGGGCATTAACGGCCTGCACACGGATCATCACGCTCTTGCACTTAGAACATTCAATAGGGCTGTTCCTATCTTCTACGCTCAATCGTTTATCGGACTTATGTCCGCACTTCTCACAATGGAATTGGTATAGAGGCATAGCGTTTCAATCTGTAACGGTTTGTGAGATTGGGGTACGCTCACCTTGAAGTGTAATGTCATTGATGACTATCCAAGCGGGCTTGTCCTTCAATATCATCCTAAGCAATACCGCGTAGTTCGCTAGGTCGATAAGCGAATCCTCCACGCTCTCGTTGTTCGGTTCACCTTTGGTGTTCAGGAGAACGCCAAGCCTCGCCACCTTTGTAGCGATAAGCGAGAGGCAGTTAAGTTCCGCGTTCAAGCCTGCAATCGTCCCCGCTAATTTGAAGTTCGATAACCGATCTTCGTTAGCGTAATCGTTCCCTTTCTTGAACATGATGTTGCGCATCTGTTCAACCGTTTCGTTAAAGACCTTTTCTTGCGTTTCTATATTCATAAGTGTTCGTAAAACAGTGCTGCCAAAGACAGTCCGGCTAATGTCCCTAATCCCGCCCCGCCTGCGTATATCAATCTGTCCGAGTGCGTCCCAAAGGCTACTTTCTTGACGTTCCAACTCCACACGTAGGAGATAAGAAAACCGACGATCATACAGCCCAACCATTTACCGTGAGCAATTTGCCACGTATTTATAGCGACAAGTAGAACTTGCACAAATCCGGTCGAGAATAATGTTGCCTGTTCTTTCATCTGAAATTCGTAATATGCTCGTGCTTGCCGACAAACCTTCTACCGCACTCTGGATTCATACACTCTAAATCCGGCCTGCGTCCTGTCTTTGTGTAGTTGTATCCCCGGCTTCGCGTATCCTTGCCTCCACAAGCGGGGCATCCGTCAAAGGAACGATTCAGCAGGAGATTCATATTGATATGAGACTGATCCCACGCACGGAACTTGAGATAGACTTGCTCTAGCAACCTCGTGTCGTGAGCGTTGTACTTCTTCATCAGCTTCCACGCTCTCTCATCCCCCTTTTCGCACCTGTCCCAGACTTCGTAATGAATAGGTATCTTCGTGCCGAGTCCGAGCAACTTAGCAATGTCGTCGAGTTTGTTTGACGTGTACCCGAAGTTTCGTTTTGCTACTTTCTTTGTGTCGTATGAGGGGAGTTTTTTGAGCGGTAAGAGTCCGTTGATGACCGCTCTACCTGTCGTGTAAGGAATGTCAAATTTGTCGCCATTATGGGCACAGACCATATCCGCTTGTTCGAGCAATCCCCATAGTTCCGTGACCAATGCTTTATCGTCCCTCGAACCGGGCATATACCCTTCATAATCCGGCAGTGCTTTCGTGATCTGCTTTCCGCCTAACCACTTCGCACTCCACGCGATCATATGCGTATACTGAGTTATCTTGATGATGCTCGTCTGCCAGGGTCGTGACCAGAACTTGCCCTCATTCGCAGCCGTCTCAATATCAAAAAGCAGTATCTTGGGAGATACTACTCGCTGCTCGAAATCTTCTGACGTAAGATTCTCAATCGGCACGTTTTTTCTCATTTATACAGACCTATTGTTTCGTGAACCGCGTATGCGTCCTTTATCAGTTCGGGTTCGTTCTGAGCAGGATCGTAAGTGTTGCCCTCTGCATCCATAACAACTACGTGGGAATACTGCATATCAAAGAACTGTGTGTACCAAACGATGTGAACCGGGGCGAATGGCTTTAACATTTCCTCGCGTCCGAACTGAGCAATGTTGTAATGCGAAATCCTTTTAGAGAGGATCGAAAACCCCGCATCGCCCAAATAGTCTTTTAGTTGGTCGATGGTCATAGCTTCTCGTTCAAAGTCATTGATGAAATGCTTGCGGACATCCCAATAACCCTTACCGAGTACCATAGCGATACAGGCGATAGTGCATCCCTTCGCCTCTTCCTGCTCGACTAATTTGATAGTTTCTTTCCGTCTCGCCATTTCTTAGCTTCCTTGTGCATACGGATCAGGACTTCCAATTGCCTGCCGGATTCTCGGTACGTTTCCTTGTCCATTTCGATGAACTGCTGAAGCATCTCTTCTTCTTCTGTTTCGAGGTCAAAGACAACATCATTCATAACCAATCTACGTTGCACCTCCGTACCCTGTATGTGTGCGTCTCGTCGTGAGGAAAGAAACCGTCAGGCGTGAATATGTACCACTCACACTTATCATCAAACGGTCGGGCAAACCCCTCGATCCCGTCCAATGACAACAGCCATACCCCTCGTGCTATGCAAGCCCGCGTAGGTTCGTCCGTGAGCGTGTATCTGTGCCTGTATCGAGCGTTAGGCGGAGGTGGTTGTTGTTTCATTTCTTAGGTAGGTCGTAAGCAACTCCGTACAAGGTCTTGTGAACCGCGCAGAACCATACCCACACGGGGCGTTTCTTGTATTTCTTAGCTAGGTCCGGCGGTATCTCACTTGTTTCTGTCACTATCAAATCTTCAGGAATGGTCATAAATCTGTCCGCACTGACTACCGATAATATCTTTCCGTCAAACGATGTTATTTGCGTAAAAGCGGGAAAGAATACCCGCATTGATTGGCTTTGCTCCACCCCTGATGGGTGATCCTTGTAGCAGTTCTTTGCAAGTTCCACTTTTGCGGGTACATTCACCTGCCCGAAAGCAGGTATTGCAAAAAGAAATATGCACAGTAACCACCTCATATTGAATCGGCGGGCTATTTTGCACGGGCCGCTCTCGTAACAAATCCGCGACTTTCTTGCTTCACCCGCCGAACTTAATAGGTGGCTCAGGTCGTTCAAATGTTGATGGAACAAATGCCCTCAATGACCACCTAACTTAATCCCCTCAATTCTTGGTCGAGCTTCTTGTCTATCTCTTCGCAGTATTCCTTTACCTCGTGTATCTGCTCCTTGATAGTCGATAACTCGCCCTCGATCCTCTTTTCAAACTCCCTAAATGCCGGGTTGTTGTGGTGAACGCTCCCGTCCGCAATGTGTACCTTGAACTTCTCCGCATCAGACTTTATCTGCGTGACCTCAGCCTTCAATATCCCGAAGATGTACGCGATGATCGCCACATTCGCCATTAGCGAAACAAGGGACGTGACCACCGCTAAAGTTGCTGCGACTTGTGACATATCCATCAGAACAAGTCATCCTCCCCGTTAAGATGTATCCGTGTCGCCTCATACCTTGCTCTGTCGTTGTACCAGAGGATCAAATGCTGCATCTCGTGGCGTATCACCGTTGTTGTACGAATCCCCTTCTCCGTAACCTCGATATGCGAGTCAGACTCCACGAATCGGCCTGCCGCACAGAGCGAAACGTAACCGTTGGTTGCTCCGTCCCGGTCGTACACGCTTCCGTCATAGTTCGTTCCGTAAGGGACTCGATAAGGGGGCAATAAGAAGGAGATTTCGTCACACTCAGGGCTGTGAGGGACGATGCGGATATTGATTGTGTCGGGCAGTCTTGTGTAGCCGTGTCTCGATCTTGAATAAGCCGTTATCTCGTTTACCTGTTGCTCCGCTATGGGCAATAGGGATTGGTCGCCTTGTATGACGACCTTTCCCGCTCCACCGCCCCCGCAGGCGGTTATGAATAGGACTAGGGGGAGAAGTCTTTTCATTCGACCGTTACAGACTTCGGATTCTCGGCCTTTGTGAAGTCGAGATAATATTCTTCGCCCAACTCGAAATAATCTGCCGCCGCCTTATTGATCGTCCCCAACTTCACTTCGCCCGATGGGGTGTGCTTCCAGAACTTTGAATTCTCATGTTCCGGGTCGTTATTGGCATACACCGGACTAAGAACCACCGTAGACATTTCATCTGCGGTTGTGCCGCTATTCCAAATACTCTTTTCGATACGATTAACCTTGAACTTTGCTCTTACTGACATTTGTATCTCCTTTCTGGTTGTAAGGCTCCGCGTTGCAGAGCCAGTCGAATGTTTAGAAGGTAGGCGTCATATTCCACCTCTTGACGGTGAAAAGGCTTGTCCGTAAAACACACAACCGAGCCTTCACCGCAATTACACTGCTTGCGGTCAGCAGCATCGTGATCTTCGTGCTGACATTCTGCACACACTAGAACACCAAGCCCGATGTGACCCTTACGTTATGCTGTTGCGATCCGCCGAATGCCGTGTTCTGATACTCAGCACCGACACGCCATTTCAAGCGACCTTTCAGCACCGTATCTATCCCACCGCCCGCGATTATCGACCTGGTTGCATCAGGTCCGACAAGGCGATCATTGCTAAACACCACACCGCCGAACGCATCCCTAGCCACTCCAATTCCGCCTTTGATGAACGGCTGGAATCGCTTGGCGTCCCGGTTCTGTATCGTCACCGTGAAGTGTCCTGCCTGCTGTGCTACTTTCGAGCCATTGGGCTGGTTAGCGTGAAACAGAATTGCGTAGTCGATGCCAAGTCCTACCCTGCCTTTTCCCTTGCCGAGAAAGTGAGCGTACTCGAACGTTACACCGATAGAATCATTCAGCGTGTTCGGTCTTAGATCGCGTACCGTGTCGATGTTCCGCCTCTGGACAATTGCACCCACGTAGAACTGCTCCTTGTCCAAACTCTGTGCCGAAGCTGTGATGGCTGATAATGCCAGGATTGCGATTGCTATTACTTTTTTCATAAAACTCCTTAATCAAATCCAAGTAACCTTCTGAGTTGTTCAAACAACTCTTGGGCTTGTTCTGCGGTAAGCCACAAAGACTGCTTATCAATCGTTACGCAGATACGCACCATGACAGTTTTTGTGATTTCCTCGGTCATATTCTTTCTCCAAACTTTTTCTTGCAGACGAATTGAATCGCCTTCTCTAGCGGCGATGTCTTAGCGGGCTTTCGCCACGTCGCCTTCGGGTCTGCCTCTTTCTCGTACTTAACCCCCGAAACGATGCCGATGCTGTTCTTCTGTATCGCCTCGCCTGTCTCGCACGACGCGACAAATGCTGTCACGATCCAGTTGTCGGGGTCATATCCGTTCGGTAGTACATCCGCGAGTAAGCCTAAAAACTTCACTTCCTTGTATGTCCCTTGAGCATCTTTAGCGTTCACTGAAAACGCTCTCCCGCCCATAGTGCCAAGTTCCTCGAAGTTCGATATATCAGGCACTTGTGCCTTCGCCGCGATAAGTGTCGCCCACAGTAGGCAGACAAGGATGGTGATGAGTCTTAACATAATTACGAACAAGCCTTGCGCTTGATGATTCCCCAGAAAAACGATGTGGTACTGCACTTGACCTTGCGTAGCGCATCCACTTCTTCTTGCCGGGCGGACAGAACCAGTTTTTGCAATTCAATAAGTTTGTTTTGGGCTTCGAT
>OFRG01000117.1_pt1 | contig 33904 bp, 52 predicted proteins | sample 1543071 | NCBI WGS metagenome assembly OFRG01 (sample SAMN07774222, study PRJEB24372) | wastewater metagenome | isolation source: WWTP Verbania (Effluent) | place: Italy: Verbania | collected 2015-12
TCCCTGTTTTTTATCCATACGAGATGAGGGTCTAAAAAATGCCTGGCCCTAAGCCGAAGGATCCCGCTGTCCGGCAGCGCACGAACAAGCCGTCGACCCATGAAGTCCTCGACCCCGCGGCGCGCGCCAAGGCGCCCGCCCTAACCAAAGAGATACTGGGGACCGACCACATTCACCCGACAGTCCATCGCTGGTGGCGGGTTGTCTGGCGATCCCCGATGGCGCCGCGCTGGCTGGAATCGGATGTTGAAGTGCTCTACCTCACGGCTGCGCTGCGAAATGAATTCGCGAAGAAGCCGCTGACCGCCCTCGCCGGCGAGATTCGCCAGCAGGAAGCTCGGCTGGGACTCGACGTCATGTCCCGCCGTCGCTTCGATTGGCGCATTGAGGGCCCGGCCGCACCTCAGCCGACGGTGCAGGCGGTGTCCGTCCCCGTCGACGACGGACCCGATCCGCGGCACGTGCTCCGGGTGGTGAGTTAGTTGATCGGCGGAATCGCGATCCACCGGACGTCGCCGCTTATTTGCGTGGTTTGCTCCCAGGTGCCCGCGGCAGTCCTCTGCCTCATGCCGGTCCTCGGCGTTTGTGACGACCACTTCGCCAAGCTCGAGGAACTCTCACGGTGACCGTCATCACCGTACCGACGCTCGAAGAGGCACCGTGGCCAACGCTCGGGCCGCAGGTGTGCCGGTGGATCGAAACGAATCTGGTGTTCGGGCCGGGCGACCTTGAAGGCCAGCCGGCCCGCCTCGACATCGAGAAGCGCGCGTTCATTTATCGCGCCTACGAGGTCTACCCGAACGGGACGCGCGACGAGAACGGAAAGCCTATCGGCGGACGCCGGCGTTTCCGTCGCGTCGCATTGAGCCTGCAGAAGGGGAGCGCGAAGACTGAACTCGCAGCGTGGATCGCGGCTGCGGAGCTGAGTCCGACCGGGCCCGTGCGGTGCGTCGGCTTCGACGGAGACCGGCCGATCGGTGGACCGGTAACCTCGCCGTACATCCCGATGGTCGCGTACACGGAAGAGCAAGCTGACGACCTGGCGTACTCGGTGCTGAAGTTCATCCTCGACAAGAGCCCGCTGAGGTCTCAGTTTGATATCGGACTCGACCGGATCCTCCGGGCCGACGGTAACGGGAAGCTCAAGAGCCTGGCCGGCTCTCCGGACTCCCGCGACGGCGCCCTAACCAGCTTTAGCCACAAGGATGAGGTCCAACGGTGGATCACCCCGCGGCTCAAGCGGGCACACAACACGATGCTCGAGAACCTCACGAAGCGGCCGATCGCCGACCCGTGGGAGTTGACGACGGGGACGGCCTACATCCCAGGACAGAACTCGGTCGCCGAGGATGAGCGCGCCTACGCCGAGGCCGTCATCGACGGGATGGTCAAGGACTCGCGCATCTTCTACTTCCATCGCGAGGCGAGCGACGGGTACGACCTCGACGATGCCGAACAGCGGCGCGCAGCGGTCGTCGAGGCAGCCGGCCCGATGGCCGAGTGGAAGGACATCAGCGGGATCTGCCAGCGCTACGAGGACCCCAAGTGCGACCGCCCCTACTGGGAGACTGTCTGGCTGAACCGATCCCGCGCGGCCAGCGCGAGCGCGTTCGACGTGCCGGCGTGGAAGGCCAGCTCGATCCGCGGTGCGAAGATCCCCGCCAGCGAACTCGTCACCCTCGGGTTCGACGGTTCCCGCTTCCGCGACTCGACCGGACTAGTCGCGACCAGGGTGAGCGACGGGCTGCAGATCGTCGCCGGTGTCTGGGAGCGGCCCCCGAATGTGACGGGGTGGGAGGTGGACAAGGGGGCCGTGAGCGCGGCCGTCGCCGCGGCGTTCGAGTACTGGAACGTGTGGCGGATGTACTGCGATCCCTATTTCTGGGAGTCCGAGATCGCGGAGTGGGCCGGCCGCTTCGGCGACAAGAGGGTTGCCGAGTTTCGGACCAACCAGGTCCGGCGCATGGCGCCGGCGCTGCGGGCGTACGCCCAGGCGATCGCACAGGGCGAAGTCCCGAATGATGGGGACCCGCGGATGGTCGCTCATATCGGCGCCGCGGTGAAGCTGCTCTACCCGGCGATGACCGACGAGGAGGGCGCGGCGCTGTGGATCATTCAGAAGGACCGGCCCGACTCTCCGCACAAGATCGACCTCGACATGGCGGGATGTCTGAGCTGGGAGGCGAGGAACGACGCGATCGCCAGCGGCGCACTGGCCGTTGACGAGGGCGTCGAGGTTCATATCGCCTGAGCGCTCCCTGTGGGGCGGGTGCCTACGCTTGGGCCCATGCCGAAGCTGAACCGGTTCCCTCGTGCGCGCCTGAAGCGGCGCCAGGTCTTCGATGCCGGGCTGCAGCTGTCGAGTTCGGCGGCCCTCTTCTACGGGCTCTGGCAGGTGTGGGAACCCATCGCATGGATCGTCGGCGGCGCCTGCGGTTTGCTCTTGAGCTATGCGAATTTCGGCGGTGACCAGTGATTATCCAGGGCATCACGCGAGGCCTGACCAAGGCGAAAGCGTCGCTCACCCTCGACAACATGGCGTTCAGCGAGCCGTTCTCGAGCGGGATGCCGCGCGCGGTTGAGATGGTCGGCGGCCGGTTCGCGACCTACGAAGCTCTTTATCGAACTCAGCCGTGGGTATACGCGACCGTCAACCGCATCGCGCGGGGCCTCTCACGTCTGCCGATCGGGGTCTACATCGACGGGGGACAGCCCGGCGAACGCGAGCGGGTTCGCGACGGCACTCTGTTCGAACTGCTTCGCCACCCCTGGACCACCCAGACCGCCCCCGTCATCCAGGACGGCAACACGGCGCTGATGGTCCAGTGCATGATTCACAACGCCCTGGTCCACGGATACAACATCTTCCTGAAGGACTACTCGCTACCCAACGGCCGGCGCGCGAGCGAGCCGACCGGGCTGATCCCGGCGAAGCCGTACAACTTCCGCCCCATCTTCCACGCGAACACCGGACGCTTCTCCTACTGGGAACTGCGCTCGCCCGCGGGGACAATTCCCGTGTTCCCCGAAGAAGTCTGGATCCTCGCGCCGTGGGGCATCGGCCCGAGTGCGGGGATGTCGTTCAACTCGCCCTGGGACGGTGGCGGACTGCCGACGTCGCCGATGGAGGCGATCCGGACCACGCTCATCAGCGAGGACGCGATTCAGCGTGCGATCATCCAGCGCTTCGAAAAGGGGGCACGGCCGGCCGGGTTCATCTCGTTCAAAGAGACGGTGAAGAACCTGAAGGAAGCCCGCGAGATGATCGACGAGGAGTACGGCGGCGTCGACAACTACTACAAGACGGCCATGCTCGACCAGGGCGCGACCTGGCAGGAGATGGGCGGGTCGTTCGTTGATTCGGAGATGTCGCAGCTTCGGAAGCTGAACCGCGAAGAGGTGACGGCGGTGATGAACGTCCCGCCCTCCAGCGTCGGCAGCCTCGAGCGCTCGACCCACAGCAACATCACTGAATCGCACCTGATGGAGTACCAGGACACCTACGGCCCATGGGCGACGCAGGCCGAGGAGAGCTTCCAGGTTCAGGTCATCGACCCCGAGCCGGCCTGGCGCGGCCGCTATATCGAGTTCAACTTCCAGGCAGTACTGCGCGGCGACCCGATTCAGGAGCTGGCCGGACTGGTGCGCGCTACTGGTGGACCCGTCCTCGCATCGAACGAAGGCCGCGCCCGCCTGAACCTGCCCCCGCTCCCGGGCGGCGACACCCTGCGCGAACCGCAAAACATGAGCACCGGCGCCCAGGACCCGAACGACAACCAGTTCGGGCGCGGAGGCGACGGGAACGGCTACCAGTCCTCTCCCTGACGCGCCGCGGCCGACGCTTCGGAGCGTGGAACTGGACACGCAGGCCCCGTATCGACACGTGATGGAGGCGGTCTTCCGCCGGCCGTGGGCGATCATGCCGGAGAAGCTGGCCGCTATCGGCGAGCTCGTTCGGATGCGCATCGACGGCTTCCGCATGGCTCCCGAAGCTGTCGCGGAGATCGTCGCGGCGGCACGCCAGCCGGCGCAGCAATCGAAGGGCGTGACCGCGGTCATCCCGGTCTACGGGACCGTCCTCTACCGCTGCGGCCCGCTCGAACAGATGAGCGGCGCCAGCAGCCTGCAGCAGATCGGCCGCGTCTTCGATGCCGCGATGGTCGACGACCGCGTGAAGAGCATCGTGCTCTGCGTGGATTCGCCCGGCGGCGAAGTCTCCGGAGTGCCCGAACTGGCCGCGAAGATCTTCAATGCGCGCGGCGTGAAGCCGGTCACGGCCGTGATCGACCCGCTCGGCTGCAGCGCGGCCTATTGGCTCGCGCGCGCCGCCGAAACCTGCGTCATCACCCCATCTGGGATGTGCGGCTCCATCGGCGTCTACATGCTGCACGAAGACGACTCGGCCGCGCTCGCGAACGAGGGCGTGACGATGACGTTCATCGAAGCGCCAACGGGCGGCCACAAGACCGAGGGCAACCCCTACGCGCCATTGAGCACCGAGGCCGAGGCCTTCGCGCAGAGCCAGGTGGACGCCATCTACGGATGGTTCGTTTCCGACATCGCGCGCTTCACCGGCCAGAGCGAGGATACCGTTCGCGGTGAGCAGTTCGGCCAGGGCCGCGTGTTCCTGGCTGCCGACGCGGTGAGCCGCAAGATGGTCGACCGCATCGCAACCATGGAAGAGGTCCTCGCCGCTTGCGGCGGGGCAAGCAACGCGATGCCGATGGACCCCGGAATGATGGGCGAATCCGGCGGCCTCTCCCCCAAGGGCGAGGCTGTCGAATACGATGAGCGAGCCGCAAGGGTCGCACTGGAAATCGAGCGCAGGAACCACTAGGAGGGCGAGAGATGCCTACGGCAGTCGATCACATCAGCGAGGCCCGGGCCGAGTGGACGAAGCTCGACCAGGCGGCGAAGTCCGAACACGTACGCGTCGAAGGCTGGATCTATGACCAGCTCGGCAAGTTCAAGGCCGACAACGAAGGCCGCATCCCGATGCCGGGCGACGAGGTCTTTGCCCAGATCGACAACGCGTTGAAGAGCCGCGACGACCTTCGCCAGAAGGCCGACAACGCCCGCGCAGCCCTCGACCAGCAGGTCCGGGTCCGCGAAGTGGGCGCCTACAGCGGCGAGGATGTCGCCGGCGGAATGGCGCGCGAAGCGGCTGCCCGCTTCAGCCAGGTCATCAGCTCGCGCATCCTGCAGAGCCAGGCCTACCGCGAGGCGATGGCGCTCGTCGCGTCCGTCGACACCGACGCTCGCCTCTCCGAACTTGTGAACGCCCGCGGCCGCGTCGAGCTCGGCTCGATGATGTCGCGCGACGAGTTCGCCTCGATCATCGACCGCGGTCGCGGCGGCTTCCAGGCCACCACCATCACGGGCGGCGGCGCCACCAGCGCCGGCCCGTTCGTCATCCCGGATTACCAGTCCGGCTTCGTCCCGTACGTTCGCAAGACGCCGGTCATGCTCAGCCTCGTCGGCCCCGGCGCCACGAACAGCGACACCGTCGACTACAACCGTCAGACCGCCGTTTCCTCCGGAGCGGCCGAAGTCGCCGAAGGTACCGCCGCGGCTGAATCCGCGATCGCCTTCGAGCGCGTCGCGACCAGCGTGGTCGAAGTCGCGCACTTCGTACCGGTCACCCGGCGCGCCCTCGCGGACGCTTCCCAGCTGCGGACCATCGTCGAGAACGACCTCCTGGCCGGCGTGGTTGACCGCGCTGACACCCAGGTCGCGAGCGGCAACGGGTCGGGTGCGAACCTGACCGGCATCTACAACACGTCCGGCATTCAGACGATGGCGCTCGGCGGCCTCACCCGCGCCGACGCGGTCCACCGCGCGATGACTCTCGTGCAGATTGCGGCCGGCGTCCTCGGTGAAGTCGACGCCGTCGGCATGTACCCGCTCGACTGGCAGGACCTCCGCCTCGAGAAGGACGGCGACGGCAACTACATCTTCGGGCCGCCCAGCATCCCGGGCCCTCAGTCGGTGTGGAGCAAGCCGGTCAAGTCCTCGACCGTGTTCACGAACGGCACGCCGCTCACCGGCATGTTCGCCGACTTCTCGACCGCCTGGATTCGCGAGGCCCCGTCGGTGTACATCGGCCTCAACAACGACGACTTCACCAAGCGCCAGGTCAGCATCCTCGCCGAGATGCGCCTCGCATTCGCAGTGAAGCGCCCGACCGCCTTCGTCACCATCACCGGCTTCTAAGCCGAACAACCCAATAGCCGACGCCAGGAGACAGGCCCGTGGCCATCGAAACCAAGGAAATCAACGCCGCCCGCGAACGCGCTCGGGACAACGCCACCGGCGCCGAGCAGCCGAAGCTGGTCACGATGCAGGTCGACAAGCTCGTCTGCACCGTCCTCGAAAAGGACGTGAGCGAGTACGAGAAGTACGGCTACCGGCGCCTCGGGCCGTGGCCGCTGGGCGCAGAACTCGCGAAGAAGGTCTTCCCCAACAGCTACCCGGAAACGTCCGCCAAGAAGTAACCACCGGCGCGGGGCGCCATCTGAACACCAGGAGTTGAGCCATGATCGACACCGCACACTGCAGGCTCTTTCCCGTCGGGGCTGACGGTTCGGGGGCGGTCACGAGCGCAGACACCGATTGGGATCAGCGCGTCGCCGGCGAGGTCCTCGGAATCGCCGTCGACCTCACGACCCAGCCGAACACCATCGACGTCACCATCAAGCATCCGAACGTGGCAGGGGTGAACCTCTGGGCCGCTTCGAACATGAGCGCCGATGCCTACGTCGCACCGCGCCTCTTCGGCGTGTCGAACGCCAACGCCGGGCTGACGAGCGACGTCACCCCGCAGAAGTACGTCGCCTTCGGCTTCCCCAGCGTGGTCGTCGCCCAGGGCGACGCCGGCGCGGCGAAGTACATCGACGTCACCGTCTTCTTCGAACGCGGCTTCTAAGCCGCCAATCGGAGCCGTCCACCCATCCCCTGGAGGATTGAGCAATGTCCAACGAAAACGCCTCTGAACTCGCCGGGCTCCAGGGTCGAACGTTCCGGGCGAACTGGGTGGCCGATGTGCTCCCCATCTTCTCCAACACCGCGCAGAAGGTCGCGCTGTGGAACCCGGCCGGAAACACGAAGATCGCGAAGCTGAAGCGGATCAGCTTCACGTTCAAGGACACGACCGGCGCGGCCGGCGGCCTCGTCCTCGGCCTGGTCCGACAGGCCGGCGCGGCCGTCGCAACGGGCGGGAACATCTCTGCGTTCACGGATGGCACCCTCGACACCGACATCTTCAATGGCCGAGCTGGCGACCCCGTCGCCCCGACCTGCCGCTTCACCCCGACAGCGGCGACCGTCGTGGCGCCCACGCTCCTGCAGCATCTCGGCCTGAATCAGCTTGTGCTGACGGCCGCCGACGCCACCAACGGGCAGTGGAAGACCAACATCGAATTCGACGGTGACCTCTGGCTGCCGCCCAACAACGCCATCGTGATCGGCGGCAGCATCGCATTGCTCTCGAAACTCGGCGGGACGATCGTCTGGGAAGAGCAGGTCGACGGCTAATGTCCGACGCCCAGCCCTCCCAGATCGTGATGCGCAGCCCCGAGCTTGCCCACGCGAACGTGGTCGTGAACGAGCGCGACCGCGCAGCGTTCGAAGCGAAGGGCTACGAATACGCCGGGCCGCACCGTGTGGGCGACCCGGCGCCATCCGAAGAGCCCGCCACCGAAGAGCCCGCGCCGCAAGACGAAGCCCCAGCCGTCGACGCGGAAGCCCTCACCCAACCCGACGTGAAAGGTGTGGCGCGCCGCAAGACGAAGTAGGGCCGCCATCCCTTCCCCCTCTGAGGCCCGCCGGCTTGCACCACCCGGCGGGCCTCTCCCATCTCCGGCGCGTCTGAGGATTAGCGGCGATGGTTGCTGTCGGCGAACTCGAACTCCTCGAATCCCCGCGTTTCCTGGCCGGCTCTCGCGCCGACCTCGAGGTGACCTGCTACCGCGACGGCACACTGACTGACCCGGCCAGCGCCGGCACGGTGACGGTCACCGACGAGGACGGCAATGTCCTCAGCTCCGGCGCGGCGATCGTCGTCGGCGGCAGCTCGGGGCAGCTCCGCTATCAGCCGACCGCGGCTGCGATGGCGAACGTGAACCGCCTCACCGTCACCTGGGCGGACGTCGTCCTCGGCAGCGACCCGGCGATCACCCTCACCACCTATGCCGAGTGCGTCGGAGACATGCTCTTTACCGAGGCGCAGGCGCGCGCATACGGCGATGGCGGACTGGCCAACGCGACCACCTATCCGGACGACCTGGTCCGCCGCGGCCATGACCGGATCTGGGATGCCTTCGAATCGATCGTCAACTACCCGCTCGGGCGCCGCTATCAGCGCGAGGTCCTCGACGGCGGGTCGACGAAGCTCCGCCTGTCGAAGCCCTACGTGCGCAGCATCCGCGCAGTCTCGACCAGGACGAGCGGCACGCAGACTTGGACCGCGTACGGGAGTACTGCGCTCGCCGGGCTCAGCTGCCGGCCGTGGGGCCTGCTGCTGAACGAACTGAGCAGCTTCCCCGCCGGCAATCAGAACGTCCGCGTCAGCTATGAAGCCGGCAAGCCGATCCCCGGATCGCTGCGACTGGCGGCGCTTCGACTCCTGCGCCACCAGCTGGTCCCTTCCAACATCTCCGACCGCGCCCTCTACGAATCCAACCAGCTCGGACAGTTCCGGATGGCCGTCGCAGACCCCACGCAGTTCGGTCGGTGGTTCGGCATCCCCGACGTCGATGCGGCGCTCGCCGACGCCTACGAACGGCAGATCTACTAATGGCGACGACGTCGCGCCTAGCCGCTGTGAAATCGGCCCTCGTCGACCTCTGGGCCGCGCGCGCCGGCCTCACCGGTGTAGAGATTGCGAGCGGCGGACTCGGCGCGTCTGCGGCCGCGCTCGAACGGATCGAGCTCATCGGTGACGACACGATCGAACAGGACTGGGTTCACATCGGCCGGCTGAGCCGCGACGAGCGCCTGACACTCGTCGGCTCGATCTACGTGATGAAGCCAGGCGCCGGCGAGACCGTGATTCGAGCTGCTCGCGATCGCGCATTCGCGCTCATGGCCGAAATCGAACTCTCGTTCACCGAGTCGCAGGCGGCCTCCAGCATCGGCGGCCTGGTCAAAGCTGCGCGGGCGCGCCCATTCAGCGGCAACGACATCGCAACGCCAGATGGCAGGGTCTACCTGCTCGGCTTCGAGATCATCACTGAGCTGACACGGCTCACCTACGAATAGGAGGCAACCCATGAAGTCCATCACCTATATCGGCGCCCACGACGAGGTGATCATCCCCTCGCTCGGCATTCGCTGCGCCAACGGCCAGACCATCGAGGTCGAGGACGACGAGATCGCTGAGGGGCTGCTCGCGCAGGGCAGCTATCCGGAGCACCTCGCCGCGGACGGCGTGACGGTCGTCCCCGCGCAGGGCGGCACGGAATGGATCGAAGCCGGCGCGCCTCGCGCGACGAAGCCGAAGAAGAAGGCCGCGACCGCGCCCCGCGTGCCTCGCACGAAGGCGCCTGCACCGGCACCCGCGGATGCCCCTGTCGCCTCTCCCTCAGGGCCGGCGGCGGACGCTGCCCCCAACACCGAGGCCGTTTAGCGCGCCTCTCGGAGGGTATGAATCATGGTCTCTGGAATCGGCTCCGGCCTCGGCGGTCAGTTCGGCATGGTGGCGGGCGCCACCTACGGGACCGCGGTCACGGTGACCCGGTTCCTCGAAATCGACTCCGAGACGTTCACCCGCGAGACGCAGCGAGTGATGAGCAAGGGCATCGGCCGCGGCTCCTACCAGCGTTCGGACCGGGTGAAAGGCTACGTCAAGGGCGGCGGCGGCGACATCGTTATCCCCTGGACCACGAAGGGAATGGGGCTGCCGCTGAAGATGGCACTCGGCGCCGACACCGTCACTACGCCAGGCGGCGCCACCCTCGAACGCCAGCACCTGATCGCCCCGTCCACCGCGGGCCTCTTCGGGCTGTTCTTCACGGCCCAGTTCGGCAAACCCTCGATCGACGGCACGATCAACCCGTACACCTACCCGAGCTGCAAGGTCACCGCGTGGGAGATCTCCTGCGGCAAGGATGGATACCTCACCCTCAAGCTCACCTGTGATTGCGACACTGAGAGCGTCGCGACTGCGCTCGCAAGCGCCGGCTACGCCAGCGGCGCCGAGAACCACACGTTCAACGAGGGGCTCATCACCATCGGCGGGACGACCATCTACGGCGTCGAGAGCTTCAGCATCAAGGGCACGAACCCGCTCGCGACCGACCGCCGCGGGATCGGCAACTCGAAGAAGGAACCGATCGCGAACGGCTTCTTCGATATCGTCGCAAGCCTCGATTTCGAGTTCGAGGCGCAGGCGCGGCGCGCGAAGGAGATTGCGGCCACCGTCGACACCAACCTGATCATCACGTTCACGAGCCCGACGATGATCGAGGCCGCCGCCCCGTACAAGTCGATCATCACCATCCCGAACTTCATCTACGAGGGGAAGACTCCCGGCGTGAACGGGCCTGCGGTCCTGCGCGAACCGCTCGACCTGCGCGCGGTCTACGACGGCACGAACAGCCCGCTGAGCATCGAGATGCACACGACCGACACCGCGGCCTAACCCCATGCCTGACGCGCCCGGCACGCGGAACGTCCGCATCGAACCATCGATCCGGGAGTACATGAAGATCCTGAAGGCGAGCCCGGAGCGGCTCGACCTGGCGGTTCGCAAGCGGTTCCGTGAGGCGGCGGCGGAGATCCGCGACGATGCCCGCGGCGCGGCCCGGGCGAACCGGCCTGACCCCTCGAAGGTCCGCAGCATCACTACTGAACGGCGCCCCAAGGTCGCCGGCCGGCAGCATTGGGACCAGCTGGTCAACAGCATCACGAGCGGCTCGCAAAGCGACCGCCCGACCGTGTCGATCGGTTCGGAGCGCGTTCCCTGGGCGTTGGGCTTCGAGTTCGGTTCGCTCGGCGGCCCCCACAAGAACCAGTTCCCCGCGTGGCTCGGCAATGGACTCGACGCCGGGCATTTCTTCTACCCGGCCGTCCGCCGCAACACCGACGCGATGATCGCCAAGATGGTCGACATCATGAACGAGGCTTTCGCCGAAGCGTTCCCCAACTAGCGAGCGCGATGCCTGTCGCCTGAATACGGACCTCATCTGCCCCAAGTCTCTGAAGGGGCACTGGCCCCGCAGTGGCGCAGAAGAAAGAGCGCAACCAGCGCAAAGAGCAGAAGTTCATTCTGAGGATTGCCGTCACGGCGCCGGTTGATGGCGACGGCAACGATGCATCCCACGACCACCAACCAATCGAACTCAGTCATACTCGGCACGAATTCTAGCAGGGGGAGTGCGGCGCCTCTCCCGCGCCCGCGTCTGGCGATGATTCGTGCGGGGCGGCACGCCCCGGTGGGGAAGCAATGGCACTGAAACTGAAACTGAACGAGATGATGGACTTCGAGGAGAAGGCCGGCGTGAGCTGGGTCCGCGCGCAGACCGCGCTGGCGGCGAAGCTCTGCCAGATGCACCGGCTGCAGACGAACGCCTGCAAGGACTGCAAGGCCGCGGGCCAGCTCTGCGAGAAGCACGTGACAGCCTTTCAGGGTTGCGGTGAGTGCCAGGGCGCGGAAATGCCGGCGCGCTACCTCGCGCCACTTGGCTGGCTGCTCCGCCGCCGGCGTGAGCCCGAGCTGACCTGGGAGACCTACATCGCCGAGGCCGATGGGGACGACGCGCTCACCGAACTAAAAAACGCCTAGAGGCGGGGGGCGCATCGCGTCTTACCGCCGAGGCAGACCGATGGATGCCGGCCTTCCTCCACCTCTATCCGGGACTGACGCCGGGCAGCTATGGCGAGCTCGACGAGGACACGTGGGCGCGCCTGAAGGCGTTCGCTGAATCGCTTCTGAAGTCGCAGGGGCTGGCGATGCACTAGGTCACTTGGTGGCTGCGCAGAGCTTCGTCACGAGTTCGATCGCGCGTTCGTCGTCCTTCGTCTTCGGCTGGATCCCCTTCAGTACGTCGAGGCCCGGGCCGCACACGAGTTGCTTCCCGTTGCGATCGATGCGGGCTTTCTCCTGAGCGACGAAGTTGGCCTCGGTCATTGTTTGGCCGCCGACCTTGATGGTGGCCGTCGTCGAGCCGATGGGCGTGGGGCTTGCGGCCGGCTTGTCGTCGCCCCCGCAGGCGAGGAGGGCCGCGCTGATCGAAAGGGCGAGGCAGGCCAATAACGTACGCATGGCGGCGATTGTAGCCGTTCGGCCTCTCCCTCACAGCCGCGCCGCGAACCTAGCACCATGGCCGGCGGACGCACTTTCAAAGTCATCTTCGATGGCGACAGCTCCGGCGCGGAGTCTGCCGCCGGCCGTGTTACCGGCTCGCTCGATAAGGTTGAGAGCCACGCTTCCAAGGTCGGCGGGGCCCTCACCGATATCGGCAAGATCGCGACCGGCGTTGCCGTCGGCGGGTTTATCACGCAGGCCCCGGGATTCCTCATGGACGCCGCGAAGGCGGCGATCGAGGACGAGGCCTCCACCGCTCGGCTCAACCAGACGCTTCAGAACTACGTCGACACCGCGGGCGATGCCGGCGGCGGGATGCAGGAACTCAAGCGCCGCACCGACGACCTCATCGGCTCCGGGCAGAAGCTCGGCTTCACCGACGACGACGTCCGCGATTCGTTCGGCGGCCTGCTCACGGCCACGGGGGACGCCGGGAAGGCGACCGAACGGCTCGCGTCCGCGCAGGACCTGGCTCGCGCGAAACAGATCCCGCTGACCGAAGCGTCGAAGCTGCTTGGCAAGGTCACCGACGAAAACCTCCAGGTCCTCAAGCGCATGGGGATCACCCTGCCCGACGTCGCCAACGAAGCCGACGTCCTCGCCGCGATTCAGAAGAAGTTCGCGGGCCAGGCCGATACCTACGCCAAGTCCACGGCCGGCCAGTTCGAGCAGGCCAAGATCGCCTGGTCTGAAGCGGCCGAGGGCCTCGGCGCCGGCCTCCTCCCGGTCCTCAGCAAGGGCACCGCATTCCTCGCCGAGCAGCTCCCAACTGTGCAGGCGCTCGCGGGCGAGTGGGGCGGCAAGTTCGCTGACGGCATCGAGCTAGCGGCCGACAACGCCGACAAGCTGGAGCCCGCCATCAGCGCGGTCGGCGACGCAGGAAAGCTCGTCTACGACATCTTCGGGCCGCTCATCACCGACATCTTCGGCGAGCTCGTCGACGTCGCGAAGGAAGTCGGCCCGGTGTTCATGGACGAGATGGTACCGGCCCTCAAGGAGGTCGAGCCCGTCCTCAAGCCGCTCGGCATCCTCGCCGGCGTCGTCGCTGCCGGTCCGATCTACCTCCTCCTGCAGGCCGTGAAGTTCCTCACTCCGTGGGTCGGCGAGTACCTCGTGCTCGCAATGAAGATCCTCTCGGTTGAAATCACCGCCGGGATGAAGGTCTACGGCGCGATGGTCGGGTCGGTCCAGGCGGTCATCGGTATCCTCCAGACGGCCGGCGGGGCCGTGACCACCTTCGTCGGATTCGTGAAGGACATCCCGTCGAAGCTCGGCGACATGCCCGGGCTGCTGAAGCAGAAGGGGATCGACATGGTCACCGGGTTCTTCGGCGGCGCGAAGGAACTCTGGGACGACGGGGCGAAGGGCGTCGTGGTTGTGGTCGGCTTCGTGGCCGCGATTCCCGAGAAGGTCGGCGATGTGACCAAACTCCTGTGGGACAAGGGGCTCGACGTTCTCGACGGTCTGTTCGGCGGGGTGAAGTGGGTGTGGGACAGCGAGATCCGCGGCTGGAAGATCATCTTCGGATTCGTCGGCAGTATCCCGGACAAGGTGGGCGACGTCGCAAGGCTGCTCTGGGATAAGGGCGAGGACGTCATGGGAGGGCTCTTCGACGGTGTTACCTCGGTCTGGGACAGCGAGGTCCGAGGGATCGCGCTCCTGCTCGGCTACGTCACCTCGATCCCGGACAAGGTGGGCGACGTTGGGCGCCTGCTGTGGGACAAGGGATCTGACATCGCGGGCGGGTTCATCGACGGCATCAGCGCAGGGTTTGACGCTGGGGCCGGCGCGGTGAAGAGCGCCCTGAACGGGATCATCGGCCTGGTGAACCGGGTCCACATCCCCGGCGTCAGCATCCCGGATTGGGTGCCGGGCATCGGCGGAAACGGCTGGGGTGGCTGGAACCCGAGTGTTCCTTACCTCGCCGCCGGCGTCCGCGACTTCGCGGGCGGGCTCGCTGTCGTGGGCGAGCGCGGTCCCGAACTGGTGGCGCTTCCCCGCGGGGCGAACGTGTTCAGCAACGCGGAGTCTCGCGGGATGCTGAGTGGAGGTGGCGTGACGCAGATCGTCCACATTCACGGGAACTGGACGGCGGCCGCGGACGCGAAGGGCCGCATCACGCGCGGCGACATCTCGTACTTCCTGGACAAGTCGCTCCGCGGCCTCGGGAGTTCGGCATGAGCCTTCCACCGCCCATCGGCTACTTCGACCGCTTCACCGACACGTCGGGCGCCACCGTCTGCACGCTCCCGACCGACGACTACCAGGCCTCCGAGGAGCAGGACTACCGACGGCCGCGCGCGCAGAAGTTCGACAGCTACTCGTTCAGCTTCAGCCAGGCAGGAGTAGTCGTCACCGAGGACGGCCAGATAGCGATCCGCGCCAGCATCTGGATCGACCCGACCGATGCGACCTCCGTCATGACCGCGCAGACGACCTTCGACAACCTGGTCGCGGACCTGCGCGAAATCGGGCAGGGACGGCTGTGGATGGCGATGCCCGACTCGACCACCCGCTGGTGCAAGGCCGAGATCGACGGCCGCCCCAGCTACGCGGTCGACGAGACCAGCCCGTACGGCAACCTGCTCTGCAGCATCAAGCTCACGAAGCTGAGCGACTGGTATGGCTCGGCGCCCGTCACCCTCACCGCAACGGTGGTCGCCGGCGCATTCACGCTCACGAACCCCGGCAAGGTCCGCGCCGAGGGCAAAGAGTCGGCGTTGACCATCAAGATTCAGAGCAACGCGGGCGGCGCCGGCGGCGGGTGGACGAACCCCGTCGTCCTCACCTGCACGACCACCGGCCAGAGCATCACCCTGGCGCAGGCCTCGGCGAGCGCGAGCGACTACCTCGAGGTGATCAGCGCGCTCGGCCTGGAGTCGGCCCGCTACTGGAACGGCTCAGCGTTCACCAGCCTCTGGGCGGCCGGAACGGCGACGATCCCCGCGACACAGAGCGCCTTCCCCTACCTGCCGCGCGGCGTGAGCAGCTGGACGGTGAGTGGCCTGGTGAACGCGACGATCACGTTTACGTTCTACCCGGCGTTCGGCTAGGGCCTCTCCCTCGCGGCGTTCCCCGGAACCTTGCCTTCGACACAGATTCGGAGGGCCCCACTTTGGCTACTCGCTACACCCACGCCCACCGCGACCGATTCCGGCGCCGACTCCAGCACCTCACGTTCGCGGCGTTCATCGCGGTCCTCGTCGCGGTCGCCCTGCTGTTGCCGTGGCACCCGGACGCGCGCGGCGTGCCCGTGGCGGCCGGGACGTTCACCGGCAAGCTCTACGGCAAGGTGTTCACCTCGTTGTGGAACAAAGAGATCGACTTCGACACCGACACGATAAACGTCGGCGCCACGACGTCGACCTACACCGTCGACCAGGACGCGCACGACTACCTGAACGACATCACGAACGAGGTCAGCGGCGGCGGCTATGCCCGCGTGGCGCTCAGCTCGAAGACGGTCACCTACACGGGCGCGACGAACAAGCACGTCCTGGACGCCGCGGATACGGACTTCGCGACCGCCACGTTCACGGCGAGACTCTGGTTCATCTACGACGCCTCGCCGGGTTCGGACGCGACGCGCCCGCTGATTGGCTACGAGCAGAACGACGCGGACATCACCGGCGGCGGCGGAACGCTGACCATCGTCTGGAATGCTTCTGGCATCGTCGAAATCACTGTCGGCTGAGGAGGCCAATATGCCGAAACAACACACCGTCAACCGCTTCGAAATCCTGGAGATGTACGAACGTCTCGACACCACCATCCGCGCGCGGAACGGCCTGCCCGCGCTCACGCCCGCGGACGAAGCCGACGCCGCGGCCAAGCTCGAAGCGTGGCTGGGGGCGACGACCACGCTGCGCAACGGCGCGACCGTGCCGGTGCTGAACATCGTCACGAACGAATCAATGGCCGATTTCGCCACGCGCGCCGGAGGATTCCAGGAGACGTTCGGCGTCACCTCGCCGGCCGACCCGGACGCCGCGAAGAAGCCGCACTACAACCGCCTCGAGGCGGTCGCCGAAATCACCCGGATGGAGGGGACGAAGATCGTCGAGTTCACGGAGGGCGCGCTCGAACGTGTTCCGGCCGTGTCATACGAGGCGGTCAGCGCCCGCTACACCATGCCGGACGGGCGGCAGTGCCAGGACAGCACCCGCAGCGGCCCGGAGGCATTCGAGCGGGACACGGACGGCAATATCGGCCAGGTGGGGGCGGCGACGGCGCTGCTGCGGCGGCTGATCGAAGCCGTGGCGCTGAACTAGGCATGGCTGCGGCCTTCGTCTCTGAGTCCCATGCCAAGGTGGCAAGCGGGACTACTGTTGCCCTTGCCACCAACTCACCCGCTGACGGGGTTCTCCAAGTTGTTATCGCCGTAGACCATGGTGGCTACACCATGCCGACCCCGTCGGGGTGGACCCTTGTGGCAGGTTGGCCGAAGGTTAATAGCGACGGAAAGACCTATCTTTTTCACAAAGTCGCCTCGGGTGAGCCATCGTCTAATACGTGGACATTCGACGACGGCTCCGTGGGCAAGTTCATGGAGCAAATCAACGTCTCCGGGGCTGACCATGTTGTCGATTCGCAGTCAAGCGACAACAACGCCGGGTCCGGTACTACTGCAACGGTCGCTGGGGTTACCGCGGACGCAAACGGCCAACTACTGATCACTTGTCACACTTGGATATCTACCCCGGTGTCCTCCAGCAGTCCGCCCGGCGATATGACGGAACAGAGCGATTGGACTTCCTCCGGGACTTTGCAATCGACATCCGTCTCCACCTCGGCGGTCAACACCGGCGCTACGGGTAGCAAAGCCTTCACCATGGGCACTGCCGCGCTCGCGGCTCGTGGCTGTGTGTCGCTGATTGTGGGGATGGCGAGTAAATCCGCCCCTTTGCTACCGCAGGCGCGGACCTTTTTCAACACCATGGCAGCCAGGAGGGATTAGGCATGGCAGCAAACCCCGGACGCCCCTACACCAGCAGCGTCGCCGCGGTCGCAATCACCGCGGCGCAGGACCTGGACGAAATCCAGCCGGCCGACGATACCCCCGTGCAGATCGTCGGCGGGTCGCTCATCAACTCCACCGACTGGGGCGACGCACAGGCCGAAATCCTCCGCATCGCCATCCGCCGCGCAGACACCGCCAGCGGGAGCGGCGGCAGTTCGCCGACGCTGCGGGCCAACCAGGTGCACGACGCGGCCGGCGCCGCGACCGTCGAGGCGAACAACACCACGAAGGCCAACACGAGCGGCATCCGCATCGTGAGCGCCGGCGTGAACGTGGCCGACCCCTCGCCGATGTGGTTCCCCGATCTGTTCGGGCCGAGCGCGACGCAGGCCAACACGACCACCTGTCGCGAGCTCGTCGCCGCGCCTGCCGACAGCATCACGTTCGACCAGAGCCTCTATTTCCTGGAGTTCTGACATGAGCAAGGGTTTGACCTACGAAACCGTGGACGACCTCCCCGAGCGCGTGCGGCGGCAATGGTCGCGTCGCGCGGCCGACCGCAGCGTGAGCCTGGAGGAGTACTCCGCGCCGATGATCGCCGAGCACAACGCGCAGTGGGCGATCGTCGGCAAGTGCCCGCAGTGCGGCAAGGACCTCATTGCGGGCGAGTATCGGCGCCACTACGCCAATTCCCACGTGCGCGCCGGCGCCCGGCGGCTGCTGCGCGAACTGCTTGAGGCGCCCCCCGATGACGCCAAGGTGGCGGTCACCGCGTTCGCGGATATCGCGAAGGCGGAGAAGTCCTGATGAGCGACGGGCTCAGCTTCGCGGAGGCGATCGAACTCGCGGCGCTCGGCGGTCGCGAGCGGTACATCCTCGTGCGCGATTGCTGGTGCCCGGAGCACGGACGCCACCGGCCCGAAGCGCTGGCGTTCCCGTTCACGGCGACGCCCGCGGCGCTCGCTTTCCAGCATCCCAGCTGCGCCATCCCCTGGTGCGAAGCCGACCTGGTCATCGACGCAGTCCTCACCGACGAAACCGAGGTGCAGCACATGGCCGAGGTCTTGCGCGATGGCATCTCGCAGCCCCGCGTGGTGATCGAACTGCGCCCCGTCGAGCCAGGAGTCTGGCGCCACGGCAGCCGCGTCGTCGCCGGCGAATTCGTGGACGACCGGCCCAGCGGCGCAGCCATCACCCCCACCCTCGAAACGCTCGCGCGCACCCGCGAACGGCTGGGACGGCGGTAGGCCGTGCCCACCATCCGCCTCGGACCGAGCCCCGGCGGACTGCCGCCCCAGCGGAGCATCGTGCCGCTGGTCGGCGGAAACGCGAACGTGACCGTAAGTGCCGCCCTGATGACGGCGACCGCCGCCCTCGACGCGCCGACGCTCAACCTCCAGGCGACACCGCCCGTGATGACGGCGACGGCCGCACTGGACGCGAACACGGTAAACATCTCCACGCCGACCGCAGCCCTCCTGACTGCGACCGCGCTCCTCTACACCCCAACGACGAACGAGCAGCTCGCAGCCGCCCTCATGACGGCGACGGCGCTCCTCTACGCCCCTGTGGTGTCCTACCAGGTGACCGGACCCGCGCTGATGACGGCGACGGCACTCCTCTACGCACCCGGTCCGCCGAACATCGGCTACACCGCCGCGCTGATGACGGCCACGGCCGCCCTCGACGCCATCACGCTCAACGAACAGCTGGCCGCCGTCCTCGCGACCGCGAGCGTGGCCATGCTCGCCGCGAGCGGCGTGGGGTTGCACATCACGGGCTTCGCGGTCCTGACGGCCACAGCCTCTATGCCCGTCGTCTACTGGATCCTCGTGCCCCTCGGCGGCGGCGGACACACCATCCGCGTCGACGTCTACGGGCCCGGCGCGAACCCCTCGCGGCTCGGCGTGGGGCCCATCACCCAGGTCATCGGCGACCTCGAGTACGGCGACGCCGTCGACCGCATCGGCGACGCGAAGATCGTCTTTCCGGCGACGGACCCGAAGGTCGCGGACATCACCGACCTCGGCCAGCTGCGCATCTACCGCGGCGGCGAAGGTCGCGTGTTCGTCGGCCGCGTGCGCGAGATCCTCACCGGCCAGGACGCTACAGGAGCCGCGACCTGCGAAGTGATCCTCGACGACCTCGCGATAGACCTTGCCGTCGCGAAGACCGGAATCGGCCTTGTCCTCTCGGACGTCAGCCCCGCCGGCATGCTGAGCGCGATCCTCGCCGCGGCAAACGCGCAGCTCGGATCGAACTTCGTCAGCGGGTCGGTAGATTCGAGCAGCGTGACCCTGCGGAAGCGGCACGACGCAGACGGTGCCTGGCCGGCGATCATCGCCGACGCGCCGGTGTGGAGCATGCACGCCCGCCACGACAGCATCACCGACCCCACGGCGCCTGCGGTGGATGTGGGCGCGTTTGGTGCCGACAGCGGGCTGATCTTCGGGCTGGGCGGTTACCCGCTGCAGGAGGTGCGGAAGCATCGTGCCGGCTCGGGGATCGTGAACCGCGTCATCGGCTTCGGCCAGGGCGAGGGTTACCCGGCGCTAAGCCTCGCAGCGGCGAGCCACGGCGCGAATATTGCAACCGACCCCGGATTCGAAGCTGGCACCACTGCGGGCATTAGTGGCTCCGGAGTGCGTTGCACGCCTGCCCAGTCCAGCACCGTCGCCAAGTCCGGTACCTACAGCTGCCGACTGACATGGGCCAGCGGAACGGATTTCTACTGGACCGGGTACACGACCATCAGCGGCGCGACTGCCGGGCGGGTCTACTCATGGGGAGTCTGGGTTATCGGTACGGGCGCGACCATCGGGAAGACCGCGTACATCCGAATGGCGGAGAACGGCGGCGCTTTCGGCGCACAACAGTCAACGCCGGTGACCGTGGTCCTGACGGCCGCATGGCAGTACGTCGGAACCAGCTACACACTGATTCGGAACGACCGCACGATCGTCGGCGTGGAGGTAGGCATTCAGAGCGGCGCCGCCAGCGGCGACGTGATGTACGTCGACCGCCTGACGTTCTGGGAGAGCACGAACGCGGCCTACTGCGTCGAGACGGACCTCAACCCGGACGGCTCATCGCGCTACTGGATCGAGGATTGCGCGAGCTCGTCGGTCTACGGTGTCCGGGAGGACTACCGCACTGTGAAGGCCGCCTACCCGACCGCGGCGACGAAGGCCGGCTGGGTTGGCGCCTGCGACCAGGTGTACGACCTCTGCGCGGAATGGCTGCAGCTCCACACGGCCGCGCTCTCGACCTACTCGGCGAAGGTGCTCGGACTGGACCACGTTTACGGCGGCGCTCAGCAGCTGAAGGTGGGCGACAAGGGGAAGCTCTATTTCCACGGCGCGACCGCGGACGGAGCCTGGCTGACGGTCGAAGCGCTGCAGTGGATCATGGCCTACCGCCGGCGAGTCGGAGCGGGAGGTACGAATGAAACCGACCTAACGCTGTCGTCGGTGGACCTGCACTACCTCGACGCGTTCGCCCGGCTGGCCGCGCAGATGCAGGAGTACAAGGGTTCCGGGACGGAGCTGAAGCAGAGCAACTACGTGTTCAGCATCCCGATCCCGCGGTACACCCTGCCGAGTGCCGTGAGCACGCGAGAGTTCACGTTCTCGCTCTCAAACGTGCTGGCGGTGACGAAGGCGACGGTCACCTACACCGTCGTGTCGGGGCCGGGGACTGCCGTCATCAAAACGAACATCTTCCCGGGCGTGGGCGCGGGGACGGTGCTGATTGCGACGCGAACACCCACGGTCGGCACGGTCTACGTCGACGACTTCACCAGCTCGATCGTGCAGGCGCCGACGCCCGTGCCCGTGGATGGTGGCGGGCCGCCGGCGTACTGGGGCGGATCCCTGGAGTGGTCGTCCGGCGCCGGCGCGAACAGCGTGATCGAAGGCTTCGTGACGATCGAGTGCTCCAAGATCCCTCTCCCGCCTGCGTAGCCCTCTCCCTCGCTGGCCCGCTCCGACTATTCGTGAGACGCCACAGAGGGAGAGCTACATGCCGGGAGACGAACCGCTGATCGTGACGATGTTCCAGTCGCTTGAGCGCCACCTTGAGCGGGTCGGCGACCGGCTGGACGAGGCCGACGAGTGGATGCGGCGCGCAGATGGGCATATGCAGGACCTCACGGCGAAGGTCGCGATCCAGAACGGGGGCGTCAAACGTGCGCTCACCGAGCTGACCGACATGCAGGCATGGAAGCACTCGCACGACGCCGACACGCTGCAGCTCGCTGCGCGACTCGAAGGCCGGCGCGCGCAGAGAGCAGACGACCTCGCAAAGGTAGATGGGCTACGGGATTTTGCGAAGGAATGGCTGCCGCTGATCGTTGGGGCCATTCTCTCAATCACCGGCCTCGGCGCGTTCGCGTGGGGGAGGTGGCCCTGGTGAGCTTCACGGTGATTCAGCGGAAGCGCATGACGCGTGACGAACGCGACCTCGCGGAGTTCTTCGACCCGCTGACCGAGGAGGAGGCGCGCGTGCTGGCCCGCCGACTCGCCGCCTACGACTCCATCCGCTGCGCCTACCGGGTAGAGGAGCTGCCGGAATGCTGACCCCTGCGCAGATCGCCATCATCGACCGGATGCGCTGGCTGGTGGAACACGGCTGGCCGCGCCGCACTATCGAATCGCTAGTTACGGAGGGCGGGCGATGATCGCCAACGGCTGGCTGGACTGGGCAACGCGACAGCCCGGCATCCCGGACAAGGTCTACTCCGAGTCGAACCGCGGCTTCGCCCTCGTGGGCCACAGCATCGTCGGGACGCCGGCGGCCGCGCTGGGGCGGTTCCTCAGCCTTCAGCGGAACTCCGACGGCCAGTACTCGAGCTATGCGGCCGCGTCGGTGATGTTCATCAACCCGAAAGCCGGCCCGCTGATTCAGATGTACCCGGTGACGAGTTCGACCTGGGCGAGCGGCGGCCGCGACGCGAACACCAGCATGTGGGCGATCGAGAGCGAGGGCGGCGCGCCTGGCAACGAGAGCGAGCCGCTGAACGACAACCAGGTAGCCAACCTGATCCGCCTGGCGCATGAGTTCGAAGCGTTCACCGGCCGTAAGGTCGTTCGCTCCCGCGGCGAAGGCCTGCACGCTGGCGACACGTTCCGCGAACACGGCGAAGTCGCCACTCAGTACGGGTACGCGAGCACCGCGTGCCCCAGCAAGCGCTACCAGCGTTTCTACGAGGCCCTCTGGGCACAGGAGGATGGTGCAATGACCAAGGATGAAACGGACAGGCTGACCGCCGAACGAAGCCTCATGCAGATCGCCTTCGGCGACGGCGACCGCATGAACGCGGACTATGCCGCCCTTGTCGCCAGCCGGCTCCTGGAGCCCGAGGACGGCGACGACCTGAACGCCTACCTCATCCGCCGGTTCCGGATCGCCGAACTCGCCAATGGGCCGCGCGCGACGGACGCCTACAAGGCCCTCGGAGGTTCGTTCTGATGGTCTCTCGCTACGTCCAAATCGGCCTCGGCGCATCGCTGATCGTGGTCGGCGGAATCCAGTCGAACGCCCAGCTGTTCGGGGCCAAGTGGAGCGGCATTGTGCTCACGGGGAGCGGGATCGCGCTGGCGGTGATCGTGTACGTCCAGGCGCAGGTTGCGAAGCCGGCCGACCCGCCGAAGTGAACGACATCGAAGGCGTGGTCGAACTCGCCTGGTGGAAGTCGAAGAAGCTGATGGCGGTCATTGCGCATGACGTCATCGTCGGGATCATCAGCATCTTCGGCGTGGTGAAGAGCCCCCAGAGTTCGGGCGTCATCATCCCGGCCGCCATCACCAGTGTCGGGGCGACCCACGGCGCCCACCAGGTATCGCAGGCACTGACCGACCGCGCGCAGGCGTACTCACCGAACTACCCACTGCCGCCGGCGCCACCGCCCGGCCCTCCTGGGGGAATGCTGCCGCCGGCGAACTGAAGCGGGGTAGCGGTGGCGACCGCCCGTGCGGGCGTGGCGGATCGCTGTGAGTGTGGCGAACGACGGAACACGCAATTAAGGGGAAGGTGACGCCGGGCCAAGAAATTGAGGGGCCCCCAGATGGCCCGAATCCCCGCGATATCGTCGGCGCCGATCGCGCAGGGATATCGGACCGCCTGTTGCGGCTCGTGGCGGCGATGACGCCCGTCCTTTGTCTACCGCCTCGAAGACGAGGCACAAGAGCCGGATGTAGACTTCGATTTTCGACCGAGCTTCCCAGCGAGTTGCTCCGGCGTCATCCCGGCCGCCTCGCGCCTCTGGGCTATGAGTGTTCCGAATCCCTTGGCCATCGCCTCGCAAGAATATTCCCCCACAGGGGTTGACAGGTGCACCCCAAAGTCTGAAAATCTGACCCGTCGGGTGCACAACCCAGACAACGAGGGTGCACATGCCAACTAAGGAGTCTTCGGTCAAGGGCATTCGCCTCTTGGACAAAGACTGGGAGGCGGTCGACGCCGCCGCGAAAGCGCTGGGGATGACGCGAAACGAGTACATGGCCCGGCTCGCGAAGAACGCAACGAGGGCTGTTTCCGAAGTCTCAGATTCAGACGAATCGATCCGAAAATCAGACCGGACAACCGAAGAAGAGGAGCAGCTACCGGCACTCTCATGACAACGAAGCGATTTTCAGCACGCGAGTTCGAGGAGGTCTGGGAACAGGCTTACGAGGACGTGCGCTCCGTGATGGAGAGCAGTGCCCTTGTGCTCTCGACGCTCACGCAGATCCGACAAGGCGTCCTCGGAATCGAAGAGGAGCCGCGCCGAAAGACGAGGGCCTCGTGACCGCCGCGTACATGGTCGCGGCCTTCTTCTTCGGTGCCAGCCTCGGTTTCAGCGTGTCCTGGCTGCTCATCCGGACGGGCCGAGCATGACCGCGATCGAACCGCTGCTGATCACCATCCCTGAAGCCGCCAGCGCCCTCGCGCTCTGCGAACGGACGGTCCGAAAGCTGATCCGTCGCGGCGAACTCACACAGGTCTCAATCGGGCGCTCAGTGCGAATCAGCACGCGCTCGTTGGAGCAGTTTGTCGCGGCTCGCGAAAGCCAGAACACGGAAACGCCCGCGGGCTAGGCGGGCGCTTCCAATGAACACGAAGGGGTCTCTGAAGTGAATTTAGCACCCGGAATCCGAATTTGCGACTTACCTGGATGGTCCGCGCCCGACGTCGCCAACCAGCTCGCGTGGGAGGCGTACCTCGAAAGCGTGCCGAGCACCGACGCGATCGCGCACGCCTGGCGCATCCGAACGATGGACCTGCTTGGACCGTGTCCGGACAGCGAGATCATGCGGCGCTGCGAGGCTTCGAACGCGGTCTACGACGGGCTCTACCTTGCCGTCGAGCGGCTCACCTGGGTGGAGCGCGCGGGGCTCGCGTGGGAGTTGGACCTGATTCCCAGCTGGGACGACTTCTTGGCGGCGAGGGATGCGGCGTGAAGCGCTTGCCACTCTCAGAGCGGTTTTGGTCGCAAGTCGACCAGGATGGCCCGGTTATGCGCCCTGAATTGGGGCGTTGCTGGACCTGGACGGGCTTTCGCAGCAGCGGGTATGGGTTCCTCTCTGTGGGCAATCGGCCGACGCGTGCCCACAGAGTCAGCTGGGAGCTGAGCAACGGCCCCCTTCCGGACATCGCACCCGGTTCCTATCACGGGACTTGCGTCCTTCACCGCTGCGACAACCGCGCTTGCGTCCGTCCTGACCATCTGTTCATCGGCACTCAGCTCGACAACATCCGCGACCGCGACGCCAAGCTGCGGGGCAGGTCGGGCCCTGGGTTTCCGCGGGGCGAGCGACATCCCAACCACAAACTGCGGGCCTGCGACGTCCGAGAGATCAGGCGGCGCTACGCCGCGGGAGGTATCACCCAATTCGCCTTGGCCGCTGAGTTCGGAGTGCGCCAACCACACATTTCGCGGGCCATCAGCGGCACGGCCTGGGGGCATGTTCGATGACCGGTTCAACCCTCGTCCACGACACATCCCTTCAAAGCCCGCGCTTCGTGGCTCTGTGGCACGGGATGCAGCGCGTCCACTCGATGCGCCTCCCGTTCGACGTCGCGATCAACGACAGCCTCCGGTTGAACGAGCTCCGCGGGCGGAAGCAGACCGAGCGCTACATGGTCGGCCGGGTGACAGCCTGGCAGCCCGACACGAAGACCGCGACGGTCGTCATCACCACCAGGGCGAGCGGCCGGGAGCGGTCGCGATGACGCAAGCGACACGCGACAGCGACCGATTCATCGCCCAGGTGAAAGACACGCTGGACTTCGTCACAGGCATCTGCGGTTCGCCCGTGGTCGCAGCGGGCGTCGTAGCCACTGCCATGGTCGCGATGTGTGTTCAGCACCCGGAGTGGGCAGCGGCCTGGTATCGAACCTTCGAGCGTGACGGCGCTCCCATGGAGACCCTGGACGACTTCGTTCGACGGCTGCCCATCTCCGCGGTCACGGAAGTGCCCCGTGGTTGAGCCAACGATTCGCAATCCCGATGCCTGCTGCGAGTTCCCGCTCCTGCAGAAGCCCTACGCGCTGACCGACCCGCTGCTCGTGATTTCCCAGTGCGGCCACGACTGTCATCGCGCCACCGACTACCGGTGCGTCTGCTGCCAGCGCGTGCCCGACGAAATTGCCGAGTACTCGCGCGAGCAGACCGGGGAAGACACCAGCCCCGAGGACTACGTCTACAGCAACGAGGGGACGCTCAACACCGAAAGCGGCCGCTTCTTCTGCACGGACTGTTACATCGACAACGGCATGCCGAGCGGGCATGTGCCCTCCGGATCGACGGGGATTCTCGCCGGCTGCCCCAAGCTCGGAACGAGGACCGTCCGACTCAGTGAGGTCTATCCGCTGCCGCGCACGCTGGCGACTGCAGCCGTCCGCTCCATGCTGGACCGCACGGCCGAGGACTGGCCAATATGACCGCCGCCCTCACGATTCCCATGGAGCGGTACGTCCGGGACGACGTCGGGGCACCCGTCCCGACACTCAACTCGGGCACAGCTCACCGGCTCCTCACGCGGTCAGCGTTGCACGCCTGGTACAACCACCCGCGCCTAAATCCGGAGTGGGTCGAGGTCCGCTCCGAGTCCTTCGATATCGGCAGCGCGGCGCACGCCATCCTCCTGGAAGGGCGCGCGGAGCTGCTCGCGATTTGCGATGTCGCCGACGACTGGCGCACCGCGGCCGCGCGAAAGTTCCGGGACGAGGCGCGCGAGGCCGGCCGGATCCCGATGCTCGCGGCGGACGCAGAGCGGGTCGTCGCCATCGTCGAGTCGGCGAAGCGAGCCATGGTGCGCTGCCCTGACCTCGACAACATCGGCGACCTGGACGCCGAACAAACCTTCGTCTGGCAGGACCCGATCACCGGCGCCTGGCTGCGATGCCGGCCTGACTGGGTCAGCACCGACCGCAAGGTCATCGTGTCGTTCAAAACGACGACGAACGCTGAGCCAGAGAAGTTCCTCCGCTCGATGGTCGACTTTGGGTATGGCCTGCAAGCGACCTTCGAAATGCAGGGCACTGCGGCGATCTACCGCACTCGCCCGAAGTACGTCTACGTGGTCACCGAAACCACCGCGCCCTACGCGACCTCGCTGATCGGGCTGGCCCCGGAATGGCTCGAGCTCGCGCAGGAGCAATTCGAATACGCGGTGAGCCTCTGGGCCCGCTGCCTCGAACGCGGCCACTTCCCTGGCTACCCGCGCCGCATCGCCTACGTCGAGCCTCCCAGCTGGGCATGGAACCAGTGGGAGAGCCGCAAGCCGGCCGAGAACAAGCGGCCGCGGGCGGACTTCCTGCCCGAGGGGGATGACTGATGAAGGTCCTCACGCTTACTCAACCATGGGCCCAGCTGGTCGCGGAGGGGCACAAGACGATCGAGACCAGGTCGTGGCCCGTCGCCTTCCGCGGCGAGCTCGCCATCCACGCGGCGAAGGGCTGGACGAAGGCCGACCGGGAATTCGCCCTCGAATGCGGGTACAAGCCCGAGGAGATGGCCCGCGGCGTCATCCTCTGCCTGGTCGCATTGATCGACGTACAGCCGGTCACGCGGCTCGGGCCGGCTTACCTCACCGCGAACGAACGGCGCTACGGCAACTACTCAGCTGGCCGCTACGCCTGGATCTTCGACCCAGCGCGGACCCGCCGGCTGCTGCCCCCGGTAGAGGCCAAGGGCGCGCAGGGCGTCTGGCTCATTCCCGATGAACGCCTGGCGGTGTCGGCATGACGATCACCTTCCGGCGCGCCATCCGCGCCGATATCCCGCTGCTCGTCGGTCTCGCCGGCGGTACGGGGTCCGGCAAGACAAAGTCGATGCTCGAGCTGCTCAAGGGCATGACACCCGAGGGGAAGCGTTTCGCGGTCATCGACACCGAAAACGGCCGCTCCCGTCACTACGCCCATCAGTACGACTTCGACGTTCACGAGCTCCATCAGTTCCGCCCAGCTGACTATCTGTCCGCCATCTGCGCGGCCGACGAGGCCGGCTACGCGGCGATCGGTGTCGACAGCCTCTCGCACGAATGGACCGACGGAGTCCTCGGCTGGCAGGAAGAGGAGTTCGAGCGCCTCGGCGAACGGGAGGCGACGCGGCTGCTCTCCTGGAAAGAGCCGAAGCGAGCGCACAAGTCTCTCGTCTCTGGACTCCTGCAGCTGCGCGCTCACTGCGTCCTCTGCTTCCGCGCCGAGCCGAAGGTAGAGATGACCAGGAGGGACGGCAGGACCGTCGTCGAGGCGAAGGAGGGTGCCGGCGGATACAACGGCTGGTTCCCGATCACGGACAGTCGTCTGCACTTCGAGCTGACCGCCTACCTGATGCTCCTGTCCGACGAACCCGGCAAGCCGAAGCCGATCAAGCTGTACGACGAGCTCCGGCCCATCTTCCCGGATGACCAGTTCATCAGTGCTGAGTCGGGCAGGAGGCTCGCCGAGTGGTCGCGCGGCAATGCCGGGCAGGTAGGCGAGAACGCACTCAAGTCCTTCCGCGACAAGCTCACCGAGCTCGGCATCACCGAGGCGAAGGCACTGGACTTCGCCGGCTGGACGTCGCTCGAAGGTCACCCGCGTAACGAGCTTGCCGACCTCCTGGCCTCGTTGAAGGCGACGACGGCGACCGGTTCCGTGCCCGCGCCGAAGCCACAGGAGGCGATGCTCTGATGGGAGTCCCCGAACAAACCGTCGACAGGGACGCGAGCCTCGACACCGAGGACGTCCTGACCTGCCGCGTCTGCGGTTGCACCGACGACCGGGTCTGCGACGGCGGCTGCTGGTGGGTCGAGGACGAGGATGTCTTCTCGGACCTCTGCTCGGCCTGCGCGCCGTTCCTGGACGCACTCCCGCAGCTGCTCGGCCTCTTCCGCGCCGTCGAGGAACTGGCGCGCGAGGGAACTACGGTTAGCGGGCTCAGCCGCGTGTGGGAGGCCTTCGAGAAGGTCGACGAGCTACAGCGACCGGAGCCGGACACCCGCGTCCTGGACGAGTGCGAGCTCCACTTCCTCCGCGACTGCGGGGAGTGCGCCGAGGCGGACGTGCTCCTCCTGGAAAGGTGTCTGCCGTGAAGCTGTACGTCGCGAATGATTACCTCCTTCTCACGACCGGCGATTGCCGAGTAGACCGCGTGCAGACCTACCCGATGAAGGGCACGCACATCGTCACCATCAAAGGGCGGCGCGACTCGTGAGCGCGCCCCAAATCGCCATCACGCTCGCAATTCTCGCGGTGGGGCTCTACCTGTGCTGGGCGGCGTGCTTCGGGAAAGATGGGTTATTTCGTGACTGACGAACTGCAACAGGCGCGCGACAACCTGCACGCGACACAACATCAACTGAGGATCAGCGCCGAGCGGGACGCACTCGCTGCCGAGCTGAGCGAACTGCGGGCGGAGATCGCGGAGTGGGAACTACGTCGCTTTGGGCCGCACGCCGACCTCGCTGACGGGTGCATCGCCTGCAACGTTGGCCCGTCTGAACAGCGTCTCCGCACCCTCGCAGCCCAGCCGAAGGGCGAGCGCGGCAAGGCGCTGCTGGCCGAACACGCGGCGATGAAGGCTGCCATCGAGAAGTACGGGCGCTGTACTACTTGCAGCGGGACCGGAGCCCCGCGCGACCCATGCGACGGCCAGTATTGCCGGTGCAAACCCGGCGTCGGAGGGCGCGCTGATACTTGCTGGAACTGCAAGGGCGCGAAGTTGCAGAACTGGGCGCTCGCCGCCATCGACGGAGCGCAGCCGTGAGCAATCTCCCTGCCATTTCCGAGGGGAAGCTAGCAACGTCCAGACCAGATCGAGAGCCTGATCGTGATGCTCGCCCTAGCTTCCCCCGCTTCAGCAGACCTCCCCGGCCGGGCTCCTCGACGGATCTGGACAATCTTTGCGACGCACGCCGGGGAGGTCGTAGCTTGTCCAATCTACCCACAGGCACGGCACGCTGATGCCGTGGATCCGCCTCGACGACCACTTCGACGAAAACCCGAAGATCGCAAGCGTGGGGCCGCTCGGGCTTGCCCTCTGGGTGACCGGGCTGGCGTATTGCAATCGAAACCTCACCGACGGGTTCATCCCCTGGGCCATCGCCCGAAATCTGGTTTCGTGGGAGTTCATGGCCGCCGAAGGCGAGGCTGTCGAGCGCATCGCAACTACCACTGACACCGGGGACGATTCCCATGTTTCCGCATGGACCGTGGGTTCTGGGGCGATTATCGGCCTCTTGATCGAAGCTGGACTCTGGGAGCATGTTCCCGGCGGATACCGCATCCATGACTACGCCGACTTTCAGCCGACCAAGGCACAGGTCGAAGCTGAGCGGACGCAGAAGCAAGCAGCAGGGCAAGCAGGTGGTCTAGCAGCTGCTAGAGCACGTGCTATAGCAAACGGCAAGCAGGAGGCAAGCAGCAGCTCAAGCAAAACGCTAGCACAATCCAAGCCCGTACCCGATCCCGTACCCCTTGGTTCTAAAGAACCAAGGCATATTCGCGCGAAGATCGTTCCGTCCCTCACGGAGGATGAGCGTGCTCGGTTGGTGGAAAAACATGCGCCCAAGTACGGGGCTGAGTTCACCGACCGCGAGCTGACGTTTTCCCTGAGCCACGAGTCAGCACTCAAGGTCAAGACGGATTCCTGGTTTGTGTACTGCGACCGCTGGATGAGCAGGCAAGAACGCTTCGGCGCGCCTTCCAACGGCAGTACGCCCGACCCCAGGACCCGCGTTGACCCGCGCAGCATCGTGCAGCTTCCGCAGCGGAGGCCGGCGGAATGAATCCTTTCGTCGATCAGCTTCCCCCGAGCGATACCGAAGCCGAAGAGGCCGTCATCGCGGCACTGATGGTGGACCCCGAAGTCGGCCACAAGGTCGCCTCCACCCTCGAAGCGGGGCACTTCTTCCGCGAGAAGAACGCGTGGATCTTCGAGGCGGCGATGGCCCTCTGGGCGCGCGGAGAGGACCCGAACCAGATCACGGTGGCGCACGAACTGGCCGCGCGGAAACGACTCGCGGACGTTGGCGGGCAGACCTACCTCGCGGACGTTATCCGCCGGCTGCCCACCAGCATCGGGATCGAGTTCTACGCGAACATCGTCCGCACGACCGCGAGTTATCGCGACCTGATCCACGCGGCGACTGGCATTCTCCAGATGGCCTACGAAGCGCCGGCGGAGGCGGATGCGGTGTTCGCCAGGGCCGAAGAGCTGCTGCAGGCGAGCCGCGGCGTCCGCAAGTTCAACAACTCGAGCACGCCGGATGACATCGCCGTGCGGCTCTGGGAGGAAGCGGAGCAGTTCATCGCGGACCCGTCCGTCATCCGGGGCATCCCCACCGGCTGGGGCGAACTCGACTTCCTTCTCGACGGTCTCGTACCCGGGAACTTCATCGTCGTCGGCGCCGCGACCTCGATCGGGAAGTCGCTGTTCTGCCACAACCTTTGCCGCTCGCTTTGCAACGCGGGCGTGCCGGTCACGCTCTGGACGACGGAGATGAGCGACCTGGCCGCCGCCGAACGGATGGCGTGGATGGAGGCGGGAGTCGACAAGCAGACGATCCGGCGCAACGGCGGGATCACGACCGGTCAGGCGAATCTCTACCGCAACGCCCTCGATCGCGTCCTGTCCTGGCCGATCCGCTGGGCGCGCTCAGCCAACCCAACCATCGCGAGCATTCGAGCAGAAGCGCGTCGCGACAAGGCGCTCCGGGGCTGCGTCGTGCAGCTCGTGGACCACCTCGGCAAGGTCCGCGCCGATGGACGCACGACGATCGAGCGGACCGCCGCCGTGACCGATGGGCTCTCCGGGATCGCGATGGACGAGGAGGTCGTGATGCTCGCGACCTCGCAGGTTACCCGCGAGTCGCAGAAGGGCGCGCGGTTTCTCGGACTCAGCGACCTGGCCAACGCGAGCAACGTCGAACAGGACGCGAGCCAAGTTCTGCTGCTGACACCTATTCGCTGGAAGGGGAACGAGATGGAACCAGTATTCGACTTCGAGGCCCGCGAACTGATGGCGCGCGACGGCTATCTGCCGGTGAACCTCAGCGTCTCCAAACAGCGACGCGGCTCGACCGGCAACGCCCCCAGCGCTGTCGACTGGAACCGCGGGGGCCGCATCGACGGGTTCGTCCAGGCGGTGCGAGCGTGACGCCGCTCGAAGAAGCTGCCCTGGACCTGCGGCGCAAACTCACCCGGCTCCGACGCGTCGAGAAGTACTTCATCGCCGATGAAGCGTGCGATCCCAAGCTGGCACTGGACCGGAGCTTTGCCTACCTCACGGCGTGGCAGGAGGCAAACGAAGCCGCAGCCGAGCTGGCTGAGATGCTGGCGGTGTCGGTATGAGCGCAGAAGAGCACCAGGAAATGAGCCGGCACATGACGCGCGGCATCCGGCACCGCGGTTGGGTGATCTCATTCGAGGCGAGCGGAGATGGCGTGAGTTGCTTGATCAAGCTCCCGAGATCACGAGCGCACCAAGGGCAGAGCGCATACGTCGGCCACGGCGCAACGGTCCTCTCGGCTTACGAGGCCGCGCAAAGCGAGATGTTGGAGGCGGGCGAATGAGCGAACTGGCGCCGCTGACCATCAAAGAAGCCAATGTCCTTGTCGCTCGCTGGCATCGCCATCATCGGCCCGTGCACGGTGCGCTCTTCGCGATCGGGCTCGCCGCAGAGGGTGAGTTCGTCGGGGCTGCGATTGTGGGCCGCCCCGTTGCGCGAATGCTGCAGGATGGGGCGACAGCCGAGGTGGTGCGCCTCGTCACGGACGGCACGCCGAATGCCAGCTCAACGCTGTACGCGGCTTGCTGGCGAGCGTGGAGGGCAATGGGCGGGCGACGCCTCATCACGTACATCCTCGCTTCGGAGTCTGGCGTCTCACTGCGGGCGAGCGGTTGGAAGTGCCTCTACCAGACGAACGGCGGCACATGGGATAGGCCCAGCCGCCCACGGACAACGCTGCTACCAGAGCCGAAGCAACTTTGGGAGCGTGCATCGTGACCGCGCCCTGCCTGACTCACGCATGCCGAGGGATCGCGATTTGGAACAGCTACTTCTGCGGGCGTTGCTACCGGGCGATGCAGCGATGAAGCTGTTCGATCGAGTCCTACCACGCCGAATCGATGCGCGTCTTGTCCATCGCTGAGCGCGCTGTCCTGCTGACCCCGAGTGAGCGCCGCCGCCTCTACCGGATCTGGACGGAGGCCGACCGCGCGGCGGGATTCGAAGAGCCGAACCAAGTCGCTGAATGGCAACTCAAGCGGTCCATGGGGTTTGCCACTTAGCACCGCAGCCGGGCGGATCCCGGCAGGACCACCGAGGGATACACAGGGGAATTCAGATGGCACGCAAACGAGACACCGCAGTGATTGAGGCCGAGGGGGGCGCGTCGTCGTTGCCCCCGGCACCCGAGGGGAGCGCCGATCGCGTAGCCGACCCGCACGAGGGTGAGGACATCACGCGGCCGGAACGGGGCAGCATCATCCCGCTCGGGCACGCATTCTGCGAGCCGCGTGCTGTCGCCGTCGATTGGGTGGCCAGTGCCCGCGACGCCTGCGCCGACTGCGGATTCAACCGCGAGGATCACAACCCGCTGTTCGGCCAGCCCAACGCGGAACCCGGCGACATGACCGTGACGGATTATGACGCCAAGGGCGAGGCGATCGACCGCGAGGTAGGGACCAAGCCGACCGCGCAACCGACGCTGCCGGGCGTGCCGTCCGAGGGCATCTGGGGCGATTACCAGGGCCACCGGCTCAGCCACGTGCAGCTCGCCTTCGGTGGCGGACCCGACGCCCCGCGCGACCTCGCGGGCAAGCTCAAGATCGGCGACCGCATCCACCTCCTGGTGACCGGCCACGTCGCCAACAACGGCTACCAGCAGGACAAGGACTTGATCTACTTCGGCAAGGTGCGGGTGAAGCTCGACGCGGTCACGGTGCCGGGCAAGCGGTTCGTTGAGGAGGCGATGGTGGTGCCCGAGCCGCCCGAGCTGATCCGGCGGTCGCTGGTGGAGCCGTTCGTTATCGAGGCTGCTGCGTTCCTGGATGGCCGCGAGCCGTCGATGGCGGACTGCCTGGCGCTGTTGGCCGACCTCGCATCGCTGTTCGACCCGCTCCCGTTCGAGGAAGACGGCGAAACGGACGTTGACGAGGCTACCGGAAGCGCC
>OFRG01000120.1_pt1 | contig 33103 bp, 34 predicted proteins | sample 1543071 | NCBI WGS metagenome assembly OFRG01 (sample SAMN07774222, study PRJEB24372) | wastewater metagenome | isolation source: WWTP Verbania (Effluent) | place: Italy: Verbania | collected 2015-12
ATTTTTTTTCTATTTCAATCATACATTGTATAGTAATAGAAAAGGACAAAGTGTGTCAAACCTTGTCCTTCAAGCAACTGATTTACTGTGGCTTTACTGCGGCATTTCTTCTTGGAGAATCTTCTGGATAAGAGGCTTGTCCGTCAAGCGAATGATGAATCCGCTTTCTGAAAAAATATCATGAGTGGTGTGGTGTGGCCGTTCTTTGAGAACCAAATTTACACCTTGATCACGGAGTCTCCCTAGCAACCACGGATAGCCAAAGCGCACTGGATAGAGTTCTGCATGATGAAAACCTAAGGCGTCTTCTTTTAGTGGTTTCTTGTCAGCCAACTCTATGAAACTAACGGTACCGTTCTTTATGGGGAGACCTTTGCGGAGCCTCAGATAAGCCACTCGACGTTTGGCCAAGCACACCTGATAAAAGTACAAACTCGGAGGATCAGCTTCCAAAAATATCCTCATCTTGTTGTATTCAGAGGCCGATGCGCACTTAAAACAGATGTGATCAACAACTACTTCTCCCTCAAGTCCATATTTAGTAATGAACTGTTCGCATAATTTCAAATACGGCAGTGACTTTTCAGTAAATTCTTCAAATGAACAAATCATACAAAGGCCTTATAGATTGTGAAAACTTAAGACAAATTCCAGTGCACCGCGCTTACTATAAAGAACCACCCACAGTTTGTCAATAAAAATGGCGAAATATCTTTACTCCACGTACTTATCGTACATGTAAGAAGTACGTAGGTTGCACACACACGAAACATACCACAAAAGTTATCCACAGTTTCCTTTACTTTAAAATATGCGCACCGGATGTCAAACCACCGCCCCATTTTAGTTTTTGTTTTGGGGCGATTTTGGTTTTCGGGAATCAAAAAGTTTTTTCTTGGAGTGTGGGAGACGGGGGTGTTACAATGAAATACGCTTACGAGAGGTATCAGCTAACTGGCATCAAAATATATGTGTGAAGGAAATTGCAAAGGAAACTTTGGGTGGGGGAGTAGCACCGCAAAAATAGGGGCGGATGCCTACGAGCTGGCAGATTTTGAGATCGACGCATTCCACAATGAAGAACTAAAAAAGATCCAACTCTCAGAATACAAAGGGAAATGGGTAGTTTTGTTCTTTTATCCTGCCGACTTTACCTTCATTTGTCCGACAGAGCTCGAGGAGCTGGCACATATGTACGACCAGTTTAAAAATATCGGCGCTGAGATACTTTCTGTTTCTACAGACACAAAATGGACACACAAAGCGTGGCACGATGAGTCTGATGCCGTGAAGAAAATAAAATTCCCAATGCTCGCCGACCCTTCACAGAGATTGTGTGACATGTTTGGTACTCTCATCGAAGAGGGTGACGATGCAGGGCTTTCTCTCCGCGCAACATTCCTCATTGATCCAGAGGGAATCATCAAGGCGATGGAGGTTCATGACAATGGCATCGGCCGAAGTGCGAAGGAGCTTTTCCGAAAGCTTCAGGCCGCGAAATTTGTTTACGAGCATGGCGGAGTGCAGGTGTGTCCGGCGGGGTGGGAGCCAGGAGACGACACCCTCACGCCCGGGCTCAAGTTGGTAGGGAAGATCTAGTTTTTCATTTTAATTATTGTTTCTATTATGCTTACACAGATCAAAAAACGCACCGGAGAAATGGCCGCTTTCGATGAAGCGAAGATTACTCTTGCCTTACGAAAAGCTTTTGAAGAGGTGGGAGTGACGCTTTCGGAAGAAAAACTTTCCGGCATCACCCGAAGTGCGGTGCTTGATCTGGAGAAAAAACTCGGAGAGCGTACTCCGAGTGTGGAGGATGTGCAAGATTTTGTGGAGCGCGCCATCATGGCGGCAGGGTACTTCGAGGTGGCCAAGGCGTACATGATCTATCGCTACGAGCACCAGAAGATTCGCGAGAAGAAAAAAGAAGAAGTGGTGCAGAAGATCGACGAGAGCTCACTCCTTGTCACCAAGCGCTCGGGTAAGAAAGAGCTTTTCCTTCCGGAGAAAATTCGCAAAACGCTTCGTCATCATGTGCGCGAAGAGGGGAGCCCTATCGATGTCGAGATGATTATCAAGCAGGTAAAAATGGAGGTGTACGACGGGGTTGCGACATCCGAGGTTTCGCGCGCACTCGTCATGGTGGTGCGATCGATGATCGAGCGCGACCCTGCCTACTCCAAGCTCGCGGCGCGGCTTCTCCTCGACAAAATCTACAACGACGTTTTCGGCGAGAAGTTTTCGTACGATGATTTACCTGCGCTTCATGCAAAAGTCTTTGTCCGCAACATAGAAGAAGCGGTAAAGAAAGAGCTTTTAGATCCGCGCATGCTCGACTTCGACTTCAAAAAGCTCACCGACCAATTCAACATCGAGAACGATTATCTCTTTGAGTACATGGGGCTCGAGATACTTTCTTCTCGATATTTCATGGAGGATCAGGAAGCGAAGAAGCCTATCGAAACGCCGCAGATGTTTTGGATGCGCATCGCGATGGGGACAGCTATCTTGGAAAAACCAGAAGACAAAGAGCGCGTGGTAGCCGACTTTTATGATGTGCTTTCCAATTTTTATTACACTCCGGGTGGACGTACGCTTTTTGCGGCCGGTGCTCTACGGCCACAGCTTTCTAACTGCTTTTTGAACACGGTACCAGACTCTCTCGACGGGATTTTCAAAGCAATTTCCGACAATGCACAGTATCTCAAATGGTCGGGCGGTACTGGTACCGACTGGACACCACTTCGCTCTACGGGTGCAGCGATCAAGGGTACGGGTGTGAGTAGCCAGGGCATCATTCCATTTCTTAAAGTTGCCAACGACGTGAATGTTGCCATAAACAGAAGCGGCAAGCGCCGTGGTGCCGGATGTATCTACCTCGAGACATGGCACCTCGACATCGAAGATTTTCTCGAGCTTCGCAAGAATACCGGAGATGAGCGCCGCCGTACGCACGACATCAATACCGCCAACTGGATTCCCGATCTTTTCATGAAGCGCGTGAGAGACAACGGGCAGTGGACGCTCTTTTCTCCCGATGAAACCCCCGACCTCCACGAGATTTATGGAAGTAAGTTCGAAAAGCGTTATGAAGAATATGAGAAGATGGCAGACGAAGGAAAAATTCGTCTCTGGAAGCGCATGCCAGCAGGAGATCTCTGGAAAAAAATGCTCGCGATGCTTTTCGAGACCGGACACCCGTGGATTACCTGGAAAGATCCTTCCAACATCAGAAGCCCGCAAGACCATGTCGGTGTCGTGCACAATTCAAACCTCTGTACAGAGATTACTCTCAATACGAGTCCGGATGAGACAGCCGTGTGTACCTTGGGCTCGCTCAATTTTGCAAAATTTGTCCATGATGGAAAGTTTGATATGGAGCTTGTCGGCAAGGTCACCAAGTCTGCTGTCCGCATGCTCGACAATGTTATTGACATCAACTTCTACCCCACAGAAGATGCGAGAAGGGGCAACACACGCCACCGCCCCGTCGGTCTCGGTGTGCGCGGATATCACGACGCGCTCTACATGCTCGATATAAATTTCGACTCACCCGAAGCGGTAGAATTTGCAGACGAATCAATGGAGGTGGTATCGTACCACGCCATTCTCGCATCTTCGGAGCTGGCGAAAGAGCGGGGTACCTACTCGACGTACAAAGGTTCGAAGTGGGATCGCAATCTCTTTCCGCAAGATACGGTGGACATTCTCGAAGCAGAGCGCGGAGAAAAGATTGAAGTAAAACGCGGCGGCAAACTCGACTGGGCTCCGGTGCGCGAGAGCGTGAAAAAATACGGCATGCGAAATTCCAACACCATGGCCATCGCTCCCACAGCAAGCACGGCCAATCTCGTCGGCTGTATTCCGTGCGTCGAGCCGATCTACAAAAATATCTACGTGAAGTCCAATAAAGAAGGTGAGTTCATCGTGGTGAATAAGTATCTCGTGGAAGATCTGAAAAAACTCGGCCTCTGGAATAAGGGCATGCTCAACAAACTCAAATATTACGACGGTAGCGTTGAGCAAATCAGCGAAGTACCGCACGCATTGAAGCAGAAGTATAAAGAGGTGTTTGAGATCAACCCTCGCTGGCTCATCGAAGCCGCCGCTCGCCGCGCCAAATGGATCGACCAATCGCAGTCGCTCAACATCTTTTTCCGAGGGACTTCTGGACGCGATCTGGCCGAAGTATATTTCCACGCATGGAAGATGGGGCTCAAGACTACGTACTACCTTCGTACCCTCGGCGCTTCACAGGTAGAAAAATCTACCGTTTCGACCGCAGAGTTTGGCTCGACTCACATGCGAAATACTTTTTCAGAACAAGCAATGGGAGTACTCCCAGAAGTACGGGAAGTTGCCGTAGAAGAGACCGCCGTAACCTCAACCGTTTATTCTTTTGAAGATTCTTCGAGTGAAGATGAGTCATCTGCAATTTCTGAAGAAGATCTGCGCCTTGCAAGGATTATGGCCGGAGAAGAGGTGGGGCTCTGCGAGTCGTGTGAAGGGTAAAGTAAATTATAAACTTCTAAATTCCAAAGTACTGTTATGCCAATTCAAGTCGGAGCAAAACCTGTCGATATCAACAAGCGTCGCGTCATCAATGGTGCGGATGCTGATGTGATGCAGCTCTACCCCATGAAGCACAAGTTTGCGTGGGAAGCGTACAACACGGGCAATTCCAACCACTGGCTCCCGACGGAGATTTCCATGCAGAAAGACATCGAGCAATGGAAATCAAAGGATGTGCTTTCCGAAGATGAACGCCAGGCATTTGAAACCGTACTTGGATTTTTCACGACCGCCGACTCCATCGCCGCAAACAATGTGGTGCTCGCGCTCTACAAGCATGTGACTTCTCCGGAAGTGCGCATGTATCTCCTCCGCCAAGGATACGAAGAAGCGATTCACACCCATGCCTACCAGTACATCGTGGAATCTCTCGGTATGGACGAAAGTAAAATCTTCAACATGTATCGCGAGATTGAGGCGATCTACAACAAAGACAATCTCGTCCTTTCTTTGAACGAAGGGATATTTGATCCGGCATACAAGACTGGTACCTTTGAAAACGATCAAAAATTCCTCGAAAACTGGGCGGTGTTCGCTCTCATTATGGAAGGCATCTTCTTCTATAGTTCGTTTGCGGTCATGTTTGGCTTCCAGCGTCAAAACAAACTCGTCGGCTCGGCGGAGCAGATCCAGTACATCATGCGCGACGAATCTCAGCACTTGAATTTTGGCATCAATATTGTAAATGCTATCAAAGAAGAGCAGCCTGAGCTTTGGACAAAAGAATTTCAGCAGCACCTCGTAGACCTCGTGAAGCGTGCTGTGGTACTCGAGTACACGTTCGCACAAACGGTTTTCCCGAAAGGAATCTTCGGGATGAACGCCGCTGGCTTCAAGCAGTACATCGAGCACATTGCCGACCGCCGCCTCGAGCGCGTGGGGCTCCCGACACAGTATAATGTAGAAAATCCGTTTCCATGGATGAGCGAGGCTATCGACCTCTCAAAAGAGAAAAACTTTTTTGAAACTCGCGTCACTGAATACAAAGTGGGTGGGCAACTCGAGTGGTAAAATATAAATATTAAAAAAGAATCCCCCGGGCGCGATGCCGGGGGGATTTTCTTGTGTCTCTCCTACTGAGGCGCAAGGACGTGCTTTTCGATGTAGACCTGGGCGGCGGCAAAGCTTGCCGCGAGGGCTGCCAGTGCGAGGAAGAACGGACTAATGAAATAGTGTCCCAAAACATAGGCTTGGAAGACTATTCCAAAGGCCACCAAGCAGTGGACGGCCATCCGAAGTTTTCCGAGCCAGTGTACCGGGGTGATCACATTGTGCAGCTTGTATGCAAGGTACGCCCCAGCGAAGACGTAAGCCTCAATGGCAAGAATAAAGAGGAGGATTATTGCCGTCCTCCAGTCGCTCAGGACGAAAAGGTTTCCAAGCGTTGCAAGGAGGAATACTCTATCGGCGATGGGGTCGAGGGCCTTGCCCCAGTGGCTGTGTTGGTCGAGGACTTTTGCGAGCCAGCCATCAAGCCAGTCGCTCAAGAGGATGAGGAGGACCACCGGAAGTATCCAGTCCGTTTCCCAGTTGAAGGTATACTGGTATACATAGATGAACGAGCCGAAGATTCGACCCAAAGTCACCATATTAGGGATGGTGTAAAACCTGTCGGACACGGTAGCACTTTTTCTGGGAGCGAACAGAGTAGAGGCGAGAGAGAGAATGCTCATATTTGTTCTCCGTAGGTTTGGAATCAAAGAGTCTGCCGAGATTTACAATAGCGTATAATCTTAGTTTTGTCAATGAGTTTTAATGTGCCGGGAGACGGCGAGCCACTCTGCAAAGTTTTAATGTGCCGGGAGAGGGAATCGAACCCTCATGAGTTGCCCCACACGATTTTGAGTCGTGCGCGTCTACCAATTCCGCCATCCCGGCTTTTGAATGCTTCTCAAATCTTACGGCACATTGGGAGAAAAAACAATAAACGTGTTTGAGAGTAATGCACAGTGAGTATTGCAATTTTTTTTTTGCGGTGTACCCTGAAAACAGGGGACACAAAGGTGTCTAACATCATGTCGCGATCGCGACGAAGGAGGGTGTCATGAAAAGCGTTGCTCTCGTCATTCATGAAGAAGAATGGCTCTCGCCCGCAAAGGCGATGTCCATCACTGGTGGATGGCTTATTGGGTGGACGGGACTACTCCTGCTTTTAGTACTCGTCTAATTTAACTCACTCGCACAACCAAACCCCGCACGGCTATTCAAAAGTCGCGCGGGGTTTACTTTTTTGCCTGAATTTTAGAGCTATGAAAAAGCCTGTCTGTCAAATTTCCATAATGCAATATTTGTGGTATACTCGGGCTACTTTACAGAATCTACGAATATGGCAAAAGATTATTACAACATTCTCGGCGTTGCAAAAAACGCATCCAAAGACGAAATAAAAACGGCTTTTCGTAAGCTCGCGCACCGCTATCACCCAGACAAAGGCGGCGATGGCAAGCAGTTCAACGAGATCAATGAGGCATATCAGATCCTCACCGACGACCGCAAACGTGCTGAATACGATACGTATGGCAGTACGTTTGGGCAGGGAGCTCCGGGTGGGCACGAGCAAGGCTTTGGCGGTTTTGATTTTTCTGGATTCAACGCACAAGGATTTCAGGACATGGAGTTTGATCTCGGAGATGTGTTTGGTGAATTTTTCGGAGGTCGGGGAGGAAGCCGTGGTGGCAATGGCCAGCGAGTAAAACGCGGACGTGATATTGCTCTCGACCTTGAGCTTCCTTTTGCGGAGTCGATTTTTGGGACAGAAAGAAAGATGCTCATTTCAAAGACTATTGCTTGCGAGGAGTGCAGTGGCTCTGGCGCAAAGCCCGGCTCGACCATGATCTCTTGCGCGACGTGTAACGGAAAGGGAAATATTCACGACACCAAGCGTACACTCTTTGGTGCCTTCAGCACGGTGCGGGAGTGTGATGCCTGTCACGGCAAAGGCGAAGTGCCGAAAGAAAAATGCCACTCTTGTGCAGGCGAAGGCGTGAAGAAGGGAAGGGAGGAGATCCACATCATCGTGCCTCCGGGAATAAAGGATGGAGAAGTGATACGTTTTGCGGGCAAGGGCGAGGCTGCTCCGGGCGGTATTGCGGGTGATCTCTATGCAAAGGTTCATGTCATTGCTCATCCGGTATTCCAGCGCGACGGAAACAATCTTTCCATGGAGCTCAATGTAAAGCTCTCCGACGCACTTCTCGGTGCCGAATACAAAATTTCAACGCTTGATGGAGAAATCAAAGTCGCTATCCCGGAGGGCATCTCTCATGGCGAGATTCTTCGCGTCCGCGGAAAGGGTATTCCTTTCGAAAAGAACAAACGCGGCGACCTTTTCGTAAAAATCGTCATCAAACTTCCGAAGAAACTTTCTAAAGCTGCACGAAAAGCAGTAGAACAACTCAAAGAAGAGGGAGTGTAGAAATAAAAATCGCCCGGACCACCGGGCGATTTTCTGGGTGCTACCCATTAGATACTCTTTCCGCGCTTTCTTATTTGGTCAAGAAAGAAAATTGCACCAGCGAGGATGTCGTCGCCTCCACTACAGTAGGATATTTCTCCGATAGAAATGTCCGGAGTTATTCCCCGTCCGTTAACATCCCTGAGGTTTGGCGTTGTGTAGTGGCTTACGGTGATTTTTATCGCTGATCCATCAGAGAGTTCCTTTGTGCCCTGCATCACCCCTTTTCCATAGGTTGTATTGCCGAGTATCTTGGCGCGACCTGTATCTTGGAGCGCGCCCGAGACAATCTCTGCTGCGGAGCCGGTTTTTTTATTTACCAGCACAACAATTGGAGTTTCCCTGAGAAGAGAAATTTCATCATGGTCACTTTTCCAGGGAGTAGGGTCTTTTCCTCGACGAGTTTCGTACAGTACAGTATTTTTCCCGATAAAGAGGGAAGCGAACTCCACTGCCTCCAGTGTGTATCCTCCAGGGTTATTGCGGAGGTCGATAATGAGTCCACCTGGTGTGCTGTTTCGCTTGAGAGACCTGAGAAGTTTGGCTTTCGCGTTTTGGGTGGTACCTCTTTCGAAGTCATCAAGCGAGAGATAGATATATCCTTGGAGTTCATGTATCTCCACACTCGTACTCGAGGGAATCTTCTCGCGCTGAAGAGATAAATTTCTTACCTGCCCAGAGCAACTCTCTAGGGTGACATGGACGACGGATCCGATACTTCCACGAATGAGATCCGCAACAGATGAGGCAGTCGCGGCTGCGGGGACAGGTATTCCGTTTATTTTGCGTATCGTATCGCCCCGTTGGACGCCCGCTCTAGAAGCGGGGGTTTCCGAGTAGACTTTATCTGCGACAATGACCTTTCCCGAAACAGACTCCTTTTCTCCGAGTCGTATGCCTACTCCGCCGTAACTCCCGTCGGATGAAGTAGCACATGCTTGCTCTTCTTTTGGAATATACTTTGCATATGGGTCACCAAGCGCAACGATTCCTCCATGAATGAAACGTTCGGCAATCTCGGAAGGTGGAAGGTCGGGGTAGTTTTTCAATGCATAATCAAATGCTTCGCAGAGCTTCTCTTCCTCGGGCGAGCAGATAAAGAACCTTGTCCACCCCGGCTGGTCTTTCTCCGGAGACTTCTCGCCGCGGAGTGCTTCATTTGTCGGTTGTATTGTTGTGGCACAACCAACAAGGAGTAGAGAGATACAGACAAAAATCATACGGAAGGCGTTCATGTCTTCTTCCTCATCGTGGTTTTACAAAGAATGTACTTCCCCCAATATACCACTTGCCTTGCTCGGTGCAACAAAAGGTCAAAGGAGGGCACTTTTCCACTTCGCAAAAGGGGAGAAAGGGTGTTAGCATGGGAGTATGGAAACACCCACAATGGAAACTTTTTCAAACCCCGAAGCTTCTTCGGCTGTTGCTCGAAAATTTCAAGAGAGAGTCGCTCAGGTACACGGCATCAATGCTGAAAGAGTGGAGGCTGAGAGAATTTTAGAGGAAATCCGCCACGCATAATTTATGGACCCCAAAGATCGCTACTATCAAGAGAAAGAAGCGGCGAAGCTCGTCGCTTTTTACGACCAATTCGAAAAATTCCTCGCGCACTATCTCGAGCTCTGTGCAACATATCCTGAGCTCGCAAAAATTCTCGAAGAGCGACATCCGTACCTGCCGGCACTCAAAGAGGAAAATAAACCACAATAATTATGCACGAAGACCTGATCGCTCGACATATCGGAATCCTCCGCACGCTTCAGTCGGAGAAGGGGCTTTTCCTCGCCTCTGCCCAGGGTGTTTCGACTGGCTACGACAAAGCGTGGCTCCGCGACAACTTTTACACGGCTCTCGCTTTTGAATACGCGGGAGATTGGGAGACAGTGCACCGCACGTACCGCGCCATTCTCGGCATTCTCCTTCAGCACGAAGAAAAGATTGTGTATGCGGCTACCGTAGAGCGCCCGACGCAAACGTATCAATACATTCACGCTCGGTACAATCCAGAGACCTTCGATGAATATTGGGAAGAGTGGGGCAATAAGCAGACGGATGCCGTAGGAGCCATCCTCTGGAAAATTGCTGACCTCGAAGAAAAAGGGAAGAGCGTTTTTGAATCTGAAGAAGAGAAGAGAATTGTGCAAAGACTCGTGGACTACCTCGCCGCAATAGAATACTGGCACGACACCGACTCGGGCATGTGGGAAGAATGGGAAGAGCTCCATGCGTCTTCCATCGCTGCTGCCCTCGCCGGATTGAAAAAGGTGCGCGATCTTTCAAACAAGGGCATCACTCTTGCTACCGTACCCGAGCACCTCATCGAAAATGGCGAGAATGCTCTCCGCCTCCTCTTGCCTCGCGAGTCGAAAGATAAGTTTGTAGACCTTTCGCTCCTCTCGCTTTTGTATCCATACGAGGTAGTGTCTCCGGAAGACGCGGATATTATTCTCAAAAATGTGGAATATCATTTGGTAAAACGCCGCGGGCTCATCCGCTACAAGGGGGACAAGTATTACAATAAAAACGAAGACCGCTGGTCCGAAGAGGCCGAGTGGGTGTTTGGTTTTTCCTGGCTCTCTATCATCTATTCACGTCGCGGAGAAAAAGAAAAAGCCGAGCACTATCTCGAAAAGACAAAAGAATGCCTTACTCCCGAAGGCATGCTTCCCGAGCTCTATTACTCCAACACGGACACACCGAATGAAAATATTCCGCTGGGGTGGACGGAGAGTCTCTTCGTCGTTGCGATGAAAGAATTTGAGCGGTGTTTTGGAGCATAGACCACTTGTTTTTTCACGTAAGTATCTAGTCAAGCTCAGAAATAAGTGGGCTTGACATTTTTTATTATAACGTGGTAAGGTAAGCCTCGGTACTTCCAATTTCGAAAGAGAAAGGAAAAGCCAGGCTGGGCCTGGTGACGGGCCCTTTGAAAACTTAGATAGGAATGAAGATGAAAAAAGTGATTAGTGTCTTAACCCTCGCCTTGCTCGGTTTTTCAACCAGCGCGAGTGCGTGGCAGAACCTGGATCTGAACTTCAAGAACCTTGTTGGTGGGGCCGGCAAAGGCATCGGTGATCAAACCTTCGGAAACGTCATCGCCAACATGGGCAACTCGGTCAGGTATGATAACGGCGCCCTGTACGCCAAGGGATGGAATAGCGGAACCGCCGTTGCGACGGCATCCGGTGCATGGAAATCCGTTGCGACGGCTGCCATGGGGTCGCAGATCAAGCTCAACATCAAATGGAGCGGTTGCGGCTGCTAGGTCTGAACAGGTGAGTCACTAAGGCTTGCCACAAGAGCAGTGGGAGGGGAAACTCTTCCACTGCCTTTTTCTTATCTTCCCTGGTAAATAGGAGATTTGTAATGAAGAGAATACGCTTACTGTTTGTGATGTTGATGTTACTTGCCCCTTGGCATGGAACATTTGCTGAAAACGGAGCATCTCCGCAACAAAGTGCGACGATCGATACGCGAACTGTCTCAAATGCCGGTGCAAATGCCGGTGCGGTAGTAAACCAGCAGTTCAGTGGAGGGAAGCAAATACCTTTTCCACAGGCTTTTGGGACAAGTTACCCCACTACGGCACCGCTCTTTGGGCAGTGGACCCGGCCATCATGGCAGGTGTATGAAGCACTGAATGAAGCCCTTGACTCGATGTCAGAACGGCGGCAAATAGTGTCGCCATCAGTTGCTGTGGCATTGCATAAAGATTTGCCGGGGGATACGGAGTATACGAGTCTTTCGTTTACTCGCAATGTGAATTTCTTCAGAATGGGGGATTATCTCTTTTGTCGTTATGGGGTAGATCAAAACTGCGTTCGGAATCCTTCAGGCGACCCGGCTGTTATCACCCTTCCACCCATTACCGACCATGTTGAATTACGTGGAGGGGCACTTCTTGGATTCGTACAGGCATCAACACATGAGGACAAAAAACAGGCAAATCCGTATCGTATGCGTACAGATGTTCGGCTTTTTGTTGCGCAAGGACTTGGAATTCCTCCCGCACTATTGAACTCCGGAAGAGTCCATATCCTGTATCTTCCTCAAGGAAGTGCAGTGAATGCTGGATACAAGACAGATGGCAACACGACGGGCATTTTTGCATCCATTGCGGGATTTCTATCGCAAGGGACCGGTGCACTTGGAGCGAGCTACACAACGAGTGAAGCACAAGCGATGAACGCTCCACAAGTCGGGCACCAGTACTTGGTCTTTGCAGATTGGGCACGTGGGCCGTATATCAACATTGATCTGCGCCCGAAGCCACCCGTAGAACAGCCACCGGAGCAAAAACCCGGTGTCGTAGTCACGGTGAACAACAACTTTCCACCACAAGCACAACCAGTGGCAGCACCGAAACCGAAACAGGTACACAGAAAGAGGGCAGTAAAGAAAGCAGTTCGTAAATGCAGTTGTACCCCAGGGAGTATTGCCCAGGTAAACTGAGTTCATTCATCTTTTGATCGTAAGGAGGAAATATGTTTAGGAAATTTGTAAAATTTTTCCTGATCTTCATGTTTTGTATCGGGGGCATGGCGCAGGCCGAACCCTCGGTACATCTCGTGCATCAGTATCGACTGACCGGAGGTCTCGGCTTCTCGCACCTCTACAGTAAGCTTAAGAAGAAGCTTGTTGGAACTGAGTACGGCGGGAAGCTTTATCACGATGGCTATCGTAAACTTCTGGAGGAGTGGGCCGCGATCGAAGGGATCGACCCCGAGAAAGCAAATCACTTCACGAGTCGATTGTTTACGGTGCCGGCATATGGCCAGCTCGCAGATGATGCAGACAAGTTTGTAATTCTCGAAGATGGCGATTGGGCCACCGATGAGACGATGACCGTAGATGGTGACGAGTATACACGAGACGCAAAGTCTGGATTGTATGTGGTAGCAGAAACTTCTGATCAAGTCGCAGAACCCGAAGCGACCAGCGATGGCGGAAATCCCCAAGTCGCGAAATTGGAAGAGCAGGTGCGCAAAGCAGGCGAATTGGCGACTGTTCAAGCGGGGAAGATTGCCTCACAGGGAACGACAATCGGGCGCTTGGAGGATGCTTTACAAAATGCAAACGCCAAAGCGAAAGAACTGACCTTGGGGAATCTAATTCAGAATCCTCTGGTCACCGGTCCAGTGCTTTTGTTGGTGTTGGCGGCTTTCGCTGGTGGGTTTTTCCTGAGCAATAGGAAGTTGCGCGGAGAGCTTGCTGGCATGAAGGCAGAACGGAATCACGCAAATCTCATGTCACTGATGGAGGATGAAAAAGAAACTTCACCCCTCCCCGAAGAGCTGAGAGACCTGCTCGTCTTACTGGATGGATTCCAGGAGACATTGTCTGGTCGCGGTGTTACTTCGGATGGGCATGGGCTGTATCTTCCACGTGCTTACTTACTGGACGAGAAGGGAAGGAGGTACGTCTATGTGTCATGGAATGACGTTCCCATCGTGTTTGATGGACAGCAAGGAGAGCTTCGGAAACGTATCGTGAACAACGAAGGGTTTCAGCAGGCACTCGGCATTAGGGTACATGAAGGACAAGTCGCCGAAGCAGCATAGGCTGCGGGGCTACGAGTAGAAGTTTGAAGTTAGATTGCTTGAAGACAGCAGAAGGGTTTGCACAGCGGTTTCGTGCATTCGCCCAAAGTATGTCGCGTGCTGTTCCGGAGGGGGCCATAGGGGTCGCTCGAAGGGCAGGTAAAAGCAAATAGTTCTTTTGAAGAAATGAAAAACCACGGACAACTGAGTCCGTGGTTATTTTTTTTCCAAATTTTATTTCTCGCCTTCTTTCGTCATCAGGAGAAATGTCTCGAGATCTTTTGGCCCCAGGCTGCCGTTGTCTCGGTCTTCTACTGTCACCGTGTTGGACTCTATCTCTTTGTCGCCGAGGACGAGGAAGTACGGGATCTTCTGCATCTTTGCGTTGCGGATTTTTTTACCCAGCGATTCGTTTTCGTCCCAGAGCTCCACGCGGATGTTTTGCGCGAGGAGAGTTTGAAATACTTTTTGCGCATACTCGTGGTGTTTTTCAGAGACAGGAAGTACCGCTACTTGTATTGGGGCGAGCCAGAAGGGGAAGGCGCCATTTAAGTGCTCGAGGAGTGTTGCCATGAACCGCTCGATGGAGCCCATGATAGCGCAGTGGATCATGACGATCTGCTCTTTCTCCCCCTTCTCGTTCATGCACACGAGGCCGAAGCGCGATGGCTGGTTGAAGTCGAGCTGGATGGTAGCCACCTGGAGTGTGCGGCCGAGAGAATCTTTCGTCATAAAATCTACCTTCGGGCCGTACATTGCCGCCTCACCTTTGCCGTCGATGTAGCCCTCAACTCCGCGTTTCTTGAGAAGAGAAAGTATAGCATCTTCTGCTTTCTCCCACACCTCTTTTGTGCCGAGATATTTTTCAAATGAGTCCGGATCGTGGCGTGAGAAACGAACTTTTAAATCTTTAAATCCGAATTGCGCGTAGAAAGTATCGATAATATCCCAGATAGCGAAAAATTCTTGCTCGATCTGATTTTCGCGGCAAAATACGTGTGCATCATCTTGGGTAATGGAGAGTACGCGTGAGAGGCCGGAAAGCTCGCCGGATTGTTCGTCGCGATAGACCATGGTTGTCTCGCAGTACCTCTGTGGCATGTCGCGGTAGCTTCTCTGCTCGGCATCAAAAATCTGAGTGTGATGCGGGCAGTTCATCGGCTTCATGGCGTAGAGGTGCTCTTCTCGCGTTTGTATTTTGAAAAGTTCGTCGGCAAATTTCTGCCAGTGGCCAGATGTTTCGTAGAGATCTTTTTTTGTGATATGAGGAATGGTGACTTTTTGAAATCCTTTTGCTTTACGAAGTTCCCAGATGCGGTCGTTTAAAAGCTCACGCACGATTGTCCCTTTCGGTGTCCAGAGGGGGAGTCCTGGTCCGACAAGCTCTGAGAAAATAAAGAGCCCGAGCTCTTTTCCGAGCTTGCGATGGTCGCGCTTTTTCGCTTCTTCGATCATCGTGAGGTACGCATCGAGTTCTTCCGGTGTCTCAAATGCGAGGCCGTAGATGCGGGTGAGCATGGTATTCTTCTCATCTCCACGCCAATACGCTCCGGCAATGCGCTCGAGCTTGAACGCATCCGTATTTATTTCCGAAGTATTTTCTACGTGCCCTCCTCGGCAGAGGTCGATGAAGTCGCCTGTCGTATAGAGGGTAACTTTTTCTCCTTTCTTTTCTATCTCATCTATCAGCTCGAGCTTGTACGGGTTGGCGGCGAATATTTCTCGCGCTTCTCTGGGAGAAACCTCGCGACCCTCAAAAGGAAGTTTGCGCCCGGCGAGCTTTTTCATCTGCTTCTCGAGCTTCTTCAAGTCTTCTGCTGCGGGCGTCTTGCCCTCTGAAAATTCGATATCGTAGTAAAAACCATTCTCCGTCGGCGGTCCGATGGTGAGCCGCGCATTCGGGTCGTGCTCGAGAGCTGCGGTGGCGAGCAAGTGGGCGAGCGAGTGTCGAATGTTGTGAAGAAGGTTTTCTTTTTCCATGGTTTTGTTTTATGGGTGGCGCAATCTTACTTGGCGTATTTCGTATTCGAGGCGGTCGTTGTGCTCTTCGAGTTTTTTTATTTTCTCTCGAGCTTCTTCGAGCTCACCCCAGAATCTTTCCACTTTGTCGCGGAGTGCATCGAGACCTTTTTCGTCGGCGACGCGAGATACTTCTGCTTGGATATATACTTTGGTCGGCTCATCAAGACCCATAGAAATTTTTGTAAAAAGAAAATAATAAAAACTTTTAGCGCCTATTCACTCTCAAGCATCTCAAATACTTTCTCGTTCGTCAACACGGTTTCTACGTAGCTTCGAGTGCGAATAGGGTCGGCATCTTTGTAGTGCTCAAGGAGGTGCTCTACTTCTTTCTCGATATCTTTTTCGTCGGGAGTTATTTTCTCTTTCTTGGCGATTTCGGCTAAGGCGAGATTGCTCTTTACGCGGTCTTCTGCACGAGGAGAGAGTTCGTCACGGATTTCTTCTTCCGTCTTTTTCGTGTGGGTAATATACTGCTCGAAAGTTATTCCCATAGCCGCTACATCACTCTTGAGCTGTTCGAGCATAGTGCGAAGCTCGGTCTCGATCAATATTTTAGGAATATCGCCATCCATCTTTTTGATGATAGATTCGAGGATGCGAGTGCGGGTTTTCTCTTTTTCGCGTCGTTGTTTTTCTGCAAGAATATTTTCTTTTATCTTGACGCGAAGCTCCGCAATGGTCTCAAACTCTCCGAGGGCTTTTGCAAATTCGTCGTCGATCGGAGGGAGATTCGCTTCGTCAAAGTCGGCATCGTTTTCTCCTGGCTTCCACCCGGCGCGGAGTTTGCGAAGCTCGGAAAGAGCTTTTTCGACTTCGTCATCTTCTGCTTTTACTTCTTCTTTCTTTTTGAGAGCATCTTTTGCGAGAGCTTTGTAGTCGGGGAGGGTGAGGGTGGGGAGGACGGCGGTACGGATAGTAAAACCGAGTGGGTTGCCGACGGCGAGCTTCGTGAGGGTAATAGCGGGATGTCCAATAGCGTCGATATTGTGTGTTTGAAGGATCTCCGGGTACGCTTCACCGAGTGCAAGCTCAGCCATTTCCTCAAGGATGCTCACATCTCCGATCTTGGAGATAATGACGGCTTCCGGCACATGCCCTTTGCGGAAGCCAGGAAGATCGACCGATTGACTCAAGTTTTTAATGGCACGAGGTCGATGTCGCTCGAATTCTTCTGTTGGGATTTCCCCCTCAATCTCTATTTCTGAGTGGGGGAGTTTGTTTATTTTTGTGTTGGTTTTCATAAGCCTCAGTCTAGCAAAATCGTAGGCAAAAGCAAAACCCCTCTGATTTTGAGGGGTTTTGTGAAAAAGCTCTCTTTTTGGTTATATTGTCTGAAGCTCGGCATCCATGTTGACGTAGCTCGTGCTGTTGAGATCCTTTTCAATAGATGAAACATCATCCGCTGAACTCTGTGTGCTCAAGGCTGCTGCTGCAGAGTCGGATGGAGCTTGAGCAGAAGGCTGTACGGGAAGCTGTTGCTCGGTGTTTTCTCGAAGAGCTGTATCATCTCCCTGTGGTACTACGTTGTCCTGCATCTTACTGCTCCAGAGATAGAGCCCGCCGATGACCAAGATGACAATGATAATAATCGAGCCGATGAGCGCGCCCATCGATTTTTCTTCAGGAGCTCCAGATGAAGGCATCACTGGAGAAGGGTTTTGTGTGTTGTCCATAAATATTTAGTATTTGCTTGAATAAAGAGCTTGGAATTATTGAGGGGTCGTTGTTGCGGTTTCTTTCGGGTCTTTCTTTCCTTTGAGCTCGACTACAACTTTTACGAAAGCCTGGTGAGCTGCCTTGATAGATTCAATGGCGGTGTGCACAGAGTCTCGGAGTTTTTTTACGCTCGCCGGGATGGTGCCTGGGGTAGTAGTACCAAGGGTGGAAAGTTCTGTGACGACAGCTTGTGCTTGGGATTTTGCCGTTGCGGCATCGGTCTTTGCTTTTTCGAGTTTTGTCTTTGCATCAGCAAACAATGTTTCTGCTTTAGAAACATCCACTCCATGTTCTTTAAATTTGGCGATACGGGATGCGATGCGATCAGAAATCCCCGTGAGTCGTTGCACTGCGGCGTCGAGGCGCATAAAGACGATGTCCATGTGTTGCTTTGCAATATCTTTTCTCTCTGAGCGAATGTCTTCCCGCGTATCTTTGATATTGTCTCTCTTCTCTTTAATGTTTGCGCGGACGTCCTCCCTCTGTTGGGCCATGGTGTCGCGCGTGGTGGTGCCGGCCGCTTGGGCGAGAATGGCTGGACCGAGAAGCATTGCCGAGCCGATAGCCGCGGCGGTAAAAATTTTACGCATATTTCTTTTCGTTATTGTAAATTTATAATAAACGTTAACCTTCTTTCCATTTCAGTATACACAAGGGGTGGGGTGGGTGCCATGATGGGCTGTGCATAAAACTGTGTAAAAACAAAACCCCGGAGCAGATGTTTCGGGGTTTTGTTTGAGTCTTTTTAGTTTTCAAGCTTTGGGGCGTATTCTTTCTGGTACCGCTCGGCGCATTCTTTGATAACCTTGATGGCTTCTTCGGGTCCGTGGAATGTCTCCACTACTCCGGTGCCTGGTTTTTTGAGGGCTTTGTAGTTCTCCCAATAGTATTTTGTTTCTTTTTGCCAGTATTCACCGAGGTCTTCGAATGTCTTGATGTGGTCAGATCGTTTGTCGTCATTTAAGACAGCGATGATTTTATCATCCACTTCACCCCCATCGATGAATTTCATAACGCCGATGATGCGAGCCTCTACGAGCGACCCGGGTACGAGTGGCTCTGTGATGTTTACGATTTCAATATCAAGCGGATCACCGTCTTCGTCCCAGGTAAGGGGGATGGCGCCGTATGTAAATGGATAAGCGAGAGATGAATAGCCAACGCGATCGAGCTTAAGTTGCCCACTTTCGGTGATCATTTCATATTTGTTGATGCTTCCCGCGGAAACTTCAACGATCGTATTTACCACGCCTGCTGCTTCATCGGAAAAAGGTGGAAGTACGTGCAGAAGGTTGAGCATGTACTTGGAAGGTTTGTGGTCTATGTTTGCCATAAGTATATGGTTAGGCATCACAGAGTACTTAAATTTCCAATGTCTGGCCGAGCAGGGCGAGGAAACCCGAGGACTTGGAAATTTAAGTACTCCGTGATGCTGTTAATAATTATTCTTTTGTCTCTGCTTCCTCTGGTGTTTCCTCGCTTGCTTCTGTTGGACCAACTTCTTCTGTTGTAACTTCTGGTGCTTCTTCTTCTGGCTCTGTTTTTTCTATTTCAGTCTCTTCGGAAGCTTCTTCCGCGCTTGCTTCTGGGCCGGTACCGCGAATGTCGATCTTCCACCCCGTGAGCTTTGCGGCGAGACGAGCATTCTGGCCGCCCTTGCCGATAGCGAGAGAGAGGTCTTGCTCGGCTACCTCTACGTCAGCACGGTGCTCATCTTCTTTGAGGGATACCGAGAGGATTTTTGCAGGAGAGAGAGCGTCGGCGATAAATTTCGAAGGCTCTTCAGACCATTCGATGACATCGATTTTCTCGCCACCGAGCTCGCTCATGACAGTAGAGACACGTACGCCACGCTGACCTACGCACGATCCCACTGGGTCGATGTGCGGGTCGGTAGAGTGCACTGCCATTTTAGAGCGGCTCCCTGGCTCGCGGGCAATGGCTTTAATCTCTACTACTCCACTCGCTACTTCCGGCGCTTCGATTTTGAAAAGCTCTTCGACAAACTTCGGATGCGTGCGAGAGAGGCGGAGGTTTATGCCACGCGGAGTCTCTTCTACTTTATAGAGGTAACATCGGATGCGCTCTCCCGGGCGGTATCGCTCGCGTGAGTTTTGCTCTTCGTAGGGGAGGATGCCGGTGGTTTTGCCGAGGTCGACAAAAATATTTCCACGCTCGACGCGCTGCACGATGCCGGAGACGATCTCACCCTCTTTCTTCCCAAACTCTTCGAGGGTGGTAGATTTTTCTGCCTCGCGCAATTTCTGGATGATGACCTGCTTTGCGGTCTGTGCGGCGATGCGGCCGTAGTCTTCTTTTGTCTCGAGGGGGAAGACGATTTCATCTTCGAGCTGTGCGTCTTTCTTTATGAGCTTGGCATCGTCGAGGAGGATGTGGTGCTCGTTGTTGAAGCGGGTACGCATGTCTTCCGGGTCGCGCTCCTCTTCGATTTCCTCGCCGTCTTCGTCTTCTTTTGGAATGCGGACAATGCTTTCGTCGACGACGACTTTTACCTGAGAGAATTCTGTATTTCCTGTGTCGAGATCAAAGCGTGCGCGCACAATCTGACCCTTCTTGCCGTACTCTTTTTTGTAGGCAGCCGCAAGTGCCGTCTCGATAGCCTCGAGGATTTTTTCTTTTGAGATTCCTTTTTCTTGGCCCATTTGGTCGAGGGCGGAACGAAGGGTTTTAAGGTCAAAATTCATGGTTTAGTTTAGTTTTATAGTAATCATTCTTATTATACGCCATGTGCCATTTTTTAAGAAAAAACTCGTTCCGGCACGGACGAGTTACCAGTACACTATACGCGAAGAGTGGCTCGGAGTCAATATTTTCCAGTCTTAGTCAATAACTTCAATTCGTATACCAACTACTCCATATTTTTGCTCATCTTCATCAGAATAGAATTGTTTTATTTCGTGAAGGAGAAAATCCGCACTCTCTCCGCCAAAAAGAGAAGGGTCGTGATCTGCGAAAAGGTTTTCAAATGTTTGATAGCGGAGCAATCCTATCACTCGTGTCTGCACTTTATTTTCCGGATTATCATTCTCACTAAACTCAATCTCATCGCCAAGCTGTATTGCTTGCCGCTTCTCATCATAAAGCCGCGATTCAACCACTTTCTCTTTGCGAGCAATTTTTCCGAATGGTTCGGAAGATAAGTTCATTTTATGTTGCATAAAGTTATTCTAGAGCAAAAAATTGGAACTGAAAAGCCACTACCGCCTACTTGACGATTCTGTACATTTCATGCTTGTATTATTCCAGTTTCGTTGGGTTCTCTTAAAGACAAAGCGGAGGTAGAGGCATGCCAAGATCAAAAGAAGGACGCTCAGACGCTCGAGTATTGCTTATTGTCTGCACTCAACATGGGGAATATTTCCTCGTGCGCGTTCGGAAGAAGCAGACGACGGAGTGTCGCTGGAAACTCTACATAAAGGGGGAAGTGGGACCAAATCAGACTCCAGAGAGTGCCCTATGGAGTACTCTCGAGAGGAAGAAGTGGACGGAAGTAGAGCTCGCATGCTTGGGGGAGGTGCGGTACTGGAAGTTCTTCGGTCCTTTATATAAAAATGGAGACAAGCCGTACGACTGTCATGTCTTCGTTGCTTTTACCAGCATTGAAGCCTTGGAAAAACTAGAACGGCTTTCTTTCGAACGAGATGATTTCCGCTACACATCAGTAAACAGGGGGGACTACCTGGTGCAGGTTCACTACTCTTCTCCAAATTTTAGAACGATTACCAGGCAGTTCTTCGAAGCTTTTCGCCAGGGTGTTTTTCGCCGAGCGCGGGTAATCTCTCCTCCGAAGAGGAAAAAGAAATAAGAAACAAGCCTCACACATATTCGAATACGCAAAGAACATCATCAAAGCCCGAATCCTCTCGGGCTTTTTGTTTGGTTAAATTCTTCCTCCTATTTTTTTGGGAAAAGATTTTGTACAGCAATTTGTAGCATTGCTGTAATTTGAAGAATAGTGCTGACGACCAGAGTTCTAAAGCTCCAATCATCTATTGAGAATCCTCTTGCCTTAAAACCTTGGAAAAATGCAATAACAAAAACCGCAGTAGTCTCAACTCCAAGGAAGCCAAAAAGAATGAATAAAGTAAGTTTTTTTAATTTATTATCTTGTTCGCTCGCATCATTTGCAATTCTTTTTTGTCGTTGCTCCTCGTCAATCTTATCGGTAATACTTCCTGAGTCGAGACTTTCAAAGAAGGATGGTCTTGCCTTGAAAAAGCTCTTCTCCGTCTCACGTTGAAGTTCTTGTAGTCGTCTTTGGATCTCCTTGCTTCGATTTTCTTCCATGTGGGGTAAATTTATTGAAGTAGCTTGAGTTTTTCTAGCCGTATACTCATTGCTGAGACAGATACGTTGAAAACTTTAGCACACTCCTCAACACTTTTTAGTTTTCCCCAGGCTCCTTTTACTAGTTCCTCAGGCATGATTAAAGAAGCTGCAAAGTTGTTAGCTTCGGCTTCAATTCGATCGTATTCGGCGTTATCTCGCCTGAGAAGCATTCGATTACCGTCGAGGTTTCTGTCTTCGTCGACAATTATCTCATCTTCTTTTAAAATTTCTTCATGTAGGAAATAGTGTCCAAGCTCGTGGGCGAGTGTAAAATGTTGTCGTGTCTCCGCTTTGGTTTTATTTATACTTATTGTGAAGAGTTTAGTTTCTTTGTTGTACAGAGTTGCCCCCGAAATATCGACAATACCGTCATGAAAAGGAGTTATATAGATTTTTAGGTTGGTGTTGCGTTCCTCAATATTTTTATATGGAAAAGGAGAGAGATCTTTCGGGTTGTATTCTCTTCTGATTTCCTCAGCTTTTGAGATGCAGTCTGCGGTGTTCATGTCTTTATGTATTATGAAACTTTACTACAATTTTACTTTTTTTATGAAAAAATACTAGGGTCTTAAGGGAGAGCTCTCTGGACTATTACCATTAAAATTCTTTTTCCTAACGAAGTGGTGGCGGGAACAGAAAACTTTTAAGTTGCCCATATCAAAGCCCGAATCCTCTCGGGCTTTTTGTTTGGTTAAATTCTTCCTCCGCGCTATACTGTCCCCATGTCAAAAACCGCTCCGAAGGTTGCTCAAAAATTTACGGTCGGGAAAGAGATGCCGGCATCGGTAGAGAAAGAGCTCGGCGAGTATGTACCGATGGTGCGCACACTCCTCTTTCATCGCGGTATCGAAACAAAAGATGCGGCGGAGAAATTTCTCAATCCCGACTACGAGCGCGATTCTTCCGACCCACTCCTCATGCTCGATATGGAAAAAGCGGCGGAGCGGATTCTCAAAGCGATGGAAGGTGGTGAGAAAATAATTATCTACGGCGATTATGATTGCGACGGCATACCCGGCTCGGTGGTTCTTCACGACTTTTTCAAAAAGATTGGATACGCGAATTTTGGAAATTATATTCCGCATCGTCACAACGAAGGCTATGGCTTGAATGCTCTCGCCCTGGAAAAATTTTCTCGCGAGGGGGTGAATGTCGTCGTCACGGTCGATTGCGGCATTGTGGACTATGGCCCCGCCGAGCACGCGCAGTCTCTCGGTATCGACCTCATCATTACCGACCACCACCTCCCGGGCGAAAAACTTCCCGAAGCTTTCGCTGTGGTAAACCCGAAGCGGCCGGGAGATACTTACCCCGACAAAATGCTTTGCGGGGCGGGTGTGGCTTTCAAACTCGTGCAAGCACTCTTAAAAACACCAGTGCCCCTCCACCTCTTTAGAGGGGGAGGTTGGGAGGGGGTCGGTGGCGTAACCAACCCCACCCCAGCCCTCCCCTCTAAAGAGGGGAGGGAGCAGACTCTTCGAGAGTATTTAAATATTCCCAAAGGTTGGGAAAAGTGGCTCCTCGACATGGCGGGGCTTTCCACCGTGGCGGACATGGTGCCGCTCCAAAACGAAAATCGCATGATCGCACATTTCGGACTCAAAGTACTTCGCAAAAGTCCGCGCGTGGGCCTCAAAAAACTTCTCAACAAAATGCGGGTCGACCAGACGACGCTCACCGAGGATGATATCGGTTTTTCCATCGCGCCGCGCATCAATGCCGCGAGCCGCATGGACGTACCACTTCGCGCTTTCGAGCTCCTCTCTACTGATGATGAAGAGACGGCGGAAGCACTCGCGACGCATCTCGAAAAATTAAACACTGAGCGCAAGGGTGTGGTAGCGGGGATGATTAAAGAAGCGAAACACGTTCTCTCGGAGCGCGAAGTGGGTGCGGTGATCGTGACGGGCGACCCGCGCTGGGCACCGGGGCTCCTCGGGCTCGCGGCAAACAGCTTGGTGGAAGCATTTGGACGCCCGGCTTTTGTGTGGGGAAAAGACGAAGAGGGGAGAATAAAAGGCTCGTGCCGCTCGGATGGGACGGTGTCTGTCGTCGAGCTCATGTCGCGCACGAAAGAATATTTTGTGCAGTTTGGCGGACACGAAGCTTCGGGCGGATTTATGGTGGCGCACGAACATGTTCATATACTCGAAACGAAACTTTCGGAGATGTACGAACAGATGGAGAAGAAGCCGGTAGAGGAAGGTGGCATTTTTGTGGACGCGAAACTTTCTCTGGATGACTTGAATTGGAAAAATTACGACGAGATGACGAAGCTCTCTCCTTTTGGGCAGGGCAATCCGAAACCAATCTTTCTGTTTGAGGATTTGCGTATCGAGGGAGTGAAAGAGTTTGGAAAGACGGGCACGCACTTGGAATTACTTTTCAAAAATTCTTCGGGCAAGCAGATCAAAGCTATCGGATTTTTCCGGGGGAGTACACACAATGGCGAAGAGCTCGTCGCGGGGCAGACAGTGAGCCTCCTCGCAGCGATAGAAAAAGACACGTTCCGGAGATTTCCCGAGCTGCGACTACGAGTGATCGAGATTTTGTAATACAATGGTCTTATGAAGGCGAATAATCAAACTATTATCTTTTGCGACGGGTCATCCCTTGGCAATCCTGGCCCCGGCGGATGGGGGACGATTGTTATTCATACCGGAAATGTGGATGAGCTCGGCGGGCACGAAGACTACACGACGAATAATAAAATGGAGCTCACGGCGGCGATCAACGGATTGGCTCGCGTCGCCGATGGCGGGGAAGCGAAAGTGTGTACCGACTCGACGTACGTCATCAGTGGTATGACGAAGTGGACGCATGGCTGGAAAAAAAATGGCTGGATGACCACGCAGAAAAAAGAGGTCGAGAACAAAGGGCTCTGGCTCGAGCTTTTGCGCGTTGCAGAGGGTAAGCGTGTGGAGTGGCAGTATGTCGCCGGGCACGTGGGTATCGTGGGCAACGAGCGCGCGGATGAAATAGCCACGAGCTTTGCTCAAAACGATGAGTATGATTCGCATCTTTACTCTGGCTCTTTTACAGAGTACGAAATAAAAAATATTCTCGACCTTGCCCACGATGCAGAAAAAAAGACAGCGAAAACTTCCTCGCGTGCGCGGTCAAATGCGAAAGCGTATTCCTATTTGAGTATGGTGGATGGAAAGATAGAACATCATGCCACCTGGGCCGAGTGCGAAAAGAGGGTAAAGGGCACAAAAGCCGCGAGGTACAAAAAAGCGCTGAGCAAGCAAGAAGAGGAGGAGATTATCAGAGAGTGGAAACAGAAATAATGCCAGCTTTTTATTTTCCATTCCTAGCTTTCTTCCTCGGCATTGTATTTGCGTCTGTGTATTCGAGCGGTGTCTATGATGGTATGTTCCTCGTTCTTCTCGCGCTCCTCGCGGGTATTTTTTCGTACCTACAGAAAGAAAAAAAGATTGCTCTTCTTTCTCTCGTCCTCGTCTCTTTCGGCCTTGGAATGGCGCGGCTCAACATGGAAAATGTGCACGATACTTCTCTCGATGCTTTTGCCGGGAAGGCCGTGACGCTCCAAGGGACAATTGTCGATGAGCCTGATATGCGGAGAGACTCCATGCGGCTCATACTAAAGCTCGACAACAATCCCAAGAAGATTTTGGTTACGGTCGATCGGCTGGGAGGCTTCCGATACGGAGATCAAGTGCGGATTTCGGGAAAACTTAAGTATCCGGAAAATTTCAACGGGCAAAACGGTCACCTGTTTGACTACGCATCGTATCTGGCAAAAGACGACGTGTACTACGAAATGTATTATCCGAAGATTTCTCGTACGGGCGTACACAAAGGAAATTTCTTAAAAGAGAAATTGTTTGACGCCAAGGAGAAATTCCTCATTGCTATTGGTCTGGGTGTCCCCGAGCCGGAATCTTCGCTTCTCGCTGGTATTCTTCTCGGCGCGAAGCATTCGCTCGGGCCGGATCTCATTTCTGATTTTCAAAAAGTCGGGCTCGTACACATCGTCGTACTTTCCGGATACAATGTTTCTCTCGTGGCAAATTGGGTGATGAAATCTTTCTCATTTTTCCCGCGCCTTGCGGCTCTCGGCACGGGCGCGTTTGCCGTGCTCGGATTTGTGGTGATGACCGGTGCGGGTGCGACCGGGGTGCGTGCGGGACTCATGGCAATGATCGTACTTTTTGCCGCGTATCGGGGAAGGGAAGCCGACGGTATCCGCCTGCTCGTCTTCGTCGCATTTCTCATGGTGCTCTGGAACCCAAACATATTGCTCCACGATCCTTCTTTCCAACTTTCTTTCCTCGCCACATTCGGACTCTTCGCCCTCGCGCCTCTTTTCTCCAAACGCCTTTCTTTTGTGACAGAGCGATGGCAGCTTCGTGAAATCGTCGCCTCCACCCTCGCCACGCAAGTCTTTGTCTTGCCACTCATCCTCTATATGTCGGGCATGCTTTCACTCTTCGCGCTCCCGGCCAACATCCTGGTATTGCCAATGGTGCCGATTGTCATGGTCGTCGGCGCTTTCACAGGAGTACTCGCCATCATTTCGCAAATCTTGGCGGCTCCATTTGCCGTGATTTCGTACGTCCTTCTCGGGTACATATTTCTCGTGACTAAACTTTTCGCCAGCATCCCGTTTTCTTCGTTTGTCCTCCCCGCATTTTCCGTGTGGTTCCTCCTGCCGGTGTATGCAGGAATCCCATTTTTCGTTTTCCGGAAATCTTGACAACAACAATAAAATACTACAAACTATTTTTGGTTATTTGAATTTCTGCAGTAGAACTTTCAGGAGACTGGCAATGTCAAATATACTTATCCCTCAGAACACCATCACCCTCGGCCCCCTGATCGACACATTCGTCCCTCACGGCTTTTTCTGCAACGAGAATCCCGACGTGAGTCTGTATATTTGGGACGACTTCAAGTCCCGCATACTCTCGGCGGCGAGTGCGGTCACCAACCAGCCGGCGCTGGCTCTGTCGGTGCACGATCTCGCAAAGAATATGTACGACAACGATATCCGCGGTGAGTTGCCGGCAGCTCATGTCTTTTCCACAGCCGACCTCTGGGTCATCGGAGCCCTCTTGAAGCTTCAACCCCGAGGCGAAGCGGGTCCGCTTCTGAACAATGGCAATGCCAACATCTTTTATGTACAGGTTGGCGACCGAGTGTTCACTGTAAGCGTGCTCTGGTATCGTGGCCTCGCCGTGTGGTACGTGCGCGCGTGGGGGCTCGGCGAGCTTGGTCGGTGGGACGAGGGCTACCGAGTCCTTTCTCGCAACTGAACCTTGGGCCATTAACCTTTGACCCTTTGATACTTTGCTTTCGAGCAGGGTGTCAGGGGGTTTTTATTTTTTCCAAAAAAAGTGATAGAGTGCTCGCATGAAAAAGTTTCAGTATTTTATTCTGATTTCTCTTTTTGGCGCGATGCTTTTTTCTTGGTACGCGGTTTTTGCCGAGGAGAGGCACGGTACGCTCACGGTCGCGTATTTAAATATTGGGCAGGGTGACGCGACTCTCATCGACACACCGAGCGGGCACCAGCTCCTTATCGACGGTGGGCCGAACGGTACGGTGCTCCGCGAAATTCCAAAAGTCATTCCGTTTTACGACCGCTTTTTGGATGTCGTCATCGCTACGCATCCGGACAAAGATCACGTGTCGGGGCTCGTCGACGTGATGCGGCGTTTCGGGGTGGGAGTATTTCTTGAATCTGGCTCGCATTCTGATAATGGGCTGGAGAAAATCCTCGACGACACGGCAGTGAGTGCGCATGCGAAAGAATATCTCGGCCGGCAGGGGACACGGATTGACTTTGGCGACGGCGTGGTACTCGACATGCTTTTCCCCGACCGCGACACATCTGCGATGGAGACCAACATGTCTTCTATCGTCTCCAAGCTTACCTATGGAAAAACTTCTTTTCTTTTTACGGGCGATTCTCCGCAGGCTATCGAGCAGTATCTCGTAGGAGAATATGGACCGGAGCTCGATGTGGATGTGCTCAAGCTCGGGCACCACGGTTCGCGAACTTCTTCGTCGGAAATTTTTCTTGCCGACACGGCACCACAGTACGCGGTGATTTCTGCGGGGAAAAATAATATGTACGGACATCCGCACAAAGAAGTGCTCGACCTCCTCGCGAAACTCAAGATTCCATATTTTAATACCGCCGACCAAGGGACGATAATATTTCAGAGTGACGGAAGAACCGTAGTGCGGAAATAATTTTTGCATAAAATATAAAAAAAGACGCTTCGGGGGTACCAAAGCGTCTCTAGTCTTTTCCTACTGTATTGTTCTTGTCACCCGAGAAATGCATTCCACTTCTCCTTGTACTCACGCGCTATTCCGCGCCAGAAGTCTTTCGGGGGCAGGCGTCCGTGACCGATCGACCAGAAGCACTGATAGATGATGTGCCACGGGGGGAGGAAGAGAAGCTCAAAGAGTCGTTGTAGCTGAGTCTTCACTTTTCTGCGCACTCGTTGAGCACGGGGTTCGCGAGAATAGTCTGACGCGAAGTTTGCAACATGGTGCCCCGGTATGGGGACGAGTTCTTTCCATCCGCGATGGTTTGGATCAACCTCGATGCGTTGTTGTGTCCAACTTGCAAACTGTGCCCAATCACTCACTGAGTCGCACAATCCCTCGAGTTGCAATCGTGCGTACGCCACAGCGACAAAGAAGTGGTCATAATACCAAGACCAACGGCTCCGAAAATATTTCCGCCCATCACTTGGGGGGTAGTTCTTGAGATACTTTGTGAACTCAAGATAATCTTTCCGATGCCGAATGATTGTTACAAAAAGCTGAGGGAGAAGCACGAGAAGAAAGGCTCCTCCCAGCGCCACCTGCCAGTTCTCACAGAATTCGAGCAGGATGTTGAAGACCCAGACGATGCCGAGGACAGAAAGAAAAAGAGTCAAAACGTTCATGAGCGTTCCTCATGTCAAAATCGAGTTGTGTAGCCGTGTATATTATATCACAAGAAACTAAATTGGCAAGTCTTTTCCACGGAGATGCTCAACGCGGAAACGGTAATTCGGGATATGGTGCCGCATGTGTTCTTCCTCACCTTCAATCCACGAAGGGTCGTGTTGGATCTGCTCGTGTTTGTCGGTGCGGGTGGTGTGGGCATCGTGAAAATCTACGAGGCGAATGAGCCGTGCGGTGTTTTCGAGATGCTCGCGTGCGTGAAGGTCGAGAGTTTCCGGAATGTCGTCGAGAGAGAGGCCATAGGCATGTGGCTGGAAATGGTGATGAAGCCCGGCGACAAGAGCAGGAAGGGGAAAATCTTTCTCGAGCATTTCGTAGCCGTCTCTCGGATGTTTTTGTATAATCTCGAATTCTTGTGGGGTGAGTGTTCTTTCGCAGTTAAGAAGTTCAAGTGGCGTGTGGCACTTGCCGATGTCGTGTGCGATGCCGCCCAAGAGGGGGAGCGAGAGGTCGTGCCAGCCTTCTTCGCGCGCGAGTTCGCAAGCCGCGATGCCCACACGGAGGCAATGCTGGTACGTGGGCTCATGATATTTTTTGAGTGGCTCCATGAGCGCCATGAGTTTTTCCCATTCATCTTCTTGCACGCCTGCTTCTTGTGCAAGCGCTCGTGCTTCTTCTTCGAGAGAGTGGAGAGACATAGAATAAATGTATCACGTAATTCACAGTAGGTGAATGAACTTTTCTGGTACAATGAATCCATATGCCTGAGCAGACAAGTAGCGGAGAAAGTGGAATTCCAAAAAATACCCTCGAAGAACGACTCAAAGTCGCAAGCCATCAAGGAGTTTCCGGGCTGTGGTTTCTTGTACCAATTTTTGTTTTGGCACTCGGGTCAGCTACTCTCGTTTTCGGTTGGCAATATCTTACGCCACTTATGCAGACGGGAGGTATTTCTACCGCCGCTGGGTACGGTATTCTCGCCGGGTGTCTTTTGGCGACACTGATCCTTCTTTCTGCTATTCGCACATTGCTCTCTTTTTATTTTACCAATCGTACCCTCGCTCGCAGTTTGCGATTTGAAAACGAAATGCTCCGGCTCATTGTGGAGGGGGTCAATGATGGCACGTGGGACTGGGACGTCATCAAGAAAGAAATTTATTTCTCTCCGCGCTGGCTCGAAATGTTTGGATATCGCCGTGGGGGACTTACGAATGATCCGGCCGCCTGGCTCGCACTCTCGCATCCAGAAGATTTGCCCGCGGTACAACAAGCACTCGAGCTTCATTTCGAAGGGCGGACACCGTTCTTTCATGTGGAGCATCGTATTCGCACACTCGCTGGTGAATACAAATGGGTACTTGACCGCGGTCGTGCTGTTTTCGATGACAAAAAACAGCCAATCCGCATTTCCGGATCGACGACAGACATGATGCGACTCAAAGAAGTGGAAAATGTTTTAAAAGGCCAGGCAGAGCAACTCGAGCGCGCAAACGAAGAGATTAAACATGAGAAAGTAAAATACCAAGCCTTGCTCGCCTCTATTGGAGAGGGGATGATCGCGACAGACAAAGAGGGGAAGGTCATCGTGATGAATGAGCGCGCGGGCAGCCTCCTCGGACGTACTGTTTCTGAGTGCATGGGCAAAAGATTTTCCGATGTGGTGGCTGTTGAAGAGAATGACAAAGAAGAGATTGTTCCCATGGAAGAGCGGCCGTTTATGAAAACGCTCGCCGGCGGAGTGAAGGTGTCGACCACGATGTGGTATGTGCGCAAAGACGGTACTAAGTTTCCGGCAAGCGTCACCTCCGCACCGATTGTATTGGAGGGCGAGACACTCGGTGTCATTGTCGTCTTCCGAGACATCACACACGAAAAAGAGATTGATAAAGCGAAAACAGAATTCGTCTCTCTCGCTTCACACCAGCTCCGCACTCCACTCTCGGCCATCCGTTGGTATTCGGAAATGCTCATCTCGGAAAAGCTGGGCCCGCTCAATGAAAATCAGCGTACATATCTGAAAGAAGTGTACGACAGCAATCGCCGCATGATCGACCTCGTGAACGCGCTCTTGAATGTTTCGCGTATCGACCTGGGTACGTTTGCCGTCGAGCCAGTAGATACAGACATCGTCGCCATATCCGAAAGTGTCCTCATGGAGCTTCGCGTGAAGACCGAAGCGAAGACCCAGACAGTCAATCGCGATTATGAAAAAGATTTCCCGAAAGTAAAAGTCGATCCGAAGCTCATGCGCATCATTTTGCAAAACCTTCTCTCCAACGCGGTGAAGTATACTCCCGAGCACGGCACTATTTCTGCCGCGATTCATCGGAGCGAAGACGGGAAAAATATGGTGATCAAGGTTTCAGACAGTGGTGTTGGTATTCCGAAAAATGTGCAGGATAAAATCTTTCAGAAACTTTTCCGTGCAGACAATGCAAGGCAGGTGGAGAGCGAGGGTACTGGGCTCGGGCTGTACATTATCAAAGCGATAGTAGAAAAATCTGCCGGACGTACGTGGTTTGAGTCGGAAGAGAATAAAGGTACGACGTTCTTTGTAGAAATGCCCCTTACGGGAATGATTGCGGTGCACGGCGCAAAGGACCTGTCGTAGACTTGAGAAATAAGGTACAATGGGATAAATTAAACAATAAATATGCCAGATTTTTCAAGTAAAAAAGTTCTCGTTGTTGAAGATGACCGTGTGCTCCGGCGCGTCGTCGTAGATCACCTCAAATCCGAAGGTTTTTTGGTACTTGAAGCAGAAGACGGGGCAATAGGTCTCTCTACGTGTCTCGCCGAACATCCCGATCTGACTCTCCTCGACGTTGTTATGCCGAAAATGGATGGAATGACCGTCCTTGAAAAAATCCGCCAAGATGCATGGGGAAGTACAGCAAAAATCATCATGCTCACCAATCTAAGTGATGCAGAAAAAATTGCTCAAGCCGCACAAAGAGGTGTCTCAGAATATCTCGTAAAAGCCGATTGGGATATCGAAAGTATTATCGAGAAAGTGAAAGAGAAAGTACGTTAAAAATCAGCTGAAAAGTCCGTGGCGGATGCTGTGACGTACGTACTCTTCTCCGTGTTTTTGAATTTTTGCCAACTGGGCGTCGGAGTAGCGAGGACCGTAACTGTCTTTTGCTTCGTCTTTTAGGTGCCTCATGATGTTTTTAAAGGTTTCTTCATTGATACCTTTTTCTTTGGTGACTCGACTCGCGAGGTCGTCTACATGAGTGTCGAGAATACTCTTGAGATGCTCCGCTTGTGCTCTTGAGAGTGCGTGGTCTCCGCTGCGGAGGTCGCCCATTACGTAATGATGCATTTCGTCTGCGGTGATGCGTTTTGTCGAAGGGGTAAAGATTCCCATGATAGATAGAAATATTAGTAACTAAAGAGTACTTAAAATTTTACCAGAATACGGAAAGACTCTCAAGAAGCCATCATGGTGAAGTGTTGCCATTTTTACCAAATGCCCTTATTATTCGGTAATATGATTACCTCTGAAGACATTGCAAAACTTGCTCACTTGGCGCGTATTGATGTGCCCGAGAACGAAGTGGAAAAGCTTGCGAAAGACATGAGTGGCATCCTCGAATACGTTTCCGAGGTGAGTACGGCCGTGAAAGAGCTCGGCGATGAAGCTCCGGTGGTGGGGGAATGGCACAATGTCTTTCGTGCCGACGAGCCAGCGCATGAGCCCGGAGAATACTCGAAAGAAATACTCGCAAATGCTCCAGCGACCGAAGGCGGATATCTGAAGGTAAAGAAAATCCTCGCGTAAAAATTTATGTCTATCGACCTTGGCACACTCACCATTGCAAAAGCCCGCAAACATCTCGATGCGGGAGATTTTACTGCGCTTGAGCTGGCAGAAAGCTATTTGAAAAGTATCGAAGAAAAAAACCCAGAGATTTTTGCGTATCTGGAAGTATACGACGACGTGCGCGAGCAGGCCAAGGCAGCGGATGAGCGGATAAAGAAGGGGGAGAAAGGGCCGATGCTCGGGATACCGATTGCGCTCAAAGACAACATGCTCGTGCGAGGGAAGCTTTCTACCTCATCTTCCAAAATTCTCGAAGGGCATCGTGGCACGTATGATGCGACGGTGATAAAGAAACTTCGCGAGGCGGGAGCGGTTTTCCTCGGGCGTACCAACATGGACGAATTTGCTATGGGAAGTTCTACGGAAAGCTCGGCGTATGGGCTTACGAAAAATCCTCATGACACTTCGCGCGTACCGGGCGGAAGCTCGGGTGGCTCGGCGGCGGCCGTGGGCGGAAATATTGCGCTCGCTGCTCTCGGCTCAGACACCGGTGGCTCGATCCGCCAGCCGGCAACATTTTGTGGCACGGTAGGACTCAAGCCGACCTACGGCACTGTCTCTCGATATGGACTCATGGCCATGGCATCGTCACTCGACCAAATCGGCCCCTTTACGAAGACGGTGGAAGATGCAGAAATTTTATTTGATGCGATTCGTGGCAATGACCCAATGGACAGCACCTCTGTAAAAGAG
>OFRG01000121.1_pt1 | contig 32943 bp, 25 predicted proteins | sample 1543071 | NCBI WGS metagenome assembly OFRG01 (sample SAMN07774222, study PRJEB24372) | wastewater metagenome | isolation source: WWTP Verbania (Effluent) | place: Italy: Verbania | collected 2015-12
GCTTATTCATTCACTGTCTCAGCTTATGATGCAGCAGGGAATAACTCTGCACAAAGTTCTGCGGTATCTGTGAGTACGCAGGCATCAGGGACACCTAAATTTATAATTGGCGATCGTGTTTATGTTAATACAACCGCTCTGAACGTTCGTGCTACAGCATCTACCTCAGGAGCACTTCTTGGAAATCAACAACAAGGTTTTCTCGGTACTGTTACTGGTGGCTCTACTGTTGCCAACGGATACACTTGGTGGAATATCAATTATGATACTGCTCCTGATGGTTGGAGTGTTGAGACATATCTGGAAAAGTATACAGTGCCACCACCTACAAATCTGGTTAATATTTCAGGCACTGTTTCAGATGGAGGCTTTGGATATTTTGTATCGCAGGATTTTGGTACACCTACCGATGTTACTATAGGAGCTACTACTTCTCTGCTTAGAATCTTTGAAAATGGAACAGAGCTTCTCCCGGCACATACACTACATGCTACTATTCGAAGTCAAGGTCAAGGACGCTTTAGCCACTGGGGAGATGGAGCCTCATCAGGTCTTTATTTCTCCGCATCTGATAATTCTGATCCTCGAACCAATGGTAGAACTTATACTTATAGTATAGCTTCTGTTGCCAACACGGCCCCAACAGCAAATGCAGGTGTAGACCAATCTATAACTCTACCTACTTCCTCTCTCACTCTTTCCGGTTCAGGTACTGATACTAATGGCTCTATCTCTTCATATGCTTGGAGCAAAGTCTCTGGTGGAACAGCAAACATTTCTTCAGCTTCTTCGGCTAGTACTACTATCACCAGCCTCACTTACGGTACATACGTCTTCAGGTTAACTGTGACTGATAATGGGGGATTGACCGCAATAGATGATGTCCAGGTTATTGTAAACGGACCAGCCTTTAATGTAAGTGCTGGAGCTGATCAAGCCATTACACTCCCTGTCTCTTCTATTTCTGTTTTTGGATCTGTTTCCGGAGGAGCAACAGCCGCTTCATATGCTTGGAGCAAAGTCTCTGGTGGAACAGCAAACATTTCTTCAGCTTCTTCGGCTAGTACTACTATTACTAGTCTTGCTCAAGGTTCATACGTCTTTCAGTTGACGGTTACCGATACACTAGGACGAATAGGTTCAGATACTATGGCTGTTAATGTCTCTGGTGCAGTACCTCCGCCAAATGTTATTCCTACTGCCAACGCAGGCACTGATAAATCTATCACTCTACCAACTTCTTCAGTTACACTTACCGGTTCCGGCACAGATTCAGACGGCACGATCTCTTCATATTCTTGGACTAAGATTTCAGGAACTGGTGGCACTATCACATCTCCATCTTCTGCAACCACTACCATTACAGGTCTCTCACAAGGTACATATACATATCGACTTACTGTCACTGATAACCAGGGAGGGGTTGGAACAGACGATACTGTTGTCACTGTTAACGCTGCACCAAATGTTGCTCCAACAGCCAACGCTGGAATAGACAAAGTAATCACTCTACCAACTTCTTCAGTTACACTTACCGGTTCCGGCACAGATTCAGACGGCACGATCTCTTCATACTCTTGGACCAAGATTTCAGGTACAGGCGGAAGTATTGTTTCAGCAACCTCAGCTTCTACGAATATTACCGGACTCACTCAAGGGTCATACATGTTCCGATTAACTGTCACTGATAACGGAGGGCTGACTGGTTATGATGAAGTGGTAGTTACAGTTAATAGTGCAGTAGTAAATATTCCGCCTGTAGCAAATGCTGGAGTAGACAAAGTTATCTCACTTCCTACAAGTTCTCTGACTCTCATAGGTTCTGCTACCGACTCTGATGGCACGATCTCTTCATACTCTTGGACCAAGATTTCAGGTACAGGCGGAAGTATTGTTTCGGCAACCTCAGCATCCACCAATATTACTGGACTTACCCAAGGGTCATACACATTTAGATTAACAGCAACAGACAACGGAGGGCTGACTGGTTATGATGAAGTGGCTGTGACAGTAAATGCAATTGTTACTATTGGACTTCCGCCTGTTGTTTCGGCAGGGGCAGATCAAGTAACGACAAGTCGTGTTGTTACTCTCACTGCTACAGCTACAGATCCACAAAATGAAGCTATGGTGTATCTATGGAAACAAGATTCTGGGCCATCTATTTCAACCCTTAGTTCAACAACAGCTCTTTCTACAACAATAAGTAATCTTGTCGCAGGTACTTACGTATTCTCTTTTGCTGCAACTGATGTTGGTTTGCTTACCGCTAGTGATACTGTTTCTATTATTATTCAGAGCGTACAAACTTTCGGTGGAGGTGGAGGTGGAGGTGGAGGTGGAAATCCGAACCCAAATCCAACCCCAACACCTACTCCAACCCCTACCACAACGATAGCTTCTGTTACAACCAAGACTCTCAATGTTCGTTCATCTCCAAGCGCGACGAGTGCTATAGTTGGGAAAGTATCAAAGGGTATGACAGGTACAGTTATACAAACAGTTACAGGGTGGACAAAAGTACAATTTACTAATGGTCTTAATGGTTGGGTTACAAACAGTTATATTAAAGTTACTACTTCGTCTACTACTATTACCCCAACACCTTCTCCAACTACAACAACAGTCACTGTTACAGCTCAGACTCTCAATGTCCGACAGTCTGCTAGTACGACGAGTGCTATAGTTGGGAAAGTTTATAGAGGAACAGTTGGCACCAAAATCGCCGGAACCGACACAAATGGTTGGGTAAAAGTACAGTTCACCAACACTCTTTCAGGGTATGTAAATAAGGTGTATTTGAAGTAAAAAAATACTCTTTTATTTTTTAAATTTGGTATAATTAGTGAAGGTATATGCCAAAAGCTGTTCAGAAAAACTGTGGGATATTTTTGAGTATTATGCTCTCGGTTTTTTTTCCTGCACAAGTTGTTTTTGCAGGCAACCCTGTTGCACCAATTGAACCAGCAGACAATATTCAAGATCCGGGCGCCCTCTCTACTCCATGGGGCGGTTGTGGCCCGACAGACTCAAACTGTTACGTGACAGTTACCGGAGGAGGATATACAGATGAACAAGCACAAGATGCTGTTGGTAATATTTTTTCAGCCGAATTTACTTATAGCGATGCCACTCCTTCTGTTAGTATTAACTCTATAAATGTTTCAAAGTTAGCAGGCACTCTTTCTGTTACTTCAGGTGGAACAGGTCTTGGTTCTCTTGGATCTGCCAATCAGCTTATTAAGGTAAATGCTGGAGCGACTGCGCTTGAGTATTTCACTCCAACATATTTAACTGCCAATCAGACTATAACTCTTTCAGGGGACGCTACTGGGAGCGGTGCTACGTCTATAGTTATGACTATTGCATCTGACTCTGTTGCGCTCGGTACAGATACGACAGGAAACTATGTTTCAGGAGCTACTGCTAGTGGTGGTCTTTCTCTTACTGGTACAGAAGGAGCAACGCTCGGTATTTTACTGACAAGTGTTACCGATGGTTTATCTTCCGCTACTTCCTCTGGTTCAGGTCTTGAGCTACTTTCTTCGGGTATTACTTTGTTACAAGGTTGTGCTGACAATCAGATATTAAAATGGAATGAAGGAACTGATTCTTGGGGTTGTTCAACCGATGCCTCTGGTGGGGGTGCAGGGAATAGTTTTGAAACTATTTCTACACCATCTGGTACTAACCCTGTAGCTGATGCCTCTACTGACACTCTTACGCTCACTGCAACTGGTTCAAACTTTGCTATTACTGGTAACTCAGGTTCTGACACTATTGATTTTGATGTCATAGAATCAGTACTCGCAGGTAGCGGACTTGTAGTGAATTCGAGCGCACTAGATATATCTACTGGCAACGGTATTCAAATCACATCCGATGCAGTTGCACTTGGGGCGCTCTCTGCTGCGTGGAACCAAACAGGTGCATTCGACATTTCCCTCAACCATGCATCATCTGAACTTCAGATCTTAGAAAGTGCCGGTGGTACGTTCTTTGGAATATTTGATGTGGGGGATTTGGGGGCGGACAGGACTTACACTTTTCCTGATGTGTCGGGAACGGTCTGTATTTCTGGTAGTACTTGTGTAGCTTCAGCTGTAGCATGGAATGCAATCACAAACCCAACCGTCACACAGTCTCTCACTTTTGACGATGGTGAACTCAATGCTTGGACAGTATCTTCTGACACAGAAACATTTCAAACGATTACTGCGAACTCTCTAACTACAGGTAAAATAACAGCTCTTTCTGCAACTGGTTTAACTACAGGTATAGCAGAGACCATAACACTCGGCTCAGCACTAACTACAGGTGGGGCACTTTCTATTTCCGGGGCAAGCTATGCTCACACTTCTACAGAGACAGCTTCCCTTGTAAGTATTGCCTTCACTGACGCATCATCTGCTGGAGCTATTACTCCTACGGACAATGCTATCCTTATATCTCCGACATTTAACAATACGAATTCTAGTACCAGAACAATCAACGGAGTTTCAATACAGCCCACATATACTCAATGTGGTATAGGCGGTACATGTCTGATCAATGGTCTTAATTTGGTTGCTGTAACTGACATAAGTCGTGTGACATCGACTGCAGTTATGGTAGGTTCGGGCTGGGATAATGTTATCGACTCTGTTGGCTTTGATGTCGTGAACACTACTGGTGCTACGACTATCACAGGAAGTGCAGATGGCACTGACGCCCTAACTCTTACAGCTGGTGACATTCTCTTATCAAACGGCGACCTCGACCTTTCAGGTGGAGACTTCAATGTGGTACTAGATGCTAGTGATGAAGTAGACATTACAAAGACCGCTACAGCTGCATCTACAGAAGAAGGCATAGATATTACTTTCACCACAGGAGCAGGAGATGGAAGTGATGTCTATAGTGGTATACGTATTGCCGGTACAAGTGCCAATCACTCAGCTTCTTCAGACAAGTTCTATGGAATAAACATTGCAAATCTCACTTCTGCTGATGCAGAAGGTGATGAAACTGCACTCTTTGTAGGTACAGGATGGGATAATATATTTTCAAACGGAACGTATTCATTAACCAATGCCGGGGTACTAACCGTTGCATCTTGTAGTGGGTGTGGAGGGGGAGGAACAACATGGAATACTATCGGAGCCCCAACCGGAGACTTAGCCCTCACATTCGACGCAGGTGAAGAAACAGTATTCACCATGAGTGCAACCACCGCAACTGCATTTCAAATGGCATCCTCAACCCTTTCTTCCGGCACCCTTCTTGATCTAACAGTCACAGGCACCGCAGGAGTTTCTAGTCAGAAAGCTCTAAACATTTCTACTTCAGGTGCAGTTACAGGAACTCAAACTACCTACGGTGCATACTTCTCAAACAGTCACAGTGGTGCAAATGCAACCAACATCGGTCTCTACGCAGAAGCATATAACTCAAGTCTGGACAACATTGCCGGAAAATTTGTAAACAACGCCGCGGGATTCCAACCCGCAGTAGTTATCAGAAACAACGACACTTCTACTACCGGCTATACTCAACTTGCTTTTGAAAATAATTCTGCTTCTCAGGTTTGGGGTGTCGGTGTAGGTAACTCAACTGAAACAGCCAATGGTCTAGCCAATGACTTCTTCATATACAATCTAAACGACACAGCAGTTCGTTTAGTGATAAATGATGCTGGTAATGTTGGTATTGGAACCACTAACCCAGGAGCACAATTACATGTCAGCGCTACAGGTGCATCTACAATTCAAATTGGTGATGGAGCAACAGTCAATGACTATGCCCAACTAGGATTTTCTGGAAATAGTCTCACCAACAATAACTCAATCGCTTACATCCCATTCGTCAATTTTGCTGCAGGCACCTACAACCCATCAGCCTACATAGATGTTGTCAAAGATGGTACTGGTACAGACGACAGAGCTGACATTGCCTTTGGTACTGATGGAGGAAGTGGACTAGCAGAGCGATTGAGGATAGATGCGACGGGGGTGGTAGGAATTGGAGATGTATCGCCTGATTATTTGTTGGATGTAGCTAACACTAGTACTGATGGAAATATTTTTTCTATTACTGATTCAGATGGAGAGTGTCTCTACAATCCAGAATCAGGTTCTGTTACTGTAACATGTTCATCTGATGAAAGATTAAAAACAAATATTGTTGATGCACAATCTGCATTAGATTATTTTAGACCTTTTAAGGTAAGAGAGTACAATGTTATTGCTTCAGGGGATAAAATGGTTGGAGTGATAGCTCAAGAAGTATTACTAACAAATCCAGAACTGGTCACTACTGGTTCTAGTGGTATGTATTCGGTACAGCTTCCAAGTCAGTGGCAGTTGGTCAAGGCTGTTCAAGAGCTTGATATTAAAATAAAAGATATACAAGATCTCGTTGAAGGGGACAATTCTTTTGTTGGGAAGTTGCGTAGTTGGCTAGCAAATAGTAATAATGGCATTACTACTATTTTTGCCAATTTGTTTGAGGGTAACACTATAAAAGGTCGAGAAAAAGTATGTGTGGGGAATACTTGTATTGATGAAGATCAACTCAAGGCATTAATACAAAATGCAGGAGGACAAGTTGATACTCCTACACCACCAGAACCAGAAAGTTCTCCTGAGATTATTCCTGAAACTCCTCCAGAAGAAGTCCCACCATCTGACGAAGTTATAAACCCAGAACCTACTACTCCTTAGCTATGAATATAAAAAATGTAGTTTATTATCTCGCAACTGTTTTTTTAGGAGTTTTATTTTTCTCTACAGTTTCTTACGCAACGACGGGGTATATAGATACTTCGGCTACAAATAATGCCAAGGTTTGTAAGGATAGTACTTGCACTAGTCCAACGCCTGGGATTATTAACTTTGAACTAAGCGCGGTGTCTTCTATTGTGGTTGATTCGGTTACAGGTATTAGTGGCTATGTGTGGGGAAATGAGCTTGGTTGGATTTTACTTAATCCGACAGGTCAAGGAGTGACATTTGCAAATAGTACAACAGGGCTCTTAACTGGAAAAGCCTGGAGCCAAGTTTCTGGGTGGGTTAACTTTGCACCGACTGGTCAAAGTGTCACCATCAACCCAACAACTGGAGAACTTAGTGGTTGGGCGTGGACCGGTGGACCTTATGGGGGATGGATTAAGTTTGATTGTGGGGACGCTTCTACTTGTGTTAAGACAACATGGAGATATTCCGCTTCTTCTAGTGGTGGGGGTGGCGGAGGAGGGGGAGGTGGCGCACTGATTGATGTCTGTCCAAATATAACAGGGGCCCAACAAACCATTCCCTCAGGATATACAGTTGATGCTTCGGGTAATTGTATTGTAGTACTTCCTGATATTTGTCCGAATCTTGCCGGAGAGCAATCTAGTCTACCTTATGGTTATACTCTATCTTCTATCGGCTCTTGTGAGTTTTTGTTTATTGATTTTTGTGAGAATATTTCTGGCGATCAAACTACTGTTCCGTCTGGCTATACAGTAAATAGTGCAGGCATGTGTGTCAAAATAGAAAGGCTAGATGTCTGTCCGACAGTCCCAGGAATACAGACCTCTTATAATTCTTGTAAAGAGGTAGTAGTCCCTAACGATAGTTGTGCAAACATTCCCGGAATACAAGAAACTATTCCAAGTGGATACCAAAACAGTGCAGGCGCGTGTATTCCTTTGACTTATGATATCTGTCCCAATCTTGAGGGCACACAAATTGTGATACCAGAGAAACACACTATAACCGCAAATGGCGATTGTGTTTTTCTGCCGTCTGATTTGTGTAGTAATTTAGCAGGGTATCAAAATGAAGTACCAAGAGGATTTAAAAAAGAAGGAGAGGTATGTATATTTGAAATACAAAAGACTGTAAGCCCTACAACAACAAATAAAGATAATATTAAAACTATTGCTCTTCCTTTTATACCAAAGAGTTCACACATTCCAAGTGACAATGTTATTCTGAAGACTATTGTAAAAACGTTTAATAGTAAAAATACTGCTGTACCATTTCGTGTTGATGTAGTTTCCGCAGGACTCGTCGGTGTTACAGGGATAGGGATCTTCCTGGGGCTTCTATTACTTATTAGATTTTTACGTAAACCTTTTTAGTCGGTAGTGAAGTTGATCACAACAAGTTCTGGAGTATTAAAGAGGCGCATTGGAGGCCCTGCAGTACCAACACCGCGAGAGGTAATAGCTGACATTTTTTCTGTTACATGGAATCCGTAGTTGTATTTTTTGTAGATAAGTCTGGTTAGGAGTCCAATAGGGGAAAATTGTCCTCGATGAGTATGACCAGAGAGCATAAGTGTTGTTCCGGCAGAAACAGCTGAAGAGTGGAATGTGGGTGGGTGATTTATAAGAATCAGCGGGAGATTTGCATCAACAGACATAGAATTCAACACGGTTTTTGCTTCCGAGTCTTTACCTTTCGGTCTATAAGTAATACCAGCGATTTGCACACCATCATGAATAGTTTTTTCGTCGAGTAGCACAGTAATACCGGCTTCTTTTATTGACGCAATAAAAGATTCGTACGGTCCATACATTTCGTGATTTCCTGATGTATAAAACGTCGGGATTTTTTCTGTTAGCCTTTTCCACGAAGTAGTGATAGGTGCAGTGTTGATAGTTGGTCCATCATAAAAGTCACCTCCATGGAATACCAAGTCAGGGTTTAATGATAATATTTTATTTACTATTTTGTCAGAAAATCTTTGGTGGTTCATAAGACCAAAGTGTGTGTCGGAGAGAAAGACTGCCTTTTTATTATTCCAAGAATGTGGAACGTTCGATAAGGGAACTTTGTATGTGGTTGTGGTTATATCTCTTGCTTGGAGAAGCCCAAGAAAACTTAGAGCAAGAGATAAGATAATAATACCTATTGCGATCGTAGAACTTAAGGTCGGTACTACTGCAAGAAGTATGCTAAGAAGTATTGATCCAAGAAATAGATAAAACATAATACCAAAGATAATATTGCACGTGCGATAAATTAGTCTGATGTGTGCCCCTGAAACTATTTCTCCAGAGAAAAAACTAAATATAAATAATACCCAAAAGATAATTATTACTGCATGAATTGTTGTTATTACTGCGGGCCCAATATGAAGAGCAGTTATATATACTTCAGTGCTGAGCCAAGTAAGCCATCCGAGTATCAAAACAAATATACTCATCCCAACAACCTGTTTTATTAGTTTCATGGCTCGATTATAACAGATATTCAGAGGGCTTCCTCATGGTAAACTATCTCTATGACAGACTTTGAGATTGCCATTAAGGCCTTAAATACAGGTCAAAAACAGGCGGTTGATACAACCGAAGGGCCGGTAATGGTAGTCGCGGGACCTGGAACTGGGAAGACGCAAGTGCTAGCACTCCGTATTGCGCACATCTTGGAAAAGACCGATGTCGGGGCAGATGCCGTACTTTGCCTTACGTTTACTCGTAGTGGTGTGACTGCTATGCGTGCTCGTTTGGAGTCATACATTGGAAGTACCGCTCGTAATGTTCAGATTAGTACGTTTCATAGTTTTGCCGGCAATATTGTAGAGAAATACTATAGCGTGCTTGATTTTGATCGTGCCCCTGTGTCATTGGACGATACCGAAGCGATTCTCCTAGTGGATCAGTTGCTTCACGACTATGAATGGGACTATATCAGACCTCGTACCAATCCGTCTCAATACTTCAGTGATTTGAAAGGACTTATTTCTATCCTCAAACGAGAGCGCATGACGCCGGCGATGTTTTTGGAAGAAGTTGATAAAGAAATAGTCTTTATAAAAGAAGATCCTGAAAGTATTTCTTCTCGGGGTGAAAGCAAGGGGCAACTCAAAAAAGAAATAGAAAAAAAGATTGAGTCACTTGAACGAACCAAAGAGGTGGTGGAGTTTTATCGTCTCTATGAAAAGGCGAAAAAAGATCAAGGGTTCATGGACTATGATGACGTACTTGAATACGCGGTAAAGATTGTTGAACAGTCTGAAGATGCACGAGATGATATTCGAGAGACCTATCAGTACGTACTTATCGATGAACACCAAGACTCTAGTGGCGTACAGAATTCATTTTTGAAAGCAGTCTGGCGAGGGGTGGAACAACCGAATATCTTTGTAGTAGGAGATGATCGGCAACTTATTTACGGATTCTCTGGAGCAAAAGATGAATATTTTAGAGAGTTTGAAACAATCTTTGGAAGAGCTGAGAAAATTATTTTAACAGAAAACTATCGTTCGACGCAGTCGATTCTGGCACTTGCCGACGAACTTTTGCAAAGTTCTGTGACGAAAGAAAAACTTAAGAGCAATACAAAGGGCTCGGAGAAAATTTTACTTTCAGAGTATTCATATGAGCGAGATGAAATACTAGGAGCTGGTTTATTTTTCAAAGAACAAATTGCAAAAGGTGTGAAGCCGGAACAATGTGCTCTCCTTGTTCCGAAGAACCGCCACGTACGAAGTGCCATCGGTATCTTGCGAGATATGGGCCTGCCTGTGTCGTCTTCGCTTGGTTCGTCACTCTTTTCTTTGTCTGAAGCACAAAGTATATTTCGCGTACTGAGCATTATTGCCGACCCTTTCAATAGTGTGTTGCTCTCTGAGAGTTTGCTCGATCAGTATAGTGGCATTCCTGCGCTTGGTGCACACAAAGCGCTTCATGAATCAAAATACAAAGCTCTTACTGTTGAAGACCTTTCTTCGTATGGAGCGGGCAATACACTTTTTGCCGGCGAGCATGCTGTGGCGAAGTGGGGGAAGAAGCTCGCGCTGTGGATCGATACTCTTTCTCATGCTCGTATTTCTGAGATTGTCAGTACGGTTGGAAATGAATTATTAATTGCTCACGCACAAACACATGAAGCACTCCTTTCAAGTACTGAAATAGTACGGTCATTTTTACACGCTGCAATGGTGTGGGAAGAAAAGCATCCTGGCGGAAAACTAAATCAATTTGTAGATTACTTAAGCCGTTTGGAAGAATATAGTCAGTCGGTAGAACTAGCCTCTTTTGGCGCGACAAGTGGTATACAGGTCATGACACTGCACCGATCAAAAGGTTTGGAATACAAAGTTGTCTGGGTGGCACATATGAATGAAGAAACTCTGATGAGCCAGAAACGCCAAGCATTTACTCTTCCTGAAAGTGTCAAAGAGCACATCAATGAACGCGACAGTTCTGCTGCTCGCCGAGAACTCTATGTCGCCATCACTCGCGCCAAAGAAGTTTGTGCTATTTCTTATGCTAGCCAGTCTTATGAAGGTAAACCTCTCGAACTAGCGACTATGGTGGTAGATCTTCCGGAAACTCATTTTATTTCTCGAACTTCTGAAGAAACAGAAAAGGCTCTTCTTACAAATGGTCCGCAAACCTATGTATCAGTTGCTACCAAAGAAGATGAAGATACTGTAGAAGTATTAAAATCATATGTGCGAGATAATTATGAATCAGTAAAAGTATCAGTGACACTGCTGAACAACTTTTTTGATTGTCCATGGAAATGGTACTTTAGAAACTTTTTGAAATTACCGGAAGTAAAATCAGTGAGCCTAGCGCTTGGAAGTGCAGTGCATAGCACCCTTGAATATATCTTGAAAGCAGATACAAAGCCGTCAGAAAAAGCATTGGAAGAAAAGGTATATCATGAGCTTACCAAAGAGGGAATAATAGACCAAAAGGAATTAAAGCGACTAACAAAGGATGCTATGAGTGCTGTAATAAATTGGATGGAAATATATTATCCGCACTTGGCAAAAGATCGAGTGAGCGAGCGATCGGTTTCGTTTAAGGATCCAGTATTCCCAACGCTATCTATGTACGGGAAAATCGACCTGACAGAAAGATTCCCCGCCAACGGCGGGGCAAGCCCTGAAATAGTCGTGACTGATTTTAAGACAGGGTCGGTAAAAACTCCTGGTATGATAGAAAAAGTAACAGAAGAAAATAGACTCTCTGACTACATGCGCCAACTCGCAATGTACTCATATCTTATACGAGGAGCAGAGAAGCCTGCCCGCCCTCCCGAATGGTCGGGAGCAGGCGGGGGGAATACTGTCACAAGCTCACGACTCTTGTTTGTAGAAGCAGACAAGAAAGAAAAAAACGCGCTCTATGAGACGCGTATTAGTGAAGAGCAAATTGATCTGCTGGTTCGAGATATAAAAGAATACGATGGGCAACTAAAAAGCGGGGACTGGATAAATAGAGAATGTCACCACAAAGGTTATGGAGATAACATTGAATGTGAGTATTGTAAAATGGCTAAAATCTTTAAAAAATAACCCCGCTTATTAGGCGGGGTGATTATTTCTTATTACTTAGGTTACCTTCTGTAGAGTGAACCATTGATGAATTATATGCGATTGATGCCAGAATTTTAGTTCGATCGCTAATCGAAACTTACCATAAGGTAAATTTTCAATGTTAGAAATCGTAACGATGCATTCTGTGTCTATACAAGCACACATTCTCTTTGGGAGCGCTTTTGTTTCGGCAAAATCTTTATTTTCTGGGATACTAAAGTGGTGTGAAAAGTCCTGAGCTTTATTTTTTGGACTATGAGTTATAGAGAGTATCTTTATTGATAAAGCAGGAAGCTCTCTAATACACTTAATTTGCCACTGAAATATCAATATGTTCTGGTCAGAAAGTAAAAATTTTGGCGAAATGAGAAAGGAAAATCCAGGAGTAATGAATGACGGTCGGGAGGCTTCTTTTGCAAATTTTTCAGGAAACATAATCTAGTGCAGTTTTCAGATTTATATCATCAAAGACTCTGAATGTCAATAGGTAAAAAACTCTAATTTTGCTATAATGAATCGTAATTAAGACCTTATTCTATCTGTATTAAATGGCAAAAGACCCCAAAAAAGCAGAATACGGAGCAGACCAGATTTCAGTCCTTGAAGGGCTTGAACCAGTACGTCGCCGTCCGGGTATGTACATCGGTTCTACGGGGCCAAGTGGACTTCACCACCTTGTATGGGAGATCTTCGACAACTCTCGTGACGAGGCCATGGGAGGCTTTGCAGACCACGTAGAGCTCACACTCCTGCCAAACGATCGTATTCGTGTAGTAGATAACGGCCGAGGTATTCCAGTAGGTATTCACCCAAAGACAAAAGTATCTGCACTTGAAACAGTTATGACTGTCCTCCACGCTGGAGGAAAGTTCGGAGGTGAGGGAAGTGGATATAAGGTTTCTGGAGGACTCCACGGTGTAGGAGCTTCTGTGGTGAACGCACTCTCAGACTACACTCGGGCAGAGGTGCACAAGGATGGTGACATCTGGGTGCAGGAGTATAGTCAAGGAAACAAAAAAGCAGCGGTCAAGAAAATTGGTAAGACCAAGAACAACGGTACTATCATCACATTCCAACCTGACCCAACTATTTTCAAAGAAGGTATCGCATTTGATCACAAGACTATCGTTGATCATGTGCGTCAGCAGGCATACTTGGTGAAGAAACTCCGGGTGACTGTCATTGATGCTCGAGACCTGCCTGCGCAGGCAGGAGTAACAGAGAAAATGGATCCAACCTCAGTTTTCTTGTTTGCAGATCTCGGTATTGAAGCACCGTCTACTACTTACTATTTCGAAGGAGGTATTCAAAGTATGGTGCGTCATTACAACCAGTTGCAAAAGCCGATTCATGACACAGTGTTTTATTGCGAAAAAGAACAAGACAATGTTGGCGTAGAGATTGCGCTCCAGTATGTAGACGATATTTCAGCTCGTATAGTGCCATTTGCCAACAATATTTATAACCCAGAGCACGGTACTCATGTGACTGGTTTTAAGACAGCACTCACTCGTATTTTAAATACTTACGGAAAGAAAAATAATCTGATCAAGGATGCTGACGGCCCATTTTCAGGAGATGATGTTTTGGAAGGGCTCACAGTAGTGATCTCTGTAAAGCTCGCTGAAATTCAATTCGAAGGGCAGACAAAGGCCAAGCTTGGTTCTATGGAAGCGCAGGGTGCGACGACCACAGTTTTTGGCGATGCATTTTCAAATTTCCTCGAAGAAAATCCTGATCAAGCAAAATCAATAATCATGAAAGTGCTTCTCGCACTTCGCGCTCGCAAGGCTGCAAAAGCCGCCAAGGATTCTATCCTTCGAAAAGGCGCGCTCGAAGGTATGACACTCCCTGGAAAGCTCGCAGATTGTCAGAGCAAAGACGCATCAGAATCAGAAATCTTTATCGTTGAGGGAGACTCTGCGGGCGGTACTGCCAAGATGGGGCGCGATCGACGTACACAAGCTATTTTGCCACTACGAGGAAAGATCTTAAACGTAGAGCGAGCGCGTCTCGACAAGATGCTTGCATCAAATGAAATCAAGAACCTAGTGATTGCCATGGGTACTTCTATTGGGGACACTTTTGATATCGACAAGATGCGTTACCACAAAATAGTGATCGCTACCGATGCCGATGTCGACGGTTCACACATCACCACTCTCATACTGACACTCTTTTATCGTTATTTCCGTCCAGTCATCGATGCCGGATATATTTATATTGCTCAACCACCGCTTTATAAGATCAAAAAGGGGAAGGAGATTTTTTATGCATATACGGACGAAGATAAAGCAAAGATACTCGGAGTAGAAGCAGATAATATTCAAGAAGTTGATGATTCGGTAGAGGGTGAAGCTGCTGAGGAGGAAGAAGTTGAAGAGACTGACAGCAAAAAGTCAAAAGCAAAAACAGCAAAGATATCTGTTCAACGCTATAAAGGTCTCGGAGAAATGAATGCTGACGAGCTTTGGGAAACAACTATGGATCCGGCTCGTCGCATTTTGAAACAAGTAGGTGTAGCAGACGCAGAAGAGGCGAATAAAGTCTTTGATACTTTGATGGGATCAGAAGTCGCTCCGCGAAAAGCATTCATCCAGTCAAACGCCAAAATGGCGAGCCTCGATATATAAAAATGCTATATAAAAATCCTCGTCAAACTAATGAGGATTTTTATATTTATCTTGAGTCTACCGAAAGATTAATTCAAGTGATTTTTTATAAGGGCCTTGAGTTCGGTAATGTGTGACTCTTTATCTTGTGCCAATTTAGCCCAGAAAGCTTTTTCTTCGTCAGAGAGGGATTCGTTTAAATAATTGTTTTGGATGCGCCAGAGACTCTTTGATTCTTGGGTTAATTGGTGCATCAGGTTGTATGTATTGTTTTGTTCCATGTGGTAATTATATCACGCTTGACGTGCCTATAGAATAAGGTAGTATTCTCTAAACAAACAAGTATAGCCATGAGAATCTTGTCTATTTACGCTGGAGAATCTACAGATATACTTGGTCCTTTAGAAAGAAAGTTAGAAGATAAATATGATGCCCCGAGATTATTTCATGTGCCGGCCGACGGGGTTGAAGATTTTATTTTTGAGAGACAACCATTCGATATAGTCTTTTTTGACTCATCGATAGATTCTTCAAAAATAAATACCATATTTGCAAATTCAAAAAGTACCGAGATAATAAAAGGTGTAAGGCTGACCGACGATGAAGTCAAAAAGTTCTTTCCTACTGTAGAGAAAAAAAAGACGGACTAAGTCCGTCTTTTTTATTTGTCTTTTCTTGTCTTTATTTCCTCAGTAATTCTAGTAACAAATTCTTCCAATTTTATTTGTTCAAGTTTCAAATCATTTCGTCCTTCTACAGTGATAGTGTTCGCATCTCGCTCTTTGTCCCCAATAACAATTTGGTAAGGAACTTTTTCTACCTTAGCTTTACGAATTCGTTTACCAAGACCATCTTGTGTCCATGTTTCTACGCGTGCACCAGCTTTCTTTAGGGCTGTTGTCACCTCATTCGCATATGCTTCGTGCATTTCTCCGACAGGGAGGACTGCAACCTGTAGTGGCGCGAGCCATGTTGGCCAAACTCCTCCGTAGTGTTCAATCAAAAAAGCAGTAAATCGTTCATGGGTAGAAAGTGGTGCGCGATGGATAACAAAAACGTCGTTATTTTCTTTGCCTTCATTGTCTGTATACACGAGTTCAAATCTTTTCTTTGCAGCAAAATCGAGTTGTACTGTCGACATCGTTTCTGTTCGGCCTAGAATTGATTTAAACTGAATATCAACTTTTGGCCCATAGAAAGCAGCCTCATCATCTACTTCTTTATATGGTACGCCGACACGATCAAGTATTTTTCGAATAACTCCTTCGGTATATTCCCAGTTTGCAGGCTCATCAATATATTTGTCAGTATGTTTTGGATCCCATTTTGAAAGACGGAACCAGTAGTCAGAGAGCCCGAATATTTCAAAATACTCCATAGTGAGACGGAGCGCCTTTTCAAACTCTTCTTCTATTTGATCTTTACGACAATATATGTGCGCATCGTTCATGGCAAGGCAACGCACACGTAGAAGTCCAGCAAGGGTACCAGAGAGTTCATTTCGGTACACTGTGCCATATTCGGCAAAGCGAATAGGAAGATCTCGATAACTATGTTTCTCGTGTCGGAACATGATGTGATGATGTGGACAATTCATCGCTTTCAAATAGTAGGTACCATCATCCATAACCATGGCAGGGTACATATCATCTTTATAGTAGGGAAGATGGCCTGAAGTAAGAAAGAGTTCTTCTTTGGCAAGGTGAGGGGTAACCACACGGACGTATTCTTGCTCTTCTTCTTTTTCTTTAGCTAGCTTTTCAATTTCATCACGAATAATAGTACCGTTGGGTTGCCACATAATGAGACCCTTTCCAACCATGTCGTCAACGAAGAACAGTTTTTGCTCTTGTCCTATTTTTCTGTGATCACGCTTTTCTGCTTCAGCACGCATTTCAAGATGTGATACAAGTCCTTTCTTATCTTCAAATGCCAATCCATAGATACGCGTAAGCATCGGGTTTTTTTCACTTCCGCGCCAGTAGGCGCCGGCGATGCGGTCGAGTTTAAAACTCTCTGGATCAATCGCACTCAAGTCATCAGTGTGGCCGCCACGACAAAGATCTACGAATGAACCCATAGTGTAGAGAGTGATTTTCTCTCCACGCTCTGCAATTTCATTGATTAACTCTTCTTTAAAGATATTGCCTTTGTAGTGCTCCAAAGCCTGTTCTTTTGTCACCTCTTTATGAGTAACTGTTTTCCAAGAGGGAAGGATTTCTCGCATTTTATTCTCAATCTTTGGGAGGTCATCACTACTGAGAGAATCAGCAAACTTCACATCATAATAAAAACCATCGTCGATAGCGGGACCAAGTGTCAGCTGCGCATCTGGATAGAGCTCCATAACAGCAGCTCCGAGAAGGTGGGCAAGGGAGTGTCGAGTATGTTCAATATTCATACCAAAAACTATACCACCGTTTCCACTCTTATAAAAGTGTCACTAATATTTGATGTTTTTTGAAAGATATAGTATGATGTTTTTCATATGGTAGTACGAATGAGACACACACGCAGTCACACTGCAAACCGCCGAAGCCACCACGCACTTAAGAGCCCAGCTCTTTCTACAGACGCGAGTGGAACAAAGCATATCCGTCACCGAGCAACACTTGATGGTATGTACAAAGGCCGAAGCGTTGGAGGAGACCCAGTAAAGAAAGTAATGAAGAAGCAGGGTATTAAGCCTAAAAAAGCTCCAGCTAAAAAGAAAGCTGTTAAAAAAGCTAAAAAATAAAACACCATGGCAAATCGCCACCTCTCAAGATCTATTGTTCTTCAATCACTATTTGAATGGGACCTCTCGGGAAAGCCAGAGGAGTTAAAAGCCATCATTGACCGCAATGTGTTTGAGTTTGCGCCTGGGCATTCTGACAATGACTTCATGTATCTTTTGGCTGAGACAGTACAGAGAAAGCAGACAGTCATAGACGACATTATTACCAAAGCTGCTCCTGAATGGCCACTTGAGAAAATTTCAAACGTAGACCGATCAGTACTTCGTATGGGGCTTGCTGAGCTTCTTTTTGGAGACCGGGAACAAGTTCCGCCAAAAGTGGCTATCAACGAGGCTATTGAACTGGCTAAAACATTTGGAGGCGAAAATAGTGGTAAGTTTGTAAACGGCGTACTCGGTGCTGTCTATAAAGAGATAGGTGAACCAGGAAAAGAACAGCAAACAAAACCAAAAACACCAAAAGTAAAAGAACCAGAAGAAGAAATAGATATTTCAAAGCTTCCTGTTGAAGCGAAGGCTGGGGGACTTATTTTTACTCGTCATGAAGGTGCCGTGTGGGTGGCATTGGTACACGATGTTTTTGGGTATTGGACTCTCGTTAAAAGCGGTGCTGAGGAGGGAGAAAAATATGAAGATACTGCGGTACGTAGTGTGAAGCAAAAGCTTGGCCTCGATGCAAAAGTGATAGAAGAGATCGGAAAAATAGAGTATGTGGCCTCTCATCCAGAGAAAAAGAAGATTTTGAAGGTGGTGGCATACTTTTTAATGGAAGCTCCGTACAAAGAATTGGAATTAAAGAGTAACGGCGGGCTTGATAAGGCAGAGTGGATGAAGCCAGAGGTCCTCATTGACTTAACTATATATGATGATATATTGCCCTCAATCGCAAAGGCGATTGAGATTATTAACACTAAATAACATAGAGAGTAGAAGGTAGAGAGTGGAGAGTAATAATCCACCACTTTCCACCTTCCACTTTCCACCTTCTCTTTATGAAAGACTTTAGTACGTTTGAACAAAAAATAGGGGTTGGATTTCGAAACAAAGAAGTACTACAACAGGCATTCATTCATCGTTCATACATCAATGAAAACCCACGTAGCGGGCTTGTTCACAATGAGCGCCTTGAATTTCTCGGAGATGCAGTGCTTGAGCTTGTGGTAACAGATTATTTATTTAGTACTTATCCTGAACATGCAGAAGGTGATCTGACTGCATATCGAAGTGCGCTCGTGAATGCAGTTGTTGCAGCAGAAGTGGCGCAAGATCTAGACATGAATGAATATCTACTTCTTTCAAAAGGGGAGAGTAAGGATACTGGGCGAGCACGACAGACTATTTTAGCTAATGCGTATGAATCATTTATTGGGGCTTTGTATATAGATCAAGGTTATGCTGTTTGTAATACCTTTATTATAAAAACATTAATTCCAAAACTTAAGGATATTATTAGTAAGAAAACTTGGAGAGATGCAAAAAGCCATATTCAAGAAGAAGCACAAGAGCGTCTCGGAGTCACCCCTCGGTATGAAGTTATCGGACAACTTGGTCCAGATCACGACAAATTCTTCACGGTCGGAGTTTTCTTTGGGGATAAGAAGATAGCAGAAGGAAAAGGGCGTAGTAAACAAGAAGCACAACAGTCAGCTGCCCAAGCAGCGCTGGAACTAAAAGGTTGGTAGCTAGTTTTGTGATAAAAAGGAAATAGAAACGGCTTATTTATAAGATGCTATTTTGTCTTATCATAAAACACTGTAGTTTCTAGAGATATACTATAAAATATATGTCGACCCGTATTTTATAGATTGTTTTATCAGTATAATCTTGATTTATATATTCTATGTTGTATACAATTGCTGTTATTTTAATTATTCTTTGGCTTCTCGGAGTAGTAGGTGTATTTGCTATTGGTAAATTTATTCATATCCTATTAGTCATTGCTATAGTTATGTTTCTCGTTCGTCTTATCAAAGGGCAAAACCCTCTAAAATAAAAGCGCACTGAGACATCAAAAAATCCCCATTAATTGGGGATTTTTTGATATACTTAGGACAATGCGTCCCGTTAGAGATAATACGATTTATAAAATCACGGGATGTGTATATATGCCACGATATCAATCAACACATATTACAAGCGTAACGAACGGAAGTCTTCAGACTTCCTATCTCTAACGGGATGCGTTTGCAGCAAATCGAAATAGCAGGCTTTAAATCATTCGCGAAGCGTTCCTCGTTATCTTTTTCGGCTCCGGTCACTGCGGTGGTGGGGCCAAACGGTTCGGGGAAGAGTAATGTAGTTGAAGCCTTTCGTTTTGTACTTGGCGAGCAATCAATGAAAAGTATGCGAGGTAAGAGCGGTGCCGATCTTATCTTTCGGGGCGGCACAGGCGCGCCCAAACTTTCCCGGGCTGTTGTTGCTATAACTTTTGATAATTCTGATAAAGTATTTAACTTCCAAAACGGTGAGACTAAATCTCCTGTTCTATTTGATACAGTGACATTTTCTCGTGAACTTTTTGCTGATGGCACCAGTAAGTATTTGATGAATGGCACTGAAATAAAGCTCAAGCAAATGGTAGAACTTCTTTCTTCTGTAAATATTGGCGCTTCTGGTCACCATATTATTTCTCAAGGTGAAGCTGACGGGATACTTCGAGCTAATGCGAAAGATCGTCGAGAAATTCTTGAGGATGCATTGGGCTTGAAAATTTATCACTATCGTATCCGTGAGAGTGAATCAAAACTCGAAAAAACACGAGGGACACTCAAAGAAGTGCAGTCACTTCGACGCGAGCTCGCACCACATCTTACTTTTTTAAAAAAGCAGGTAGAAAAAATAGAAAAAGGAAGAGTTATTCGTGATGAGTTGCAAGCGATCCTTATTCGATTTTTGTCTACCGAAAAAGTAGCACTGGCAACAGAGGAGGCTCGAACTACCGAAGCAACTTCATTAATAGAGAGAAAAAAGAAGGAACTTGAAGAGCAATTAAAAAATCTCCCTGAACATACACAAGAAACAGACAGTTCTATTATTCATGATATTGAAACACACAAGCAATCAATTCGTGATTTACAAGAAAAGCGCCGATCTCTCGAGCAGAAAATCGGACGATTAGAAGGAATGATAGAGGCACATAGAGTGTTGTCACAAGGACAAAATAATCCGCCAGCTGGCGGAGGTCCGAGTATCTCATTTGCGCCCACTGAATACACACAACTCCTTTCTGACATTGAGTTTTTTGTTTCTTCTATCAAGAGTGCTAGTAGTCTCGATATGGTTCAAAGTGCACTCGATAAGCTTTCACCGCTCATTGAACGATTAAAAGCTCGGCAACCAATAGTATCTCCAGGCTCTACCCATAGTCCTATTCCAGCAATTACCGAAACAGTACTTGAGCTCGAAGCCCTACAAAAGGATTTACAACCATTGGTCTTAAAAGAACAAGAAGCGCAAAAAACTATTTCTGAACTTGAGAATAAACGCGAAGTGTCTCTTCGCACTAGCGCTTCAAGTACTGAGACCAAGTATCGTTTGGCGAGTGAAATAAAACAGTGTGAATCAGAACTTCAAATACTTGTCGTTACAAAAGCAGGGTTCACAGAACGTAAAGAACGTTTTGACCAAGAAATAAAAGAAGCCGGGTTTTTATTTGGACCATCATTTTTACATAGTCTCAAAGCTTCGAATCCGCCAGCTGGCGGACAAGAAGGTCTCGATATGCACGACCTGCAACGCACTATTGATCGACTCAAAATTCGCCTCGAAGAGCACAGTGGTATTGGGAACGATGTAGTAACAGAATATGAGAGCACACTTGAGCGTGATGCGTTTTTGACTCGGGAACTCGTGGATATTGAAAGTAGTGCCAAGAATCTCGAGAGCCTTATTGTGGACTTGAAGAAAGTGCTTGATGAACGCTTCACTAAAGGTGTAGAGACTATCAATGAACGCTTTGGAGACTTTTTCAAGACGATGTTTGGAGGAGGAAGTGCATTTCTATCTATCACCATGGAAAAGAAAAGAAAGACTTTCTGAAGAAGAAATGCTTGAAGAAGAAGTTTACCCCGCAGAAGGCGGGGAGGAAGGCTTTGAACGGGGGATAGAAGTCCATGTAAATCTGCCAAGCAAGAAGGTGAAGGAGCTCAACATGCTCTCAGGTGGGGAGCGCTCTTTGGTTTCTATTGCACTCCTTTTTGCTATATCTCAGGTAAATCCGCCTCCATTTCTCGTGCTCGACGAAACCGATGCTGCGCTTGATGAAGCCAACTCTCGTCGCTATGGTGACATGGTAGAGCGTCTGAGTGAGTATTCTCAGCTCATTGTCGTGACCCACAACCGCGAAACGATGTCTCGAGCCTCTGTACTCTACGGTGTGACCCTCGGCGCTGACAGTGGATCCAAACTCCTTTCAATCAAGTTCGACGATGCGGTAAAGGTGGCAAAGTAGCGTTTCTGATAATTTCCTTGTATAGTGCACAAAAAGCTCTATAAAATGGAAATAAAAACAAACTCGGCTATTGGTAAGATCAGCGATTTTATCAAGCCTTATATCGGACACTTGTTCCCGGGGTGCATCGTTGGGTGTGCTAGTAGTTATGGTAAATATACATTTGCTATGGGTACTCAAGACGGTTCGATCCCAGTTAAAGAATCAGACATATTCGACACGGCATCAGTTACCAAGGCATTTTTAAATACTCTCGCCCTCAAATTGATACCGCAGTACGAACTGGATCAAAGAGTGGGGGAAATTATAGAGATGAAGGGGAGATATCGTGACCAAATCACGGTGCGACATCTTATTACCTTTGGTGCTGAATTTGGTGACCATGTAAAGTTGTCACAGATCAAAAATAGAGGCGAACTAATCTACATGATTCGTAATGGGGATCTTGTTATCCCTCCTGGGTCAACCTATCGATACACAAATGTATCGAGCATGCTATTGACATTCTTTCTACATCAGAAGTTTGGCCCTACTTTTGAAGATCTTTTAGAGAAAGAATTATTAAACCCTCTTGGAATTTTAGAAACATGGTTTTCCCCTCGTCATTACTGTGATGAGTTTAGAATTATCCCTACGGAAAAATCTATCCCTAGAGGTACTGTTCAGGATGAAAGTGCCCGATTGATTGATGAACCCGTTGGTTCTGCTGGGCTGTTTTCCACGATTAATGACCTCCTGGTATTTGCTCAGTCTTTTCTTGGAGACAGCACTTATTTACCAAAAGAGATTATTAAAAAAATGCACATTTCACAGTTTGAAAATGCCGCAGTGTCTTTTGGTTTTGGTATGGGGCTTAGGCACCAGAATGAATGTGATCTTTGTAATGAAGATGGCTCACCCATAATTGTTTTAAAGAAGAATGGTTTTTCAGGTGTACATTTTTGTGTCCTTCCAGAAAATGATTTCTGTTTTGTTGTTTTTGGTAACCTTTGTTATCACAAGCGTCCGAATGGAGAAGTGAGAGATCAGTTTTCACTGTTCCACAAAAAATTGCTTCGGTTGTTGTATGAAAATCGAGCTGAATTGTTATGACAGACCTGCAGGTGCCCCCTGCAGGTTTTTTTGTTATGCTAAATAGGTGAAGCAAAATGCTCGAGATTATTTTTTAAAGAAATTGCAATCAAAACCAGACGCTGTTAATCGGGTGGTGAATACCTCTTTTGACTTAGATACAGTAAAAAAAATTCATCTTGTCGGGATCTGTGGTAAGGCTATGGCATCTTTGGCAGGGCTCTTGGTAAAAGCTGGATACAACGTAACAGGATCAGAAGCTAGTTGGAATCCTCCTATGAGTACCGTGCTTGAACATTTAGGAATTTCATTCAAACCATTTTCAGAAGAGAACCTGGAAGGGGTTGATTTAGTTGTTATGGGTAACGCTTATAGCCCTTCAAATATAGAAGCCCAAGAAGCGAGGAAAAAAAATATTCCACAAATCTCTTCTGCTGAGGCGTATAACATCTTTTTTATAAAAGATACCAAGTCTATAGTTATTGCAGGAACTCATGGTAAGACCACAACTTCTGGACTAGCCAGTCATGTTTTTATTGAATCAGGAGAAAAGACTCACGCATTAGTTGGAGGTGTGTTATCTAATATCGGAGAGAGCTACTATTATGGTGGTCCACGGGCTAAGTATTCTGTTGTTGAAGGTGATGAATACGATACTGCCTATTTTGATAAAGCTCCAAAATTTTTACACTATAAGCCGACTATCGGAGTTGTTACTTCTATTGAGTTTGATCATGCTGACATATACAGTGATATGGATGATTACCTTGCTGGTTTTGTATTCTTTGCGGCAGAGATACCAGAAAATGGTTATTTGTTAGTGAACGATAATATAAAAGAAGAGTACTTAGATAAACTTAAAAAGGCATGCCACGGTAGAGTTTTAAGATACGGATTTAAAAGTGGGTCCGATATTAAGATACAAAATATCCGTGTTGATCTAGAACAAGGAGGGCAATCTTTTGATATCGATTTCTCGGGGGTAGAGTATAAAGATTTTTTCGTACCGTTATTTGGAAAGTATAATGTAGAAAATGCCGTAACGGTTGTGGCGATTACGATAAAAGAAGGTATAGGAATTGAGAAAATTAAAAAGGCACTCTCTACATTTTCAGGTACAGAGCAAAGACAGCAAGTTCTTTTTAATAGAAACGACATTATTGTTATAAGCGACTTTGCCCATCACCCAACGGCTGTTGAATATACAATTACTGGGATAAGAGATCATTACCCTGATAAAAGGATTATTGCTGTATTTGAGCCACGATCTTCAACAAGTAGAAGAAAAGATTTTGAAGAGAGATATGCCGAATCGTTTGACAATGCTGACATTGTTATCATTGCTAAGCCACCAATTAAAGAGGTAGATGATCCTTCAAAAATGATGGATATAGAAAAGGTGTCGGAAACAATAAATACAAGAGGTGTTCATGCGAGTGCCATTAATAGTGTCAATGAAATCTTTGAGAACTTAAAAAATACTATTGTTGGTGACGATGTTGTACTTATTATGAGCAATGGAACGTTTGACGGTTTGGCTGAAAAAATAGTTACTTGGTTAGAGAATTAAGATTGTTTTTTTCTTGCCAAATAGTGGATATCATTGTACTATCTCAGAAAATCGATTAACAATGAAAAAAACCAAAACACTTGGGACTCTTTTCAAGACTCCCGAAGCCGCTGCTCTAGTGGTTGCGATCTTATTCCTTTGTGAAAAGGTTAAGAGAACAGCAATTAATGTTCATATGAAAGGTACCCCGAAGGGCACTGAAATACGGGATCAGGAGAAGAAAACCCTTTTTGTTATGGATGAAAAAGAGCTTGTGAAAAAGTTGTTTAATTTCCCTAAAAAAACACTCTATTATGACAGTGTGGACACAGCTCGTTTTGTTGTTGAGGGCGTCTCAACTGTTGTGTCCTCTAAGGAAGAACAATCTATTTTATTGGAGCGTTTATTAAGTACTATAGAGGCTATTCACCCTCGTCCTTGGGTCCTCGGTGCTCACTACGATCGCCTTATTGACGCAAGAGGTAAAGCTTTTTCGTTTCTCCCTGATCCAAAAGCAGGTCTTAGTTTCCAGCATTTAGAGAGCCTCATCGCTTGCCGTAGCCAGCCAGTCGTGGTTCCAGAAAACAGGGTTAGTGGCGCCCTGGTATATTAATTGTAAATAAACGTATTAAAAAGCCCCAAAACTGGGCTTTTTTTGTTAAAATGGGCCTTATTTTATATGGACAGAACAAAAGGTTGACTTTAAATCTCAGTTCTATATAATAGCCCTTACCTCCCAATTGGGAGCCGTTTTTTGAAAATTGTATAGAGAACGCGAGTTCTCAAACCTCCCCACCAATTTGGTAGGGAGGTCAAAGTCTATTTATGTTATTGAGTATCTAAAGTAGGCAAAAGACCCTTCCATAGGAGGTTGGGGGCCCCAGCAGGTCATTTTTCTTTTGCCTCATTCTAGTTCCTCCATTTTTATGGGGAACTTATACGAAGAGTTTGATCCTAGCTCAGGATGAACGCTGGCGGCGTGGATAAGGCATGCAAGTCGAACGGACTAGTCCACTGAATCAACGAGTTGAGTTTCAAGTAGCAATACAAGAAACAAAGCGAGTTGTGGATGTGGTTTGCTAGTTAGTGGCAGACGAGGTAGTAATACATAGGTATGTACTCTTAAGTCTTGAATAACGTACCGAAAGGTGCGCTAACACAGGATGGTCCCTCCGGGGTAAAGATTTATCGCTTAAGAAACAGCCTATGAAGTATCAGCTAGATGGTAAGGTAATGGCTTACCATGGCTATGACGCTTAGGGGAGGTGAGAGCCTGACCCCCACCGATGGGACTGAGACACGGCCCATACACCTACGGGTGGCTGCAGTCAAGAACCTTCCACAATGGACGAAAGTCTGATGGAGCGACGCCGCGTGATCGATGAAGCGATTCGTCGTGTAAAGATCTTTTATGAGGGAAAAAGTTTATTGATTGTACCTCATGAATAAGGGGCTCCTAACTCTGTGCCAGCAGGAGCGGTAATACAGAGGCCCCGAGCGTTATCCGGAATTATTGGGCGTAAAGGATGTGTAGGTGGCGTTGTTAGTCGTTTGTTAAAGATCCGAGCTTAACTTGGAAAATGCGAACGAAACGGCAATGCTTGAGTATGTGAGAGGTAAGCAGAACTCATGGTGTAGGGGTGAAATCCGTTGATATCATGGGGAATACCAAAAGCGAAGGCAGCTTACTGGCACATTACTGACACTGAAACATGAAAGCGTGGGTAGCGAATGGGATTAGATACCCCAGTAGTCCACGCCCTAAACGATCTTCACTAGCTTTTCGGAGTATCGACCCTCTGAGAGGCGAAGCTAACGCGTTAAGTGAAGCGCCTGGGAAGTACGGCCGCAAGGCTAAAACTCAAAGGAATAGACGGGGACTCGCACAAGCGGTGGATTATGTGGTTTAATTCGTAGGTAAACGAAGAACCTTACCATGCCTTGAAACCTAAGTGAAAGCTCGCAGAAACGTGAGCCCTCGCAAGACTCTTAGGCAGGTGTTGCATGGCCGTCGTCAGCTCGTGGTTTGAACTGTTCCCTTAAGTGGGCTAACGAGCGCAACCCTCGTCGTCTGTTACAAGTGTCAGGCGAGACCGCCCAGCACTGTGCGCACAAGCGCGCAGAAGGTGGAAAGTAGAATGTGGAGAGTAGCGAAAACTATTTTCTACCTTCTACTCTCTACTCTCTGTGTTCGTTTGCGAACACTGTGCTGGGAGGAAGGAGAGGATGACGCCAGGTCAGCATGACCCTTTGATGGCATGGGCCACACACATAATACAATGGCTACTACAGTGGGTCGCGACGCAGTAATGCTGAGCCAATCCTCAAAGGTAGCCCTAGTTCGGATAAAAGTCTGCAACTCGACTTTTTGAAGCTGGAATCGCTAGTAATCGCAGGTCAGCCAAACTGCGGTGAATACGTTCTCGAGTCTTGTACTCACCGCCCGTCAATTCAAGGGAGCCGGTAGTACCCGAAGGCTCTCCACACGGAGGGACTACGGTAAGATCGGTGACAGGGAATAAGTCGTAACAAGGCACGGCTAGCGGAAGCTGGTCGTGGATTAACTCAAATTGAGATTGTTCTGATTGTACCTTTGGTACCAGGATTGATACGGTTGATCTTTTCGCAAGAAAAGGTGTTGTGGTAAGTGACGTAATACTTACTCCGTGCGCCACGGTTATGGCGCAAAAATCCATGGTGTGTATTCTATAGAGCACAGCATGGTAGAATGAGGCAATAGAAAGATGATTGCTACTCTACTCAAAAACATCATAGACAAGACAAGAAAGACTCGCGTTCTCAATACAATTTCAATTCTCGCAGGAGGAGCACTAATTTTAGTGCTCCTTTTGCATTCTAGGGTAGTAGAGTCTCCTTTAGTAACTATAACTAGTGACTACGATGCTCTTATTTCTATTGGCAATACAACTATCCCTGTGACCATTGCTGATACTGATACTGAAAGAGAGCAGGGGCTCGGAGGGACACCTTCTTTAGCGCCAGGAACAGGTAAGCTATTTGTTTTCGATACCCCAAACATCTATGGCTTTTGGATGAAGGATATGGCATATAGCCTTGATATTATATGGATCGATGCAGATTTGCGTGTTGTTGGTATTTCTAAAGATATTTCACCTAAAAGTTATCCGGAAATCTTCTACCCACCATCAAATGTTGCTTATGCACTAGAAGTGAATAGTGGCTTTTCCACAGAGTATGGCATCACTGTAAACCAATTAATGAACTTTCACTCAGAACTCACTTTCTAATCTCCAAAAATCTTTTGATACAAGGCTCTCTCGGTAGAGCATCTTTACATTCTCTTTTTTTATTTTAAGAGACAAAAAATAGAAGCATTTATTTCTTATTACTAGTTTGATTTGTGTATAATACTTACACAGTTTTTTATTAGAGGTTTAAACACGCTGTTGTTTCTTATGGTAGTACACTCAGTAAAAAAGAGAAGTGGCTCAGTTGTTGATTTTGATCGATCTCGTATCGAATCAGCCATTTCCCGCGCCTACCAAGCCTCAAAGGTTCTTATAGACATGGTCTCCCTGTCTGATCTTGTTGATCAGGTTGTTTCTGATATTGAAAAAACTTATACAGGAGGGAATATCCCAGAAGTTGAGGATATTCAAAATATAGTTGAGAAAGCCATTGCTGATAAGGGCGATTTTGAGGTGGCCAAAGCTTATATTTTGTACCGGGAAGAACGCAACAAACAGCGTAAGCGGGATATCTTTAAAAAAAGAATTTACCTAAAGCCATATGAGTATCCGGAGCTATATGATTATGTTAGCGCTATTCGACACTCTTATTGGATTCATACAGAGTTCAACTTTGTAGGCGATGTTCAGAATTTCAAGGTAAACGTGGATGAAAAAGAACGAAATGCTATCAAAAACGCAATGTTGGCTATCGCGCAAATAGAGGTAGCCGTGAAGACATTTTGGGGAGATATTTACAAAAGAATCCCAAAGGCAGAGGTAGGGGCTGTGGGAGCAACGTTCGCGGAAAGTGAAGTGCGACACACTGATGCATATTCACACCTTCTAGAGATACTAGGGTTAAACGACGTATTTGAAACTATTGGGGAAATACCGGCTCTTATGAAGCGTGTTAATTATCTGGAAAAGTCACTAGCCACCGCTCGAAGTGAAGATAACAGAGACTATAGTCAGTCTGTTCTACTGTTCTCACTCTTTATTGAGCATGTCTCTTTGTTCTCTCAGTTTTTGGTCATAATGAGCTTCAATAAGTATAAAAACCTTTTTAAGGGTATCTCAAATGCTGTTGAAGCTACCTCAAAAGAAGAACAAATCCATGGGTTATTTGGGATTGAACTTATCAATATAATAAAACATGAACACCCCGAATGGTTCGATGCGGAGTTTGAAGAAAATATTATCAAACTCTGTGAAGAAGCCATGGAGTCCGAAGAGCAAGTCGTCGAGTGGATTTTTGAAAAAGGTGAGCTAGAGTTCCTTCCTAAAGCAGTGGTTATAGAATTTATTAAACAACGATTTAATAATTCCTTACAAAGTATAGGTATCCGAACTATCTTTGAAACCGATGAAAAGCTTCTCAAGGAGTCTGAATGGTTTTATGATGAGGTTATTGGGACAAAGCACGGAGATTTCTTCAATAAAAAATCAATTAACTACAACAAAAAAGGCAAAAGTATTACTAGCGACGACTTATTTTAAAAAATAATTAATTAAAAATCCTCATTATGTATTGGTTAAACGAAAACAGTAGAAAATTCTTAGCAAAAGGTTATTTGATGAATGGTCAGACGGCAGAAGACCGTATTCGTGAAATTGCGGAAAATGCAGAGCGACGTCTAGGTAAGCCTGGATTTGCTGATAAATTTTATGACTACATGTCTAAGGGTTACTACTCTTTAGCCACTCCTATTTGGGCTAACTACGGGCAGACACGAGGTCTCCCTATTAGTTGCTTTGGTAGCTACGTAGCGGACGATATGTCTCGTATCTTGTATACACATGCAGAAGTGGGGATGATGACAAAGTATGGAGGTGGAACCTCTGCGTATTTTGGAGCACTTCGCCCTCGTGGAGCCGAAATCAAAGGCAACGGCCACTCATCAGGATCAGTACACTTCATGGAGCTCTTTGATGAGCTTATCAACATTGTCAGCCAGGGAACAGTTCGTCGTGGGCACTGCTCGCCATATCTTCCTGTTGAACACGGTGACATCGAAGAATTTTTAAATATTGGAAAAGAAGGGCACCCTATTCAAGAATCTACCTATGCAATTACCGTCGGAGATGAATGGCTCAAAGCGATGGTAGATGGTGATCAAGACAAGCGTAAGATTTGGGCAAAGATTATCCAGCGTCGTACTGAGATCGGGTACCCGTATATTCTCTTTAGTGATACCGTCAACAACAACACTGTAGACGTTTACAAAGATAAGGGTATGAGAATTCATGGAAGTAACCTTTGCTCTGAGATCTGCCTTCCAACGAGTGATGAAATTTCGTTTGTGTGTTGTCTTTCTTCTATCAACCTTCGTCACTATCATGAGTGGAAAGACACCGATGCTGTTGAGACGCTCACTATGTTTCTAGATACCGTTATCAGCGAGTTTGTAGAGCGTCTTGAGAGCTTCCGAGATAGTGAGGATCTCCAAAAGCAATCCGCATTTTACTTCATGCAAAGAGCTCACAAATTTGCAAAGGAGCATCGAGCACTCGGGCTCGGCGTTCTGGGTTGGCATAGTTTTTTACAAGAGAACAATATACCTTTTGAAAGTACTGAAGCGTCATTGCTTAACCACGAGATCTTCTCTCTTATAAAAGAAAAGGCGTACAAAGCTTCAGAGCAATTGGCAAAGGAATATGGGGAGCCAGAAGTCTTGAAAGGTTACGGTCGCCGAAATACAACACTTTTAGCTATTGCTCCTACCACTTCTTCTGCGTTTATTCTTGGCCAAGTGTCTCAAGGCATAGAACCTCTCATGTCCAATATATTTGTGAAGGATGTAGACAAAATGAAGGTCACTCTTAAAAACCCTATCCTTGAAAACTTACTAGAGGAAAAGGGTCAAAATATAGCCAATGTCTGGACTAGTATTCGTGACAATGATGGCTCAGTCCAACACTTAGAATTCCTAACAGACCATGAAAAGAAAGTCTTCCGTACCTTTAGTGAAATAGACCAAAAGGCTATCCTAGACCAAGCGGGTGATAGACAAAAGTTTATTGACCAAGCGCAGTCACTGAACATCATGATAGATCCTGCTATTTCAACCAAGGACCTCAACTCTCTATACCTCTACGCATGGGAAAAGGGGATCAAGACTCTTTATTACCAGCACTCTATGAACGCAGCCCAACAGTTTGGCCGAAAGAAGCTCCAAGAGAATGAATCAAAGAAGCCGAAAGTTATAATTGCGAGTGAAGAAAATATTTGTGTTAGTTGCGAGGCTTAGAGACAGTAGAAAGTTGAAAATAAAAAAGCCACAGAAATTTCTGTGGCTTTTAATTTTCTATGACTTACACATTTTAAGAATAGTTTCTCCAAGCTTCCTTCGGTAGTCCTCACCTATATTTTTTGAGAGAAAATTTGAAAAACCCGCCTTTGATGCTTGTTCAGGAAAATTCCAACTAGCAGTATGAACCAATGTTAATTCTTTAGCTTTTTCTGAGAAAAGGTTAAATATTTTTTCTGAACTTCCATCGCTTAGATCACCATCGAGAATAATTACAGTTTCTTGTGGTAGCCTATCGGGATATTTGGTCACAACTTGTTTATTTGAATAAAACTCCTCAACATTGAAACCTGCACCTTCGATACGTTGCATCATTTTAAGGCACCATTCCTCGTTGTGCGTTCTATCTTCTTCGTTGAAATAAATTGCCCCTAGGCAGCCAATTATTTGTAGTCGTATAAGATAATGATCTTCAATAATTATTAAATTTCTCATTCCTAAATTTTTCTTGTACTTTACATTTATTGCAAATTTTGTCAAATCAGCTTATAGTAGTTTTGTTGTACCGAATGATCGCTCTTGCTAGTAATAGTAGGGGAGGAAAGTCCGAACACATAACGATTTGATTCGTACAGGTAGTGGGTAATACCCATCGTGGGCAACCATAGGGCTGCGAACAGAAACGATCCGATTTAGTTCGGCTGAAACGGCTAAATGCCTATCCATGTGCAAGACCGTGTCCCACATAGTTCGCAAGAACGACGTGGGGAGTGTCGCTTGAGGTGTATGGCAACATACATCCTAGATAAATGATCATCAAACAGAATTCGGCTTATGAGTACAACAACATGAAAAAACACTCCTTCCCGGAGTGTTTTTTCATTGTAGATATTTACTAACTCACACTCCCTAAAAATCTGCGATAGCATAATATTTGGGAAACTGGTTAAGATAATTTATACTAGAAACATGAGCATTGATGATGTGATACTACAGGTACTATCCAAGCCAGTGGCGAGACGGTCAGGTCTGTGGGTGAATATGTTAGGATTCCCGGTATTTGCCAAATACAAAAAGAAAACGATTCAAAACAGTCTTTCGAAACTGAAACAAAAGAAGCTTATTACTTTTGAGGGCAGGTCGATGACGATATCACAAAAAGGGAAAACGTACCTCAAAGAGCGTAGGGCACAACTGAAGATATTCGATTCGTCATTCACAAAAGATTCCCCAAAGAGCCTTATGGTGATGTTTGATATACCAGAAGCCCGGAAAGCAGAGAGGGAATGGTTCCGGTATCATTTGAAGCAATTTGGATATGAAATGATTCAGCGCAGTGTATGGTATGGCCCATCGCCCCTGCCAGAAGCCTTTGTTGAATATGTACGATCCATTGGTTTAACAGGTGCGGTCAAAGTGTTCAAAGTCAGCCCGTCATCGATAGCTGATTCTTATCTTCCCTAACTTTCTGCTATCGCATGTTTTTCGGGAATGTATTCTTTTGAACTCTGAGTATCTTTGCCCGTGGTATAATTTTTTTATATGGAATCAATCGCAAAGGCAGATATATTTTTTGTTATCACTACTGTGGTTGTTGTAGTGCTCGGAGTACTCTTTGCTATTTTATTGGTCTACGCTATCCGGACTGCGCGGATTATAAAAAGAACAGTAAAGAGTGGAAGTGAATACGTTGAAGATATAAAAAACGATTTAAAGAAACAAGGCGCCCTGGTTACGCTCTTCAAGAAGTTTTTCCCAAAA
>OFRG01000122.1_pt1 | contig 32727 bp, 48 predicted proteins | sample 1543071 | NCBI WGS metagenome assembly OFRG01 (sample SAMN07774222, study PRJEB24372) | wastewater metagenome | isolation source: WWTP Verbania (Effluent) | place: Italy: Verbania | collected 2015-12
TATTTATATTTCATTGATATTTTACTATAATTTCGTTAATGTCTGCTATAAACTGTGCGGTCTTAAACCTGTTTATTCCAAAAGACCTTTCGTGTTTAAAGACTTTACTGTCACCTATAATTTCGTCTACTTTAATAGTAACCATTATTTTTGACATATACGTTCTTTACTTAGTGCTTTTGGTGTCATTTTAGTCGTTACTTTCTATTTGTCTTAACTGCCTGATTGCCAATGACCAGAGCATAAACATTATAAATATAACCGCAGGAGCCTCAACACCTTTGCTCCAAAAATAACCAACACCACAAGAAATAAGGAAACCTTTTACTATTTCCCACCACGTAATGTCTTTTATTTGTTTCTTTTTCATAATTTGTTTATTGAGAGAGGGTTAATCTGTGTTCTCTTTCTAAAACCGCCTTTTCTGCACCTGACTGCATTGAGTGTCTACTTTTTTGCCCGTCTTCCCACTCAACTATCCACAGACCGTTTCTTACTTTTGTTAGTGTGTGTCTCATATCTTTATATTAAGTTAACAATGGTTACGATACCTGTCATAAGCCCTAACACGAAACATCCTGCCACTACTGCTAGTACTACGAACGCACACAGTTCTAGTAATGTTTCTTTCATATTTCTAACTGTTGTAGGTTTGTCATAAGTTACTCGTATTTGGTTCCGAAATACAAGGCAAAGCAGCCGATTAGCCCAAAAACTATAATAATTACTGCCGTCGCTGCGTTGTCGTTTAAGTTTATATTTATGTCCATATCTGTTGTAGGGGTGTCATAGTATTTCGATTCTGTGTGATTCTGTTTCTAATTGAATACCTTTGCCTAGAAAGTAGCTTGTCAGTACCTGTGTGAGGTGATGTTTACTACCAGGGCTGAACTTTACCTTGAATACGAACCTAAGATCAAGTGACTGCTCTTCGCCCTCCTTTGAATATATTATCTCTGTCATGGCTTATAGGCTTTGTAGTTCACTTGTCTGAGCAAACTTAATAATTGCCGCTTCCCATTCTTCCGGTGTATTTTGATCGTGACACAGCTTTACTTCCTTAAGACTGAAGTCTCCGTCCCAACAAGAACACCCAGAAGCATACGCCCACGCGATCGAACCGTCGCGGGTGATTCCGATATGTTCTTCATCCACTTCGTAAGAGCCCGCTGTGTCGGAGTAAGCGCACCACACGGCTTCCATTTCTGGAGAGGAGTAGCCCTTGTGCTGCTTTGTAAGTAGCTCGTCAAAGTTTTTAGTAATATACCTTACTGCTTGTTTATATGTCATGGTTATTTGTTAGTTATTTTTGGCTCGTAAATAAAAACCTTTAGTGTCCTGCCCTCATCTTGGAGAGAGAGCTCGACTTGAACACCACGTTTAGTATAAGCACGACCGGTCTTGTCAATTACCTCAAAGCGCGTTACGTTGTCTGTTTCCATATAGTTAAAAATTTCCTTCAGCTACTTGTAATACTTTCAGCCCTTCTTCTCTCCACATTCGCACCACTTGGTCGCGGTCATCGAGCACAACAGTTATATTATACTGCCCCTTAATGTGTTTTTCGTAGATCTCCCGCTTTACTATGTAGTCTGGCCGGTCGTCGTTAGTTTTACGCATGTAGAGAGCCTCGTGTCTTATGTTATTCTTGGCAAGCCACATTAACGTAGGCCCATAACACTCATCTTTACGCCCGCTAACTATAATAACTTGATGTTTGGTAAACCTATAATAGTTCACAAGGTTCTTAACGACCTCGTCAACGATGTCGGTGTCGACTTTTGAATAATCATATGGGGAGCGCACTGTCATGTGAGCCAGAGTGCCGTCAATATCGACTATGATAGCGCTAGGTAAACCTTTTATGTACTTAACTGACTCGGGAACCTGCTTAATATACTTCCTGTACATATCCATAATGACAGCGCGGCCGACAGGATTAGCACGAGCAGCGTCACGCTTAATGCACTCATCAACAGGTGTGTCGAACATCTTTACTTCAAAATCAGCGCCCCAGTTTTCTGCGATCATTCGAAGTGTTTTTTCGTGAATCGGGGCAAAGTTTGTATCGTCGACAATAACTGTCTTGTCTCGTGACAACGCCTCGCCAACTAACGTATCGCGCACATTGAGCACTATGCTTTCGTTACTTTTAGAAAAGTCAGAAACCATCATAGATCTCAAGTCATCCTTGTTAACACGCACAGTGTTATCTTCACACTCACATTGATTCTTGGCCCACTTAGACTTACCAGATCCTGGCAAGCCCTTTAACATGATTACTTTTTTCATTTGGTTGCGCTAGCTATTAATTTTGATGACGATTGAACTTTGTCACCGCCAAAATTCTTTCTATGTTCATATTACAGGTTAGCTACAGAAACATCCCCAGTTAATAATTCCATAAAGATGCTCTTAGACTTCTTGTTGCAGAGCTCTTTGAACTTCTTGAAGTTGAAGTCAGCGCCACTCTTTGCAAGGTGGTTAGCCATGTCATTAGCTTCTTCTGACATAACATCGTGGAAGACCATACCCATAACTCTGGGGATATGCTTTTCACTAAGCTTGCCTTCCATAGACTCTAGCTTGTGGAGAGTCTTCTCAACACGAGGAAGGGTTACAAACTTGTTAGTGAAATACATTTCCTCATAAGTGTCAGAGAACTTATTGTTGCCACCGAAGGTAACACCATTGTCTTCTTTGAACTCCTGAGTAACATACTTGCCGAAGTTAACATCTCCGAACTTGTTACGGAAAGATAGGTTCTTAACTACAACACCTTCACCTTTTTCACCTAGGACTGATCGCCCTGCGAAGAACTTGATAAGCTCTAGTGTCGGGTTCTCAAACTTGCCGTGGAAGTGTGCCGTAGGAATGTCGTACTCCTTGGCGATTTTGTAGAGCTGTTCGATGTCAGTTGTCATACACATACCGCCATCGCATTGCTCAGCGTCAAACAGGTAGAACTTCTTGTAGCTTGTCTCACGATAACCAATAGTGTGTCGAACTAGCCACTCACCGTTAAGGCGAATGTGTGGGAAGTTTGCAAAGAACTCCTTGAGTCTCGGGTGCGCACGAACCCAGTCACCAAAGCCATTGAAGTTATCGTTAGCTAAGAACAGATCGCGTGTACGTGAGCCGTAATGGATTTCTCCATCATCACCGAGCCAGATAGAGGCATTAGCACCATCTACCTTTTCTTGAATGTAACATGTGCCCTCTAGGATACCTTCACATTCTTCCTTATGAAGAGCGTGTATCTTTTCGTATTTCTTAAATTCCATACTAATTAATTGGGGTTAGAACAACACACTTCTCAAGCTCTTCTGGTATTTCTTCTTCATCCTCGGCCATATCTTTTAAATCTTCCTCACTATAGCATGAGCCTGAATAGGTTGAGTCTGCGAGGTACATTTCTTCGTATGCGCCAGAAAGCGGCGAGTACCCATTGCCTTCCGCGTCAGATGACATTACTACGATTGCATCTTGGTCCATCTCTTGTAATTCTTTTATGAGTTCTGAAACTATCATAATTGTTTTTGAATTGAGCTTATATGCCCATGACAAAAGTATCCCGCGAAGGGGTTAATAACACAATCATAAACTGTGGATAACTATTGGAAAACTAACTGGCGGCGACTAGCTGTTCTTACTCGGTGACAGTTAGCACACACCACTTCACATTTACTTATCTCCTCTTTAACTTTGTCCCACCCAATATTATCTCTATAAGCCGTAGAGATATTAAACTTCTTATCTTTCAAGTGGTCAAAGTCTAACGCTTCTGCAAATTTATTATAGCCACAGTCGATGCAACCTTTTTCAAGTTTGTACTTCTGAACTATATCCTTAACTCTTGTCCGGTTGGCGTAGTTAAGCTCAAGTCTTCTTGCTTTGTTTTTCGGGTACCATACTTCTCTGTGGTACCTTGTTTGGTATTCTTTCCTCTTTTTGAGGTCCATTATTGGCATTTGATCCGACGCGCTGACTCGAACAGCGGACTACGCATTACAAGTGCGTTATTTTACCACTAAACTACGACGGAATATGGAACATTGATTCTATGTCCGTCTCAATAAAGAGGTTACTCCCCCGCAGCAGCATAGTCTTAAGCTCGGGGCGTTGTATGTGTTCCTATGCGTACCCTGAAAGAATCGAACTTTCCACAGTCGGTTTTGGAGACCAACTCGCCTGCCTTGGCACATGAGAATACAAATGAACGTTTCAGCATCTTAACGTACAAACTGTTTTCTTTGCCCCTTACGGGAACTGGTGCCGAGCCTAGGAATCGAACCTAGTCCTCAACCTTATGAGGGTCGCGACATACCATTTGTCCAACCCGGCAATTTAATTATAACACGCAAACTTAATTTGAAACAGAGGGTCTTATTTTATAGTCATCAAGTATGCCCTTCTCTATCATGCACGGTATACAATAGGGCTGGTTCACTCTAGTCTTTTTGTAGCCGTAACTCTTATGCATGACGCAAAGTGTTGTAAGACCTGTGCAGTGGAATGTTCTCAGATTGCGGACAAAGCTACTTTGTATCCCGTGGTAATTCTTTCTATCTGACTTTTTTTTCATTTGGTTTAAAGGCACATTTGACGCACCTCTCTGTGTACTTACCGTTCACGTTGCTGCCGTATAACTGGCTACACCCTTTCTTACATTGTTCACACATGTATGCTTTCATATCTTGTTCTTGTATAATTCAATTTTATCTAAATAGTCTTGTGCGGACCAGTCTCCCTTACCGATCAGCGCAAAGAGCTCTGCTGTCTTCTCGTCTCCTAATTTTTTTCCATAGAGATACTGATGCCCCTGCCACGCTAGGTTACAGCCTGCACACTGTCCGTGTACATTATCCTCATGAAAATATAACTCAAGACCACTAACTTTCTTTGGAAGGAAATGACCACTATGGTAAAGTCTTCCTTTAAGTCTTACCTTGGGGCATGTGAAACACCTGCCTTTGTCGCGCTTACGAATATATTGGCTAAATACTTTCCACAGTTTTCTTTTCAGTTTCGGCAAGTTTTCTTTCTTCTTCATGAGGGCAAATATTATTATTCTGTGCTCTGCCAGAATTGCAGTTAAAACAAAGTACTCTGAATCCTTCGGGGTATTTGTTTCGTCTGATCCACATATAGGTGAACTTTCCACCACCACCGGCTTCTTTTCTGTGCTTTGTTCCACCGCCATTAATGTGGTCTATCGTCAGAAATGGTTTGTGGGTGTCACCACAGCACTCACATATATATCCGCCATAGTGCATAAAAATCTCATGCTTAACTTTTACTTCATATAGTCTGTGCTTTTCTTTTAACACATCTCTGTTAGCGTGGTACCTTGCTAAAGATCTTCTCCTTTCACCCTCCCTCTTCCTCGGGTCGTTCTTATCTTTGTAAGGCATTATTTAACAGTATCTTGTATATATTCGAACATGTCATCGGCCATGGTGTGCAGGTGGAACTCAACAAGCTCTGGATTAACAGTGTTAAGAGGCTTGTAGGTCATCTCCTTAAGAATATTGTAAAAGTAGTTCTTGAGTTTTAGTTCTTTTTGTTCATTCATACATGTAGTCTGCCTCTGAAGTAAATCTCCAACGCATCTCTTCCTGGCAGTCAAACCAATTTCTCATCTGCTCTAGCTTGATAGGTGGGTACCCCGGTTTTAGTGGGGACCAGTTGTGCTCACTAACTATCTTCCAGTAAGCACCCCAATTGAGTTTCTTCCTTGACATGCTTTTAGTATACCAACATAACTATCTAACAAACTGTGGATAACTTTTCCATAACTTACCAATAGCAGGATATATACTTTGCTAATGGAGAAATTTAATATTGCAGACATATTACAAAAACGTGCAGTTAAGCCATTGAAGAAAGTAGACTATGAGTATCAAGCACTCGGTCTCGAAATGCAGGAGTGGTTTCCGAAGAAGGACTGGAAAGTCGTATGGGCCATATTTCATCGGAAAGGATTTACCGAAAGATCGATTCGCGACGCCTTCCTTGAATGTAAGAAAAGAAATGTTAAGGGTATCGGCTACTTGATTACCATTATCAACAACAAGATCAAACCATAGTATTGACATCGTCCCTCTAGCCTGTGCTATAATTAAGTGGGGATGCAAGCAGGGGTTACGGGTTAGAGGACTTAGGTACTCGGCTTAGTGCCCAACGAGGAAGTTGCGTACCTCCATCTCCACCAGGAAGATTACAAAGGTAGCGGTACCCCTTCGCACTTGAAATGCGAGTGTCGAAAGGCACTGTTGGTTCGAGTCCATCATCTTCCGCCAAGGAAGTTTGGCAGAGTAGTAATGCAGCAGGTTGCTATCCTGTAAGATCTAAAACGTCTCGTAGGTGCAAATCCTTCAACTTCCGCACATCAGTGTATGGCGTAAAAGTAGCGCTCCGGTCTTGGAGTCCGGAAGTCTCTGTGCAACTTCAGAGTACACTGACCATGCTCGATTAGTGGAGTAGACATCACACTGGTCTTCGAAACCAGTATCCTAGGTGCAAATCCTAGATCGAGTACAAGCAAATACATAATTAGCTCAGTGGACAGAGCAAGCCGCTTCTATCGGTTAGGTCGCAGGTTCGAATCCTGCATTATGTACCCACTCGTTGGCGAAGTAGTTTAACGTGATCGCCTGCAAAGCGATAATGCATCAGTGCAAATCTGATACGGGTGTCGGGGAATTAGTGATAGTGGCAGCACGGGACATTTGCAATGTTTCAGGAAGAGTTCGATTCTCTTATTCTCCACCATGGGGTTGTCTTCTAACGGCCTAGGAACCGAGTATTTCAAACTCGACAATGTGGGTTCGACTCCCATCAACCTCACCATGCGTTATAGATGTTACGGCAGCATGCCTCTCTTCCAAAGAGGAAGCTAGGGTTCGACTCCCTAATTTCGCACCAACCGCGGTTAGCTCAATTGGCAGAGCAGCTCCTTTACATGGAGAAGGTTGTAGGTTCAACTCCTACACTGCGGACCCGTCGGTCGTATAAAAGTATTATGTTCGTCTTATATGCGAAACGATTATGGTGCAAATCCATACTGACGGACCACTCTTTGTCGTTCAATAGTAGGACACCTGGCTTTTAACCAGATTACGTTGGAGCATTACCAACCGAAGAGACGGCTTTTTCATTCAATGGTAGGATAGTTGCCTCTTAAGCAATCCACGATGGTTCGATTCCATCAGAAGCCACCAATAGTACTGTCTTTCAATGGCAGGAAGCCGCTCTGATACGGCGGTAACGAAAGTTCGATTCTTTCCAGTACTACCAAGGATGTATGACGTAACTGGTAAACGTGCTGCACTTAAAATGCAGATTCTGCAGGTTCGACTCCCGCTATATCCACAGGTGCTTTTGTTAATGTGTGTTAATATGAAGATATGCACCGGTGGTGAAATGGTAAACACAGTGGTCTTAGAAACCATACGCTGAAAGTTCGAGTCTTTCTCGGTGCACCATGGTACTGATTGTACCCGTTCCTATTTGGAGAACGTTAAACAGTGGCGCTGAGATATCAGTGCCGTCCATGGGTTGTTAGTCTCGTAGGGGGCGAGAGCGGTTTGTAAAACCGTTTGGCTGGTTCACTCGTAGGTTCGACTCCTACACAACCCACCCGCGGTTAAAAAATAATTTCATACTTTGTTAATACCCGCGGGATATGCCTCTGTAGTTCAATAGCAGAACGTCGGTTTGAAACACCGAAGACGAACGAGCATTACGTTCTGGGGGCACCATGGGGCTGTGGTGAAATAGCATCACGATTGCTTGTCACGCAATAGTCGACGGAGCATAACCGTTCAGTCCCGCCATCCTCTTGTAGATAAATGGTATATCGTCTGGTTGTTACCCAGAAGTTGGTGGTTCGAATCCATCCGAGAGGGCTTGTAAGTATCGTTGTGTCTATAGTGTAGTGGTCGCATTTCTCCTTGTGATGGAGCGGGGTTGAGTTCGAATCTCAATAGACACACCAATGCTTATAATAAATAAAAGTTATCCACATACGACGTGGTGTTTTTGCTTTTACAATGGTGTAACTGGTTAGATTGGTAGGCGAACTTAACAGCCACTAACTGGATGCCTTTTAAATGTTAAGACTTGTTACTAGGATGTGCTGACAGGATTCAGCTACCCGAAACAAGAGTGACCGTACGCTTATTAGACTCCTTGCGTATTGGTACTTACCCAATCAGCAAACTGACTGAACGGAGAGAAGGAGAAACCTAATTTACGGGAAAAATCGTAAAATATATTAGGGAATACACAGTCTGATACAGGCTTTTACTAGACCTATACCCAAAACAAAAAGTATGCAGATTGCGTATCCCAACAAACAAAGTGAGTTTGAGATCCACTCTAGGTTATTTCAAAGACTTTTAGATGAGGGTTTCGATGCAAGAGCAGAGGTAATTCATATTAACAAGAAAGCTCCTAAGGGGTTTAAGAAGTGTAGATTTGACATTGTAATTTTCGAAAATAAAGTTGCCACTAAAATAATTGAAGTAAAAAATTACGAAAAAACTAATTTTGAGACTCGGCAAGATAAAAAATATTCAGCATTTGGTATAGAGCTAATTTATTGCACATCTATTAATTCTATAGAAAGTGTTATAATGAGTTTAAGATAGGCTCGTAGACAAAATGGTAAAGTCACCAGTCCTTGAAACTGGGATCTGTAGGTTCGAAGCCCACCGAGCCTGCCATGAGGTGGTCATGCATAAGTTACAGGAACCGGCCTGTCACCACCGCCATATTTAGACTACTCAAAAGGTAGTTTTTGTTTATTGTGGAGTTATCCACAGTTTTTCGGATAGTTCTATTGTAGGAGGGACCACCCGATGATACTCTTATAGTATGAGTTGGGAAAACAGTATCTTCAATGATGACCGCAGCCAACTCGATAGTTGGGAAAATCGCGACTCAGACACGCATATGCATTTCAGAAGTGAAATGGATATGACGATGGAGGACCTACGACCATACAGAGAACCTACGTATTGGGAAAAGGACCTTGTTGATGCAGCTTTCCATAAAGAAAATTATCCGCGTGAGGATTAACTAAAGCAAATGATAATATCAGTTTTAATATCACATCTTCAGACGCTTCTTGCAGAACAAGGGGATCTAAGGCTAGACAGCATGTACGTTAGTAGAGCTCTTGGCAACGTACACGCAAAGTTTGAAAACGATAATGGTTGGGGGAAAGAATTTTTATTTACTAATCCGGCAGAACTGCCGCAATCAACTTTAATAGAAGATCATGACGATTAGCGAAGAACAAAAGAAGCTGCTAGGTGCGAAGTTACCAGAGTGGGCAGTAAAGCAACATCCAACAAAGGCGAACATGTCAGCTATCCATCCGATGGCAGTCATCGACAGACTTAACGAAGTGTTTGGAATTGGTGGTTGGAATTTTTACACAGAGTTCATTTCTTGTGAAAAGGAAATCCAAAAAGTTAAAGAAAAGCTTAACGGCGTCGACACGGGCAACTTCAAAGACAGAGTTATTTACGTATCTGCTGTTAAAGGAACTTTACTAGTCGGAGACCTGACAATTGAGCAGTTTGGTGGAAGTACAAATGACGACAAGGGGGATGCCCTCAAAGGTGGGGGCACTGATGCTCTTACTAAGATAGCCTCTTATCTTGGTATCGGCGCAGAAATTTATAAAGGGCACGGTAATGTGGACGTTGGGGCGCCTGCAGAGGTTAAAGCTCCGACACCACGAAGATAATATATGGCAGAGAAAATATTCGTAAACGGTTTTATAAGTAAAGATGTTCCCGCAGCAGCGCCAGACTATGTTCTAGGCAAAGCTTCACTTCACGTTGAAGGTCTAATGAAGTGGCTTGAAGATAATAAAGGTCTCGCTGAGAATGGTTACATAAACATTACTACACTTAGAAGCAAGACGACCGGAAAGAGATACACGGAAGTTGACACCTATAAGAAGCCTGTTGCAGAAACGGCAGAACCTACGCCAGAAGTTAAGACAGGAGGCTACACAGGCCCTGAGCTTGGCTCACCAACTGACTACGACGGGTCAGAAAGCAACCTAAGCAAGATACCTTTCTAGTATGCAAGCACTTATGTGGCTGACTCTCGGGGGTTGTTTAGTACTACTGGCAGTTCTAGTAGTGAAAATTACAAAGGGGACTAAAATTAAAAATAAATAAATGAAATCAATTACTGGAGCAATAGCAGGAATTATAGCAGTCATATTTATGCTTAACTGTTTTACTACAGTTGACGTAGGTGAGCGCGTAGTAGTCGTTGGGTTCGGCCAGATTAAGGAAACACTAGGTCAGGGGTTCCACTGGGTCAATCCTTTCTATAACACTCACACTTTTACGATTAGAAACAATAAGTACGAGACCGTAGCTAACTCGGCGACTTCTGACATTCAGCGAGCGGACGTAGCTGTTACTGTAAACTTCAACATCGAGGAAACTAAGGTGCAGGAGATTTACCAGACATACGGTAACGACTTTATGAACAAGGTTTTTGCCCAGAATGTACAGGAAGCAGTAAAGTCTGCTGCTGCTAAGTTTACTGCAAGTGAACTTGTTACTAAGCGCGACCAGTTTAAGGCCACAGTAAAAGATAATTTGTCAGCAAAGATGCCTGACATCCTAACTATTACCGACGTAGCTATAACTAACGTAGACTTCTCAGAGTCTTTCGACAAATCTGTCGAGGACAAAGTAAAAGCCGAGCAAGAGGCTCTTACAGCTAAGGCAAATCTAGACACTAAGCGTTACGAAGCAGAGGCTATCAAGGCTCAAGCAGAGGCTATCAACACTCAAGGTGGGGCAGAATACGTTCAGCTAAAGTGGATCGAAAAGTGGAATGGCGTCCTTCCTACAACTCAGACTGGAAGTGGTGCTCTTATCAGCCTCCCAATAAAATAACTATGTTTTTATTTAGAAATTCAGTTCGTAGCGCTGTCGTAAGAGTCATAAACGAACGCATCAAAGTCGCAGAAAAGTCTTATAAGTATTCGTTAAGAAACCTTGTGCGTGAAACAGCCGAAAAGATCAAGGTGATTCAAAGCGAACACAAAGCTAAGCAGCAAAGACTTCTCGATGAGGGTGTAGAGTCTGTAATCAACCCTTCATATGGCGTCGCGAAGTAAAGACACCGAAGAAGTACATCTTAGATTCTTTACTGCTCAGGACAAGGAAAATCTCGCCTTCGTCCGGAAGCTAGCAAAGAAAGAGAAGTCCTCTGTGGCTGAAGTGATAAGGAACTTCATTCACTTCCAGGTCAAGTACTTCAAATAGTGCAAAAGAAAAGCCCCTTAATCGGGGTTTTTTCTTTCCTCTGGTATTGAGGTATTCAGTATACAAATTATAAAGCACCCAAACAAGTTGAGTGCCTCCCCAGTGACCGTAGCTAGGGGCGGAGATGGATCACCTCGCTTTCTGTCGTGGGGGACCGGTCGAGAGTTGGTGTGATTTCTTTTTCGAAGCACACCTCGTCGTAATGGTAGACAACTGCGAGAATTACGTTGAAGAACGTAACGCCCTCTATCCTAGTCCCGCAGCAGTCGCAATAGAAGTCAGATTTAACCATTGCCATTTGCCGCCTCCCTTCGAAAAGAACTTACTCTTACTACTAAGTATACAACATTTGCACACTCAATTAGTGAGTTATCCACAAACAAGGCGATGCGTACAACGCTACACTTAGTCAAGTACCAAGAGGTTTTAATAATTACCTATACTGAATTAAGATTGGTACCTTAACTTCAGGAGAATTGAAAATGACTACGAATCAAAAGCGTATTTTTATCCTAAAGAATCCGAAGATGGGGACCCAACAACTGGCCACCCAACTCGGACTCTCTACTCGTCAGGTGCGTGAGCACAAGGCGAAAATCAAGGCTGAGAACATCACCTTGAAGCAACTTGAGGAAGAATCGGTCAACCAAGAAGTCGGCGCTGACCGGACGATTCGCAAGCTGCAAGAGGGCAAGACGGCGACAGACCGAAAGAACAAAGCCCTGCTCGACCAGATTGAAGTGCTCGAAGATGAAAAGGAGGCAATCCTCGAAATCAAGAGCAATATCAAGCCTTTTACCATCAAGCCCACCAAGGGGAAGGGTAGCGAGGCGGCGGCTCTCTGGGTCGCTTCTGACTGGCACGTTGCTGAGCATGTGACATTCGGCCAGACCAACGGGATTAACGAGTACAACCTCGCAGTCTCGAAGGCGCGCGGCGAACGTTTCTTCAAGAACGGCCTCAAGCTGACCGACATGTCTGCCAAGGAAACGAAAATCGAAACCATCATTTTGGCGCTGCTCGGTGACTTCATCACTGGTCACCTGCACGCTCAAGCGGTGGAGACGAACCTGTTGCCGCCAGTACACGAGATCCAGTATGCGCAGAATATCATCATCAGTGGTATTCAGTACATCTTGGACAACTCCAAGTACAACTTGGTGATTCCGTGTCACTCCGGCAACCACGGACGTACTACGAAGTTCAGCGAGTTTGGCTCTGAGAATGGCCACTCTTGGGAATACTTCATGTACTGCAACATCGCGTCCTACTTCCGTAATGAGAAGCGTGTCCAGGTGCATATCGCGGAAGGGGCTCACTCCTACCATGACGTGTTCAACACTCGTATTCGTTTCCTGCACGGGCATGACGTGAAATATGGTGGTGGCGTTGGAGGCATCACTATCCCACTTAACAAGGCGATTGCTCAGTGGGACATCGCGAACAAGGCGGACCTTACGGTTTGTGGGCATTTTCATCAAAGAACTGACACTGGCCGTGCGCTCGTGAATGGTAGTCTCATCGGCTACAACTCATTTGCGCTGTCGATCAAGGCATCCGCCGAGAAGCCACAGCAGACATTCGCTCTTATCGATTCAAAGGAAGGCAAGACAATCGTTGCGCCTATTTTGGTTGATAAAGAGTAAGGGCGCCCTTCGGGGTGCCTTTTTATTACCTAAATTACATCTATGAGAAATATCCTAAACGAAATTAAGTGGGCATATCAGCGTGTAGTGCGTGGTTACGATGATAGAGTTATGTGGGGGTTTGATTCATACTTCCTTGCTGTTATAGATCCTTTAAGAGAGTTTTGCTTGGAATATGCCGCACGCGACTACGCACATCTTAACGAGGAGAGATTAAAGATTTTTTACCAGACAGTTATGCTTATTGACGAGTACAAAGCAGTAGAAGACACTTGGAGTCAGAGAGATAAAGCACTTTCAAATCTTTTTGAGCACGTTGGTAAGAATATAGGCTATTACTGGGACTAATATGGAACACTACAAATGGGCCCCAATGACGGGCGAACAAATTAAGTGGGCAGGTATCGACTTTGACGACACAATAGCCTCAAACTCTAGCTTCCCTGATTATATTCCAGGAGCACCTTTACCGGGAGCAATAGATTCCATAAAGAAACTAGATGCGCTAGGATTCAAGATAACGATATACACAGCTCGCCCTTGGTTTGACTATGCTAACATTGAAGCGTACTGCAAGCACTACGATATTCCTGTTAGGAGAATAATTTGTGGGAAGCCACTACTTAGATTCATGATTGATGATAAGGCTGTGGCATTTAATGGTAATTGGGATAAGTCCGTTGAGGACGCTTTAAAACTATAATATGGCACCAAAACTAACTTCGAAAGACAGTAACCCAAAGGATGCTGTAGGAATTAAAAAGGTTCCGATGTCTGTTCTGTCGGGTCCAGTACTCATGGAGATTGGACTTGGTATGATGGAAGGGGCTCGTAAGTACGGCCGTCATAACTATCGTGTCGCAGGTGTGCGCGGGTCAGTCTACTTTGACGCTGCTATGCGTCACCTATGGCTCTGGTACGAAGGACAGGATATTGACCCTGAGAGTGGCCTAAATCACATTACTAAAGCAATGTCAGCGCTTCACGTTATGCGTGACGCGATGCTTAATGACAAGTTCACTGACGATAGACCCCCTGTATTCAAGGATCAAGACTGGGTAAATAACTTTAACAAGCTCGCTGCCGGTATTATAGAAAAGTACCCTGATTCTGTGCCACCTTATACAAAATAAAAACAGCCACCAATTAAGGGGCTGTGTGCGGCTATAGGTACTGCTTGTACGTACCGTCTATGTAGGCATACCAACATTCCCAACCTTCACCTGTGCGGCGCTCTCGCTCGTCGTATAACTTGCGGGCCATCTTTAGATTCTCTTCGATGTCTAAAAACTTTTCAGGGGTGTCACTGTGTTGGTTATTGATCTGGGCGAGTCCGTAATCTTTACTGACGGCTTTAGCTCTATCAGCGACCTTGCAGAAGGTTACCTTGGTAGATGTTGCTTGAGTCTTCTCATTGAAGTACTCGTATCTACAGTTGTATCCTATGTTATTTGGGTTTAAAGAACTTTCTGCTTTGAAGACTGCAATCGCGACTTGCGGGTCTTCTGGGAAGTATTTTATGATGCACGCTTCAACTGAAACGTCACATGGGTTAACTTCCTCTACCGTGGGGGCTGGCTCTGCTACGTAGATCTCGGTACTTGTACCTGCACCGGTAACCATTGCAGCCAGTAAGCCAACCGAAAGGATGACTCCTTGGATTACTTGCATAATGAATCGTCTGACGTTCTTTCGTATCTCATTACCATTAAATGTCCGACTAAGTGACACCTGGCTTTGCTGTGACTGGGTCTCTTAAGTATAGCAAAATACCCCACTTGCAAGGGGTACTTATCCACATATTTGATTGGAGCTACTTTACACCGTTTTACCGTGTAAGGCCTCACTATGGGGCAAATTTGCCCTTTGGTGACGTTTTAGCCCTGGAATGGACTAACCGCGATGCCTTCTCTGTTAAGGAAAGCAGAAAGGATTATAAGAGCTACCCCGAAAGAGATAAGTCCTACCCCTAGCCAAACTGTTGGGTCTAGCTTGCCAAGTCCGATACCCATAAGGAGTGATCCGGCTGATGAAATTGTTAACTTTGAGTTGTCAGTCATATTTTTAATTATATAGTTCGTTAAGCTTTTTTAAAGTAAGTGGCCCGACTCTTCTACCCTGTAGGTCGTTGAGGTCTTTAACCGTAGAAACCTTGTGCTTCTTTTGGAAGGCAAGCACCGCACTAGCTGTAAGTGGGCCGAAGTAGCCAGTACTCACGTTAGTAAATAGTCCTTCGAAACGTAAAACATCTTGTAGAGCTTTGATGTCGGATGACGACTGGCCGAACGAGAGAGGCTTTGTGAAGTTGTATACAGGCTTGTTCTTGTTATTGTAGACCATTGACCACGCGCAGAAGAGGTAAGGCTCATAATCCTCATAGATATATTGCCACCCGTTCTCACCAACTGTCGGTCCCCAAGAGTTCTTGAAGCCAATACACTTCTTTCCGTTTCTCATTCCTGCAAAACCTGCGTATACCCAGTGATTCCATGACCGGTTAGTTGGCGGCTTTGGTTCTGGAGACAGCCAAGTTCCGTTATCCTGGCCGGCAATGCCTATAATTATGCCGTTGTTCTGTAGAATAGCTGTTGCCATTGAGTCAAAGTCGACTTCGATGTACACAGGACGTAGACCTCTAATGAAAGAAGGGTTACTGTCTGGAGTGCGCATGAAGTCTTCAGATGGAGGATTGCCGTTTTCATATGAAACGGTGTCTGTTTCTCTATCTACACCAATGTTTATGACTGTGTTCATTAGCCCAGTCTCAGTGCTACCACCGCCATTAGGGTAAAAGCACTTGTTGTATACCGATCGCGCCGATGCTTCCTGTGAGTCTAGTATGGCCTCTGTCAGATAACCAACTGCTTGGCCACCACATGACCCGGATGAGCCTTGATTCTTGGATGATAGTTCCCGTCCCAACTTCTTTCTAATATCAAAACCTCTCTCCCAGTCAAAAATAGGAGAGTCAGCAACAAGCTCGCTAAAGCCAGCGATAGTCTCGTCACGTTCTTGTATAATTCCACCTGTTCCATATAGTTTTTCTACTAGCATTTTACTTGTTTATCTTCTTGGCGATTATGTTGAATAGGAGGCCTGTTGACTCAATGCCGAACCACCCACCTGTTCCTGCGACTGCCATTGTTAAATATTCGTTATTCGGGTATAAGCTTATTGCAATGAAGCCGAACATGACGCCGAAGAATGACGACATAATCGTTAGTAAAATGAAGTCCACCAAGTTCTTCGACTCACCGTTTCGGTGCTTATTGATTGCGTGAGCTAAGCCACCGAAAAAAGCGATGACAAAGTGGTTGGTTACTGCTGCGCCTGATAATGGTTCTGACATGATAATTTAATAGTTAAGGTTAAAAGCGGCTACTACATGAACGCTAGGAAGTTAGAGTTAACGCTAGCCCCCGGTGTGTAAGTCACTGACAGGTAAGGGTCTTTTGAGGTTCCTGTGTTGTCCGAAAAGTATGTTGCTCCTGTTAGCTGGTTTAGACCAGTTGGGGTTGAGTTGTTAATATCTAGGAGAGACTGAAGCCCGAGTTTAGTGAACCCAGTTGTATTTACCCATCCTAAACCTGTGCCGTTTAGAGTCCACGGCCAGTACTGATTAGCGTTTGAGAACCCTGCGATGGTTCTTGCTCCACCGTTGGTGAAGTTTACAGCGTCAAAGTCCGATGTTGTTAAAGATGACGTTGAGGCTTGAGAAGTCTGTACCACACAAAAAGAGTCAGTGTTAGTGTCGAATTTTGCTGTTACTTCAATGTATAAGTTAAATTCTGCTGCTGTTACAGTAGATCCGCTACCAAGCGCGGAGGTGTCGAAAGGAAAGAACGCGCGGCTTATAAAATAGTTACCACCGAAGAGGATAGCACGACAAACAAGTGACTCATCAATGTTGGTTACTGTAGAACTTGACCCCGTGCCAGTTGCTGCATTTCTACAAGTTGAATAAACGGCAACCGCATCGTTGTCTACATATCCATCACCTGTATCTGCGAAAAAGCTAGTTGTTGCCATGTTATTTTATACTTTGAAGCTTAAGTCTGGACTTTGATTTCTCCTTTTGGGTATCCTCAGGTGCCCGCTTCTTGTCTTTAGCGAGCACTCCGTTTAGAAAAACAATTACATCATCAACATCAGAAGTAACTCCGAAGTCGTCTGATGTATACACGAAACACTCATTCCCGTTCGACTCGGTAACTACTTTTCTACCTTTTTGGTGTGGCAGGTCTTTTGCTGATAGTCTCTTAGTTCTCAGGTACTTGTCTGCCGGCTCTATTATTTTCTCCTGGGTTTCTGGGTCGACCTTAACAAGGTTTACTCTGAATACGTCACCTTCATAGAAGCGCACTGCGACTTCGCTTATATGTACATCGTCTTCTCTTGTTATGTACCAAAACTTATAGGATGTTTTCATGTTACGCTGCAGCTACACATCGCCACTTAGATGTGACAGTGTTCCAAACAAAACCAACGTCGAGACGAGCTGTAGTAACAGTAGTTGTAGGAAGCGCTACAGTAGAAGCTTCGAAAGAAGAGCCCCATGTAATGGCGCGTGCTCCTGTACCAGTAATAGCAATCCAAAGTGTCTGGTTTTCTGTTGGAGTACCGGAAAGGTTCGTCGTAAAGGATGTAATGTCCGCTGCCTGAGCGGTAAGAGAGTAAAAGTCAACGTTATCGGTGTTGATAGTTGGCGTCGCTGATGATGTCGTAGTACCAGTACGCTTTGTTATGCGCTTGTTAGTGTAAGTGTTTGTGGAAGAAACAGATGGTATTATAGCGCCTTCTACTGCGATTACTCCCGCAGCAGAGCGTGTAATTGTTGTGTCAGATGCATTACCGACCTCAATTCCCGTGAACTGGGGGCTGTCTCCTGTCGCAAGTCCAAGAGCTGCGCGCGCGTCTGCTGCAGAAAGGTTTTGGTAGGCGCTTGCAGAGTCGTCCCAACCAAGTAGGGCGTCTGTACCGGCGTCTGCAAGAGTGACAGTTCTGCCTTGGATGGATGTTAGGTTGGCAAGTGTGTCGATAGCAGCTTCAATTGTCGCTTCTGTTGTTGAGTCGATAGCATCAATATTTGAAAGTGTTGTAGTCCCCGCTGAGTCAGATAGGATAGTTGCGCCGGCAACTTGGATGTTCTTGCCTGTAGCAACGTTCAGGTTTGTCCCGTCGTATGTAACATCTGACGTTCCCTCTATTGTGCCGTCCCCAGTCCAAACAGCTATTTGGTTATTAGCGGGTGTCCCAACTTTTGAAACGTCACCAGATCCTGCGGGTGTAGCAAAGCTAGGTGCAGATGTCGCCCCGTTACTCTTTAGGAAAGTACCGTCAGCGCCTAAAGCAAGCTCAGTTACGTCTCCGGATGCATCAGAGTAGAAAACTCTCCAAGCTGTGTTGCCTATGAACTGAGTTAGTGCTCCTGCTACGTCTGCTTTAGAAGCCGCGAGTCCTGAGTACTGTGAGTTAGTTGCGTTGTCGCCAGTGTTTGTGCCACTAGTGTTTCCAATAACGATCTTCTCTGCGTCTGTCACGTAGTTGTCGTCTGCACCGAGGGCAGCAGCGTAAAAAGTGTCGAAGTATGTCTTGAGTACGGCCTTTATGTTCGCCCAAGTCACCTTCTTAGTGGCTGTATTCGCAGTATCAACAATAGGCAGGACGTCTGCGTCTAAAGGTGTCGCGTAATTTGTTAATGCTGAAATTTTTGAGTCTGCCATGATTATGATTTAGTTTGAGAGCTCCAGACAACTCCACCGGACGAAGTCTGGTCTAGAATAAGCTTATCGAGGTTTTCTTGAAGCATGAAGAACCCATCTTCTAGAAGTAGGTACCCCAGACCACCAAGGTTCTTAGCTTCCGAACTCCAAGAAGAAGAGTTTTTTGTTTGAGAGCTCCATGTTGCCATATATCCAGTTTAGATAACTAATTTTGGAATGTATAGGCTACCTTTCGCCTTGCCCTACGGAGCCGACTACTGGTATTGCCCCACCAATAAGACTCACCCCGGTAACAACCTTTAGTATGTTAAGCACGAATTTTCTCTGTTCTGCTTTTAGTTGTGCAGTGTCCTTGGCAAGCTTAAGGGCAGCCAGTTCATCAGCTTTCGCCTTAGTGATCTTACCTTTCTCGACTTCGTTCTTTAGGCGAGCAGCTTCCTTATCTTGAGCCTTCTTTAGTCGAAGTTCGTCAGCCTTGGCTTTCTTGGTTACGTCGTTAGCAATCTTAGCCTTAGCGTTGTCGTCTAACTTTGCAAGAATCTTTCTAGAGTCTAGGTCGCTTACCTTAATACCGAACGTGTCCTCAAGGTTTTTGATGAAGTTAGCATCCTTGGGATTAGTGCTTACAAGTTGACGAGCAAAAGTGTTAAACGATGCATTCTCACGACCTGCGGCAGTGTATGGCTGAATTTTCTTAACAAGTAGGTTACGGTTTGGCGCCCATTCAGACCAAAACTGGTTGGCCTTAGTAAAGTCAACGCCACGTTCTTCTTTGAGAAAAGTCATAAGGCGGTTGATAAGTCTGGTTGCTTGTATTTCGTCCTTGTTAAGAACACGAGAAGTCCCCGCAGACTTACCAAAGCTGTCCGCTCGAAGTTGCTTTGCTGTCTCGTAGATATCCTTCACAGTGGCGCCTTTCTTAAGAACCTTAGAGAGGGCGGCGATGTCTTCGTCAGCTTGTTGTTGTGATACAGGATTATTTGGCTGTACTCCTTTGCGGATACTTAAAGCGATCTCATTTTGAGTTACTTGTGACTGAGCAATATCACCCGTCATTTGTTCGTCAATGAGCTTAACGTACTCGTTGCCCTTTTGTTTAATTAGTTCTGCAAGTCTTGGCTTTAGCGCCTGAGCTTCACTTATAGACTGTGATGCCATAGCTTCCTTAAGTGACTTTTCTTCCGCAGCAAGCTTAACAGCCGTTTCGTCGGCAGTTGTTCGAATGGCAGAACTTGATTGTTGTGCTGTAGTATTTAAAGTATTTAGTTCGTCATCGTAACGCTTAGCTATAGAGTCGATTTCTGCTTGAGCTCTTTGGGTGATTTCTTGCCGCTTAGTAGAGGTGTATATATTTCTCTCAGCGTCTGATAGACTACCGAGCTTTGCTTCAGGAGTTGCCATGATTTCGTCAACGGTCTTGGCTTTGAATGGGTTTCTTATGTCCGGCACAAGATCTGAGGCAGCGGTCTTAAAGCCCTTGTCGACAACGTTCTTAGTGAAAGCAGCACCCGCACCAAGAGCAAGCCCAGTCCCAGCTCCAAGGAGTGAACCAACTCCAGTTTGTAGAAGAACTTCGATAGGTGACTTACCATCAGCAAGTGCATCTCCACCGCCCATAGCTCCACCCTGAATGGCTCCAACTTTGGCAGCAGTTTTCAGCGTTGGAAGTACAAGCGCTTTACCACCTGCGATTATGGGAGCAGCCTGTCCACCGGTGTATAGGTTAGCAGCAGCCATGGCGGTGTTACCCACGACTTGCTTTGCGGTGTCTACTGCGCCTATTTCTTGCCCGTCTCTTGCACCCACTGGATCGACCTTATTACCGAATAGACCGGTGTTTGGTTCGTAGTTAGGTTCCTGACCAATAGCTGGTCGGATGATGTTGGCGATACCGCCACCAAGCGCGACAAACGGGTCAGTTATAGCACTACCGATAGCTTTAACGCCACGTTCAATAAGACCAGGCTTGCGTTCTGGAAGGCTAGGAGCACCGGCGTCAGTAAGTGACTTAGCAATTTCTTGTTGAGGTGTCTGTGAGTTGGCGACACCATAAATCTTATCAAGAGGGTGTCCTGAACTTGCGGTTGCTGAAACATTGTAGATTTTATCGAGAGGATGTTCCATATTATGATATCTTTGTTGAGCTTTCCTTCAGCGCGATGAACTTAGCGAGTTCTGCTGTAGATATCTTACTGATAGGTGTGTCCTTAGAAACTCCGAGATTAGCTGTCGCCTGGCTTATGTACTGAGATGTGTTGTTCTCTGTAGGTGGGGCGTACTTGTTAATGAATTTCTCAAGTGTGAGACCCCGAGATGAATCTAGCTGAATTTGTCTTTGAAGAGCCAGAAGACCAGCCTTTGGGTCGGCGAACTTGGCGAACCCACCTTCTCCTTGAACGGCACCTGGTTGTCCGGCGAATCTAAGATTGCCTGGGTTGTTGTTAACGAAAGCCAGCCTTGATGTTTGTGGAATCGTTACGGAAGCTGTAGTGTTTCCAACTTGGTTAAAAGATTGTGGACCGCCGATTCCCCTCATTGCCTTGTACTCGTCAATTTCTTGTTGAGTGTAAGGTCTGTTTGTTGTAGGGTTAATTTCTTTAAGAGCGGCAGAGTCTTTAGTCTTAACCTCTGCAAGTGACTTAACGTTGTTGTACCCTTCACCGAGGGCGACTGTGTACGCGTCGTCCACCTTTCCTGTCATATAACTCTTAAGACCGCTGATTGTGGCGATGTTAAGTTCGATGTCCTTGTCTTTTGTAGGAACAACTGAAGCGTAGTCCGCACTTTCGGCAGCACCGAAGGCAGCACCCGTCATGTCAACACGGTATTGTTGGAACGCTGATTTAAGTTCGGTTCCAAGAGCTTTGTATTTAGGGTCGACAGCTAGCTTACCAAAGTATGTAGCGATGTCGTCTGTCTTTCCTTTTAGGAAGCTCATATCACCGCCCGCAGCCTCGTATGACTTAAGAGCGTTAACCATTCTGTCTGCAGCAAGAAGCTGCTTGTCAGCTTTGATGACTTCTGTCTTGTCTGCGGCTGGCATACCCTTAAGTGCTTGCTGCTTTAGTGCGACAAGAAGAGAGTCGTAGTCTCCGGTCTTAGCAAGGTTTTCTAGTTGCGCAGAAGTTCTCTTGCTTGCACCGATACCTGATTCATTACCTGCTGCAATGTCGATTGTAGCTTGGAACGGAGCTGAACCAACTTGAGAGCCATTTCTTGCCGCCCAAGATGGGGCAGAAACAACAGCGTCTTTCATAAGTGAAAGGTTTTCTGTAGCTGAAAGGTTAGGGTCGTATGTGAACTGTGCGTCTGGGTATGTCTGGCCGAGATTGTTGATTGTGTCAATCGCGTTCTTATCAGTTGAGTTAATTGAGTTCTTAAGTGTCTCAATTCTAGTAAACGCTTCAAACGACTTATCTCCTGAGTTAAGAAGAATCTGTAGGCTGTCAACGGCGTTCTTTCTCGCGTCTTGAAGTGTCTGTACTTGTGCCTCTAGTCCGGCTGTCTTGATAGCGTCAGTTCTAGCAACACGTTGAGCTTCACCACCTGCAAATGATGATGTCTCTCCTGATCTGAGAGCTATTTCTTGGTTAAGAGCAGCTTGTGTCTTTTGCTCGTTAAGTCTTGTTCTAAGGGCTGCTTCCTCTGAGCTTGGGTTCATGTTAGCTAGAATCTTGTCTTGGAAGTCTTTTTGAGTCTTTAGGAAGTCTTGGTAGTACTTATCTGCAGAAGAAAGAGCAGTTGTTGGTGTCGCCGAAGAGGAAAGGACACTGCCTGGTATTGGTGCACTTGAGTTAACTGCCGATGTAAGACTGTTTCTAAAATTAGCATTAGCTTGTGTTTGTTCTACTGTAAGCGCTGGCACTTGAGGTGTTGTCTGCGGCTGGCTTACGACAGGTGTAGTAGGACTATATGTACCAAGGTTCACGTTAACTGTTGGTGTAGCTTCTGGAATTGGTGGTAATGAAAATGGAGACGCGGCAGGAACCATCGGGCTTGTCTGGCCCGCGAACATAGGAGTGCTATTAGCTGTGTTTGTTTTTAAATCGAGAGGACCCATATGTTTATAGTTTATTAAAGTATTATGCGATTGTACATGAACGCCACGCCTTCCCTACCGAGTCGTATATGTAGAGTTTCTTTGTAGCTGTAGTCGTATCTATTAAAATCTGGTCTCGAACATTGGTAGGTTTAAAAGCCAGAGCGTTTGTTAAGTCAGCCGCCACGGTTATTGTTTTTATTGAGCCTGTTAAATAACTAAAGTCGACTAAACCACCGTCTATGCCGTTGTGGACTTGTTGTGTTACTATGTCCCTAAGTTGCTGTATTTCTTCCCTAAGTTGCTGTATTTCTTGCTCCATATTATTCTACGACATCGTAGCTAACCAGTATTCTACGGATACCTTGTAAGACACTAGTTTTTCCACCATTTTCGTAGTAGATTTGAACTGAACGAAACTTAACAGATCCGTCGTACTTACTAGTTATCGCGTAAACGGACCCGGAAGCACCGTTAGTAATCGCCGGTCCCGCTATTGTTTCCTTTTTCTCATTAATAAACGATATCGTTGCCGGTGTGGCCGTTGTTAAGATGGCGTCATTGTACTCAATGTGTACCTCTCTAATTTTTACAGGTCTCTGAAAGTTGTACTTCTTTGAGTAGAAGGTTAGCGAGCCACCACTAGATACAGTTTTAAGATTCAGTACAGCGAAGTTGTAGATAGGTCCAGTTGAAGTGAAACACATTCCTAAGTTGTCAGAACCTAAGTTAAATATAATATCGTATCTTGAGTTGAGCGCTGTTGTTATTTTGTATGCAACGTAGAATCGCCTTTTACCAGGCAGGGTGTCTTCCATTGCCAGAACATCTACACCGTCCGCTATCAGTAGTTTTTTACCAACATTGGTTACTCTGTGTTTGTACGCAAGTGTCGCCGTATCACCGTAAAGATTATTTTTGAACTTTCTTAGAAATGCAATACCAGAGCCAGTCCAGTAACCAAGATTAACGCCATAACAGACGTAGACAACACCACCCATTGGGTAGAATGTAGTGACGATGTCGTCAACAACAACCGCTCGACTTGGTTTTTCAGAAAACCCATCCCAAACATATACCTTAGCTTGTCTAGGGAAGTTGGCAGGTGTCGCGATTCCGTCTGTTGCAGAAATTAACATCTTCCCTGTCGACGGGTCTACACCAAGGGCTGTTATTACTAGTCCAGTATTAAGTGTTAAAAAACTGTAGGTTGCAGTTGTTCCGTCCCACTTATGTAGTTTATTCCCGTCACCGATCCAAAGGCTGTCTTCGAACACCAGTAGGGGGTGTGGGATACCTGTTGTTAAGGCTGTCTTTCCTTTTGTTGTAACCCACCATGTCTCGTCCAGTGCTGTTAGGTTAGCACCGGTTCCAAGCGTAATGTCTGTAGACCACGTTGCGTATAGACCGTTTTTATATACAACCATGTCAGAGTAGTCCTGTACATATGTTTTAATCCCAGTTTGTCTTAAAGTTGCAGCAGATGCGCTGTCAATCGAGTAGAACTTGCCGGTTGTTGTTAGGGCGTATCTATATATACCAATACCTGAGTCTGGGTCTGGGCAAGAAGCAATAAATTGTCCATCTGATGTGGACTTGTCTGACTTAAAACCTTGTGGGTATAGCACACCTAGCGAGGTCTGCGTCGCGGTAATGTTGGTTGCGTTAGTCTCTGGAGAAAAACCACCATCGTCCGTTTCTGGCGATGATGTCATCCCGTCAAGAAATTCCTTTGCACCTATCTCAATTACATTTTCGCCGATCATAACTTACTTGTAGTTTTGTACCGCTCCTCTTACTTGAACGTCTCTATCTTTAACCTTTTTGCCGTATTGTCTTCGAAGTCTAACTTCTAGGTCGTCTAGGCGAGCCTTAATACCCTTAGTTTGTGGAAGATTGTTAACAATACAATAGTCGTATGACGGCCCGAGGTATAGGAATGGATGGAAAGCGGAGTCAAATCTTGGTGTAGCTGTACCAGTAGATAGGTCCCCTGATGTAAACTCAGTCATTTCACGAGTACCCTCGTACTTAATAACCGCACCGGCTGCTACCTGTGCTGTATTTGCTCTTGGGTAAACGAAAAGAGAACCATACTTATAATCGTAACGAGGTTCTGCAGTAGAAAACTGACCGTCGGTTGTACCTTCTTGAGTTGTGCTCCCAGAAAGACCAAGGCCGTCTACGATTTCCCCAGAGTCAATAGGTGTCGCACGAAAGAAGTTAACGCCGTCGTAGCTTACATCAACGCGCTTAAGTTCTACGATCTTGTCGGTGTAAGGAATAGAGTAGTCTCGCTGTCCAGCGATCATTGAGACGTACTTAATAGGGTAAGTGGTGTTACTAGAGTCATCAAAGTCCGATTCATCCTGTGAGTCGAGAATCATCGAGTGGACAATGTGCTGCCACGAGTTAATGTCAATTACTCTAGACGCTGACGGGTACCCGTTGGTTGTGGTGTCCGCACCAGTCTCCATTGTAATTTTTGTGTTGATTTCAGATAGTATCATAAGCTGTAGACTAATCTACGGCCAGAATATGCCTCTACATTCTAACCATAGATTAACCTATAGTTTAAGTGTAGATAACTAAATTTTAGAAGGCAAATACTGCTTCTTGTAGTCCCCAATGCGGCAAAGTACTTCTGTATCTCTCGCACGCCAGTCGTTGTTTCTTAACTTACCTCTGAACGGGTGTTGTATTATGGCGTCATGGTCGATCGCGTGGCCGTAAGTGCCGTTGTCGCATCTAAAATTGTAACCTGCTGCTTTGGCACGATATCCAACCTCAACATTATCCCAAGACCACCCATCACAAAATGCTTCATCATATCCACCGATATCGTAGAAAGCTTTAAGAGGCGCTGATGCTAGGTCAGCCTCCCACTCGAAAGGTTGTATTTCCTTATTGTTGTTCTTACGCCAATCCCACTCAGCGTCTTCTTCTCCGTCCAGGTGTTTAACCTTACCTAACGGGTATGTAACAAAGTCACCGGTGTACGTGTCCGAGACGTGCTGCAGAAAGTTGTCTGGGATATTAATACAGTCTTGCAGGTGAACAGTTATTTCGCCGGTACACCTACTTAGTGCACGATTCATGGCGCGAGGAAGACCGAAGTCCACGCCTGGCAACTCAAGCTCTACTATCCACTCCCAGTCTTTAAAAGTCTGCTTTCTCAGAGTTTCCGCGGTCATAGCAATGTACTCGGGACGGATTGAGCAGGTTATAACTGAAATTCTCGGCATATTATTTAGTTAGTTTTAGTAGGAACTGGTTGCTAGAGACGTTAACTACAACTTCGTGATACGGGAGCCATCTAGTGAAGAACTTCAACGGGTCTGCGCTTGGGTGCCACTCTAATATAATGTATGGGCACTTCTTGCACACATCTGAGTTCATGAGCACGTTCTCTTCTGCCCCTTCGATGTCCATCTTTATAAGTGTCGGCCGCAGGATGTCTAGTTCTTCGAGCTCGCAGAGTTCTAGGACTTCTCCTGTGAACATTCTAGGCTCACCGCTGTCTACTTCTTCAAGGAAAATCGCACCAATGTTACTTCCTCTCCAAGTGGCTTTAGATTCCTTCTTACCGTAGTATACGCCTTTGTTAATACACTCAGCATAGGGCACAAACTCAGCCAGTCCTTCAAATGTAGCCTTAACAGGTTCAAAGCAGTAAAACTTAGCGTCGCCGTACTTAGCGTGGAGGACCTCTGTAAAGCCACCGGCGTTCGCACCGATGTCGTATATGACAGGAAGGGACTCTGGTAGTGCGTCTAGTATCTTTTTGAACTCCGGAGAGTTCCATTCGTTCTTAGTATAATTAAAGTGATCTATTGGGGTTTCTGGCATAGTAATTCGTTTATTCCTTCTATTAATTGTTGCGCATAAATTTTGGCACTCCACTTACTCTTCACATAGTTAACTCCTATCATTGGGTCCGGTGGGTTTTCCTTAAGTTCCGCAACAGCGTGTCTGATGTCGGGCACGTTTGGACCAACGACTCTTCCGAACCCGCTCTCCTCTACGAACTCTCTGTTTTTAGGGCTGTCGTCACAGCAGATCACAGGAAGCCCCATGGCCATAGCTTCGAGGGTCGCTCTTTGTCCTCCACCCCAGTAGTCACATGGGTTAACGCAGGTGTAAGCTTCGCGCATTGTCTTTGCTACGAAAGAAGAAGATTGTTCTCCGAGTACTGTAGAGCCGTGCTCTCTGCACACACGAAACGGCATTGGGTCTGTATCTTGGTCACGCCCCATAAGGATTGCTTTTTCTCCGAGTGCTTCTCCTATGAGCCACTGTCTTTTCCAACTAGCCCCAGTTCCCGCAAGCATGCCATCCCATATCTTTTCTGGTCTAACCCTTTTGTCGTAAACAAAGTTTTTGTCATTAATACCGAAAGCATGTTTCCAAGGGATACCGAGATCATCGCATTCTTTCTCGTTTATCTTTGACTCGAGGAAAAGAAGGTCAAAACCGTTGACCCAATCTTTCTTAATTGGGCCACCTGCGAATAGTAGGGCTTTCTTAATCGGGTTCTCTCTTACTTTGTGATAATGTGGCCCATTCGTGCCCATCGCCGTACAAGGTGCTTCCCAGTAAAGGATTATGTCTGCGTCTACAATATCGTCCCACGGTTCGTAGAACTTAACCTCAAATCCAGAGTTATTGATTATTCTTACCGCTTCTCTTAACCCGTCGTTCCACTGGTTAAATATCTTTGGTTCTGAAATACCTTGCCAAACGAAAGCGACCTTTGTGCGTCTAAACTTGTCAGGCTTATACTTGGCGTCGTGCTTGCACTTGTTGCTGCATCTTTTAGATTCGTCCCACTGTGCTTGTGAGTACTTTGGGTTGCGCGAATACTCCTTTTGACATGTCTGACAAAGTTTTTTCTCCATATAGTTATATTAATATATTAAGCCACTGCTTGCCAATGAGTTCCCACTCAAACTTTTTGGTCCACTCTTTCATGTCTTTGCGATCGGTTATTCCTTCCTTAAGGTGCTTTACTACAGCATCAACTAACTGTTGTTTCATGTCTTCGTCCTCAACACCAAAAGCGAACTGAAAGTCCTTACACCAATTATCCTTAGTTTTTTCTGAGTGGATTTTAGTGCCGAACTGAACTGACTCGTCGAGAGCGCCAAAGTCCGTCGTAACCGGTAGACAGCCTGCGGCCTGGGCCTTTTTAACGGTAATACAGTCGATTTCAGCAAACTCGGTCGGGTATAGCATGACGTTTGCCTCTAGGTAGAGCTTTGCTACCTCTTTCTGTGTTAAGCGGCCTCTATTGTCAATTCCTGCCTCTTCCATGTCCTTATTTATCTGGTCGCGCCACGCCATCATCTTAGGATTGTTCTCATGAGCGTTTTCCCAGTTGTGCCAGCCGTAACACCATACCATTTTAGCTTCTGGAACTTGTTCCTTAATACGCTTAAATAGCTCAGGAGTCACATTCATTGAGCGGTCAGGTGAGGACGTGTTGACGATAAGGTAAGGGTCTTTCTTAGCCTTCTGATTGAATAGCTCGAAGTCTTGCCCGTTAGGTATAACGACAATCTTCTCGTCTGGGACGTTAGGGAAGAGTGAGCGATGGAATTGTGTCTTAACAAAAAGCTTGTCCATCTTTGCTACTCTGTCTTCCTTGAACTCTCCTGGCGCAACTACGTCGTGTAGGTCAACATACACCTTGGTAGAGTTGATTGGGTAATCAAGCCCCTTTGGACTTCTCCATAGGATGGTTATGTCCTGCTTGTCGCGGTGATTCCACTCCCAGAAAGGTTTGTATGTAACCCCATCTCTTACCATGGCATGCGCCCCACAGTTGTTATACACGGTGACGTTCCACCCACTCTTTGCCCACTGCTTAGCTAGGTTATATACCGCTTCTTCACTACCACCAAATCCTTTTGTCTGGAATAGGTCTGGATTCCACTCATGCTGAGTGAGGCCACAGTAGTAAACGATGTCCTTGCCGGTACTTTCGGTTTTGACGAAGTGTTTGTTGCGGATGACACAAATCGCAGGGTGAGATGCGAGGTCTGCGGGTATCTTTGCTAGCTCTTTCTTAATCTTCTTTAGGTCTGTCTCGTCATTTAGTCTCTTCACAATCTCAAGCACTGCGTCTTGTCGTGCTTTCTCAGACTCCATCTCTTTCACGAGTCCTGCTATGTAAGTATTGTCAGGGTAAACACCGAGGCATCCTTTGAGCATTACAAGCGCGAGGTCCGGTCGGTTTTGCTTGAAATAAATCTTAGAGAGCAGCATCATCGGATTGTAGTCATAGTCACGGGGATTATAAACCATAATCGTGTGATACGGTGGTTTTAGCTGCAGTCCTTTGAGTGTGTAAAAACCTGCCAGGTCTAGTTCGTCATATTTAAAGTGAATATACCCGAGCTGTAGATAAGCGTCAGGGTAGTCAGGTCGCATGCCGATCGCAATACGCATGCCAGTTACGGCATCTTCTCGGTTGCCTAAGCTGTCGTGACACATACCAATACGCATCTGAGCGAGGTACTTTTCTTCGTGTGAGTCAGAGCCTTGTACGAACTTGATAAATGTATCGAGGGCTAGCTGATATTCGTTAGCTCCTAAGTATGAGTTGGCTAGGTTCCAGTAGACACGCGGGTCGTTAGGGTTAACTTCGGCATCCCCGAGAGATACTTCGATGTTACGCTTCTGAGCTATGAGCACACGCTCTTCTGTTGTTAAGTGCATTCTTTCCACTCCCTCAACAAACTGTACATCAATAGAGCGGTTCTCTTTAAAGTCTTCGTGTAGCTTACCGGCCCATTCTACACAACCGTCATTTCTGACGACCTGGGTCTTCTTGTGAACTACGGTAGGTTGCTTGTACTCATCAAAGTCGTACATATACCAGAAAGCAAAAGCGTCGATTCGAGGGTTCTCTTCTATGGTAGGTCTTAGCTTGTGAGCGTTGCGCCATACGTCGTCTGCGTCACACCACATTATGTATTCGTATTCCTTCGGTACCTGTGAGAAGTTAAAGTTGCGAGCCTTGGCGAAGTCGTTACACCACTCGAACTCTGAAATCTCGGCGTCGTGGTCTATGCAAACCATTTCTGTAGCAAGGTTAGTCGTCTCTCCCGGCTTGTGTGTAATAGTGATAAATATTTTATCAACGTAGCTTCCTATCGACTGAAGGCAGCGATCCAGAAGCTCGGCTTCTTTGTCGTCTCCTTTAACAATCATAGCGAGCGCGAGTAACTTCTTTTCTGCGTAAGGTGATTCCATGTTATGTGTTTAGTTTATTAAGTTGTAGTTTCATCGCATATAAAAAGAGTGCAACGAAGAATATTACAAACTTTTCACTAACTTGCCACATGTAAGCCATTGAGGATGAAAATGCTAAGGTAAAAATAATATTACCTAACTGTTCTGGAGTTACTATATCACTCATCTTATTATATTTATATCCCTTTTCCATATTATATGTGTGTTGATGAAGCGAATTCAGGGAATCTGGTAGCAAACCATCTTGCGAAGTCTTTGCCGTTTTCTCCTTCCTTCATGAGAAGTAGTTCCTCTTTAGTGACCTGGCTGATAATCATATTGTGCAGCGTCTCAGGAATCTCATACAACTTTCGCTGAATGGTCCGGTCGTGGGCGACAGAAGCAAACTTATCTTTGTTCTTTTCCCGCTCACCTTCTAGCTGAGCACACACGAGCTTATATTCGTCTTTAAACAGCTCCATGTACCCGGCCGTGATAGTTTCAACTTTACTCTTCAGTGCTTGGTTTTTCATCTCTTTTTATTGCGATGGTTGCGCCAGTTGTGATGATCATTCCGCCAACTGAACATGCGTTCTGTAATGCTGTAATTGTAACACGTAACGGGTCCGTAGGAAGCGACTCGTCATCAGAAACTGTGGATATCCCATTTAAAGCAAGTTGCTTACTAGGGGCAAGAATAATATTGCTTAGGATGTTTTTAGGGTGAGCCTCAGAAGCATTTTTAAACGCCTCACCTCTTCCTAAAACAATTCCTTCCTGCATCGCGTACTTAACGGCAAGCACCGCATCGTCTACTTTGCGTCTTAGATATTCTCTTTCTGTTTGTGAGCGTGCCCCAACTCGGATCACTGACATACCACCGGCTAGTGCTGACACGCGTCTTTCGAGCCCTTCTTTGTCAAAGAGAGACTTAGTCTTCTTTATCTCGGCATTAAGTGCAGCTATGTGCTCACTTGTGTCGCCTTTACCTGATAAGAATAAAACTTTGTCTTTCTTTACGACAACTTTAGCGCATGCACCAAGGTCTTTTGAGCTCATTTTGCTTAAGTCAGTCACAAGGTTAGCGCCTGTAAGCGCAGCCAGGTCTTCTGCCTGGGTCTTCTTATCTACAACAGTCGTTTTGACAGGGATAACCGTAAATATACCGTCAACGAAGTTCTGTACGAGAGTTTTAACAACAGACGTGTCAAAGTCCTTTGCAAAGACAACCACTGTGTTTACGTTGGTGACAACAAGCTCTTGGATGAGTGGCACTAGCTGCTCAATGTTCTCAATTCTCTCGTGTGTGACTAAAACAGGGACATTAAGTGAAACCGCCTCTCCGTTCTTATCGAGGAAATGGTCAGAAAGAGAGCCTGAGCCTATTTCCATCCCTTTCACAGTATCAGATTCAGTTTCGGTGAGTCCTTCTTCGACCACAATAGAGCCGTCCTTCCCGATTTCCATGAAAATGTCAGTTATTATACCTGCTATTTTAGGATCTTCAACGGAAGTTAGTGCCACTTTGAGTACGTCTTCTCTTTTTGTAATCTTTTTAGCGCTGGCAGTAATATAATCACATACTTCCTTGCATGCGGCATCAATCTCTTGGCGCATAGCCATAGCGTCCTGATCTTTTGTCTTAACAAGCACACCTTCCTTATCTATTTTATCTAGACATTCGTTAACGAGGGCTCCAAGGAGTATTGTAGTCGTAGTAGTCCCATCCCCAGCAGACGCTTCAGTTAAACGAGCAGCCTCACGAGCAAAATCAATACCCATCTGTTCTGTCTCGTCGGCAGATTGGACTTGTTGAAGGATAGTAGCGCCGTCATTAGTAATTTCAGGGGATGTGCTAGTACGCGCGAGAGCAACGTTGTAGCCTTTTGGCCCAAGAGTAATTTTAACAGAATCAACAGCTAGGTTAATTCCTTTGCGTAGAGAAGCGCGAGCCTCCTTACCAAACTTTATTTCTTTCATGTAAGTAACAATTCTATTAGTGAGTAGAGTGAATTGCCGGCAGAATCATTGGGTGCGCTGTTCTGCAACACACCCAACGACAATTCGAATTTAGAAACTAGAAACTATGCAGAACGTAGGAAACCAGAAGCGAAGAAGTTAGAATCTTGGTTTCTGACTTCGAGAGTCATAGAACCGTAAACTGCCTTCTTAGTGTAAGCACCGTTCTCTGCGAGATCCTTAACAAACGGACGGTCAAGGTAAGCAATCTTAAGCTTCTCTGGACGAACCGCGAGTACACGACAAGTAGCGTCAGTTCCAGAAATATCGACGTATCGATGCTTGTAGAAAGTAACAGTACCCATAGATGTTTCGTAAGTTGTTACAGTACGAACGATTGTTGAAATACCAGGGGCATTAACAACTACGTTAGACTTTTGAACGAACGAGTCAACAACACGCTTCATAATACCTCCAACGAAGATATCTGTAGCAACGTCACCATTTGAGTTAGTCCAGTTGTCAGTCATAAGTCCGTCAAGGATAGATGCTGAGAAAACTGTACCTGAAGTGTGAGCTGTTGTGTTAGTAGACTTTGAGATAGCAGCGATTGCACCGTTCATCTTAGCTGTAGTTCCAGATAGACCAGATACTAGAGTAGAACGAACGAGGTCGAATTCAACAGCATTTCCCCAGTTCTTAAGAGCCTTTGTCATTTGACGTTCAGCTTCGTTGTTACCAGAGTAGTGTTGAACAACTTCTTGAGGTCGTGAAACTTGGATAGCTTCAGCAACTTCTTGAACAATGTTTGTAAG
>OFRG01000123.1_pt1 | contig 32701 bp, 54 predicted proteins | sample 1543071 | NCBI WGS metagenome assembly OFRG01 (sample SAMN07774222, study PRJEB24372) | wastewater metagenome | isolation source: WWTP Verbania (Effluent) | place: Italy: Verbania | collected 2015-12
TATATATAGTATAAGAGCTTTTATTACCACGCGCGTAACAAGAATCGTGCCAAGTGTGGGCGCATGTCCGGAATCGGAGGGTGTATGTGGCAAATATTCCGTGTTCAACACAGAGCAATGGGGCTGGCTGTTGTCTTCTTTGACGGTGAGCGAGTAGTCGTTCACGATGAAGACGGAAAGAAAGCCTTTGATGGCTCTGTGTGGCTTTTCAACAAGTGTTGGGAACGTGGTTTCTTCACACGTTTCTGACTGTAAGCAACTATCGTGCCAACTAACAAAGAGGAATCCCTTGTGAAACACACTCGTACGTTCCCTGTCAACATCTCTATCAATGACCTTGTTGATTCGCTTGACATGGTGCCATACGATGACAAACTCCAATTCATCCTGTCGATTGATCTTCAACAAGCAGATGCGGGGTTCACCGAAGAACTTATTCTCTCCCTCTGCAAGTCACTTGCTAACGATTACACCAAGGAAGAATGGGATAGTTTGCTGAACGACATCTCAAAGATCAAGAAGTGACCCTTGACGTGCGTCCCAATCGCGTGTAAAGTGGGTGGACAGTGGTCGCGCTAACGCGCTTGCCGAGAATCCAACAGAGACAGAGGAGTAGAAGATGGGAATGTACACCGAGATTTACGTCAACGTAGACTTGAAGAAAGAAACACCGGATGAAGTCCTTAACGTGTTGAAATCCATGTGCTATCACGAAGGATTTGACAGGGACGTTTACCTGAAAGACAAGCCTCTTCGGTGGCGACTGCTGTTCAACGATGGCAGTTACTACACCCCGCTCACATCTTGCGCTAACCTGACGTTTGACAAGATTCGTGATGCTTGGTCGTTACTCGGCAAGGGTGACATTAAGAATTATGGAGGAGAGATTGAAGCGTTCTTTGAGTGGATCAAGCCGTGGGTTGACGGGATTCCCGGTGACTTCATTGGCTATTCCCGGTACGAAGAAGATCAAGTACCTACGTTGCACTTCCTTTGACTTTCGACACGAGCCCCCTATATGACCCCTGACCAAATCATCGAAGTAGTAACCGCTTTCAAGAACGGAAAGAAGATTGAATGTCGTAACAAAGTCTGTGGAACTTGGGTCGATGCTACCCCTGATTGGAACTTCTACCATTATGACTATCGCGTTAAACCAGAACCAATGGAACTGTGGGTGAACGTTTATGATGACGGTTCTGGAATGGGATACACGAACAAGGCCAGTGCCTTGAACAGAGCGGGAATGTATTTCGCTCGTAAGGCTGTGTTGTTTAGGGAAGTGATTGGGGCAGATGCCGATAATGCGTAAACAACGATACGGGATTCTTTACAAACCGCTGTTCAGCGTGTTCAACTTCCTAGACACGGTTGTTTTACTGTTGACACTTGGACAGTACGACCCATCTTGGTCTGTGCAGTTCGCTTGTTGGTGGATTGGAATTAAATGACAGAGGATCAACAACGATGAGTCTTTACAATTTGCTTTTTGGGAAGAACGCTGCTGCTGACGTGTTGCTGGCAACTCTCGGATTTACGGAGAGCGATATTCCGCGCTTCCGTGATTGTTTCATTGAAAATGACAACATCGTTATCCACACACGAACGGGGGGTGGAAACAGAGACTATTATGACAGCGAAGAATCTTGCCGGGACAATTACCCTGAATACTTCGGTAAAGGAGACGATCCGACTGGTCCATGGAACAGTAATCTCACCAACAACAAGTTCTATCTTTATGACGAAGATGGTGATTACGATAGCACCTACGCTAACTTCTACTTCCGATTCCCCGATGAGTTTGCAGATGACTTGAAAGCCCTTGCTGAAGATAGTGAAACACACACCCCAAGTGAAAAGTGGAGCGCCTTGTTCAGTGCTTTGAGTCCGGGAGATAAGTGACATGAGCCACTATAACGACCCACAAGAAAGCACCCCTTACGAAGATGTAGGATTGATTGATCTTGCTAGGGTTCAACTGAACGAAGAGTTTGAAGAAGCATCTACGCAGCGTGTGTCTGATTTCCTGTCGTCACTGGAAGTGTCAGAACTAGTCTACATGTGGTACTGTAAACAGAAACAGCTTGGTCATCATCTTGACCACTACAAAGAGATGTTTGTAGAGCGCTACTTGTACAGTGAGATTGATGCTATCATAGAGAACAGTAAGATGGACGCTGCTGAGGCATATGCCGATTATCTGGAGGATAGGTGACAAAGTGCGATAGCGCGAAGGGAGCAAAGCGACCGTGAACAATCGAAAGCGAGTACCTTGTCCTAGTTGTAGGGCTGAAGGAAGAGATTCACGAGGGAACCACCTTCTTCTGTACGAGGACGGCAGCGCTGGATGGTGCTTCCACGAAAGGAAGATGATTAAACTAGAAGGGGCGCATGTGGAGAATCGTAATAAAGGGGGCTTTACCCGCGACAGTGTAAACGTCCAGATTGTTAACTCGTACCCGATCCGCGACATGAGCCACCGCAAGATCACCCAGTCTACTATGGAACGCTTTGGTGTTCGTAGTGAGATTGACGAGATGGATGGAACTGTCAAGGCAGTGTACTATCCGTACCACGATCACGACGGAACTGTGGTTGGGTACAAGAAGCGAACGCTTCCAAAAGAATTCAGCGTTGTTGGAAAAGTCAAGGGTCTTTTCGGACAAGCGCAGTGCAAGAACAACGCCAAGCTGTTGATCCTTGTTGAAGGTGAACACGACTGTCTTGCTGGTTGGGAAATCCTCAAGAAGAAGGGTAAGGCTTGGAACATTTGCTCACTGCCGAACGGAGCAAACGAAGAAGGGACTCTTGACACAACGACCCTGAAAGAGCTAGAATGGATCGTCAAGCACGAGAAAGTATTGCTGATGCTGGACAACGACGCACCGGGTAAAGCCACGGCTAAGGCGTTGGCAGATGCGTTGTGCAGTCAGACCAGTGTGGCGATTGCTAGTCTTCCTCGTAAGGACACAGGAAAGTGCCTTGAAGACGGCATTGAAGATGACTGGTTCAACTGCATCTACGGGTGTAAGGCGTACCACCCAGAGGAGATTGTTGAAGGCAAGGACTTGGACTTCACCCGGTTGCGCAAGGCAAAGAAGCCGGGTGTGGAGATGCCGTTTCCTAAGCTGCAAAAGATGACGTGGGGACTTCGTAAGGGCGAGATTACTCTTGTGACTGCTGCTTGTGTCGATGCTGATACGGAGTTCTTTAACGGGCGAGGCTGGAAGCGGATAGCGGATTACCAAGATGGCGACCTTGTACTTTGTTACAATGAAGGGGCTGCCGCTTTGCAAAAACCTCTCGCCTACATTAAGGAAAGGGCCGATAGTTTGACTCGGTTTCACACACGGTATGGAGTAGATCAGGTTTTAAGTGACGAGCACACTGTTGTTTACGTCAATCGTAATGGGTCTATCTTGAAGCGTCCGTTTTTTGAAGTGAAAAAAGCACATCAAAAGAGTAATGACGGCTGGCAAGGTAAGTTCATCACTTCATTTTGGTATGCGGGTGAAGGGATTGACATGACGGAAGGGGAGTTGCGCCTGCAAGTTGCTGTTATGGCAGACGGGCGTGTAGTAAAGAATGGCAAGGATAACTACACGCAAATGCGGTTCCATAAACGCCGCAAATATGAACGGTTGCTGTGGATTTGTAACACATTCGGATTGAAGTACCGCGACATGACTAAGAAAGAAGGCGAGTACGAAGTCGTCGTCTGGCCGAAAACCAGTGAGAAGTGGTTCACGCCACGTTACTATGACTGCAATACATTCCAAATCATCACAATCATTGATGAGATTCGTTACTGGGATGGAACTGAGTCAGGAGCTATATCGACGACAAAGGCAGAGACAGCTGACTTCATTCAGTTTGCTTATGCTTGCCTTGATGTCAGGGCAACAATCAGTGTAGATAGCCGCAGTGATAAGTATATTGATGGGTACTGCGCCACTGTCTACCCGACCAAGAACAACCTCGTTGGAATTACCAACCGCCATAACAAAGTTAAGATGGAGAATTACAAGACTACGGATGGGTTCAAATACTGCTTCACTACGCTTACAGGGATGTGGGTGGCACGGCGGAACGGAAACATCTTTGTCACTGGAAACTCAGGCATTGGCAAGAGTACGTTCGTCAAGGAACTGGCGTACCACGTAGCAAAGAGTGGTCACACTATCGCGAACATCGCACTAGAGACGCAGATGGAAGATGTCGCCATGTCCTACATCGCGATGGACAACAACGTGCCAGCATATCGGTACATCTTCAACACGGAAGTCATCAAGGACGAAGACTACGAAGCCAGTGTAGATTGGATGTTCCGCAGTAACCGGATGCACTTCTTCAAGCACTGGGGTAGTATCAATCCTGACACGCTCCGTGCGAAAATGCTTTACTTTGCCAAGGTGTTGAAGGTAGACTTCATCGTGTTGGACCACGTTAGCATGGTGATTGCAGGTAACGAATCAGACAACGAGCGAAAGGACATCGACAAGTTGTTTGAAGCGATGACGCAGATTTGCGTAGAAACAGGTGTCGGGATCCTCCCGATTATCCATCTCAAGCGTGTGCAGGGCAAGAAGCTGAACCACGGTGACGAAGTAGAGTTGACCGATCTTCGAGGAAGTGCTGGCGCTGAGCAGATGTCGTTCAACGTGTGGGCCTTGGAGCGTAACCAGCAAGGTGACGACAAGGACTTGGTAAAGATTCGTGTACTGAAGAACCGATCTATCGGGTTTACCGGTTTGGCTGATACTCTTCAGTACAACCACGAAACAGGGCGATTGAAGCTATTTGGATTTGAGGAGTTTGAGAATAATGAAGATCGTCATTAACAATTGCTTTGGTGGTTTTGGGTTGTCTGAAAAGGCGATGCGTGCTTACTTTGCAAAGCAGGGTCGCAACGTGTTCAAAAGCGGGGATGGTTTGTCTACTACTTACTTTGACGCACCTGTTCCGAAAGAGTTTGAACTCCCTGAAGGGGAGTCGTTTATGCGCCGTGGACATCCTGAATATGAACGATACCGCTCTTGGTATGAAGAGCATGTTCTTTCTGATCGTGATATTCCACGAGATGATCCTGACCTTGTTGCTGTTGTAGAGGAGCTTGGGTCGGATGTTGCAAGCGATGCGTATGGTCGTTTGGTTGTTGTGGACATCCCGGATGGTGTTCAGTGGCAGATTGAAGAATATGATGGTAGTGAACACGTAGCAGAAGTACATCGAACTTGGAGCTAAACGCAATGAGTATTCTTGAAAGCAAGTTTGAAGTTCGCGAAGTGAAGTGGTGCGTTGTCCCCAAGAAAGAGACGCTGTTCTCTGAGATGGCGACGTATGTCGAGATTGTGGACGAGGCGGGTGGTGAGTTCCTTGTCATCAGCCAGTCCGGGGGCAAAGGGCTGCAAGAAATACGCCTTGACGTAGAAGAGTGGGAAGCCGTCAAGAAAGCTGTTGACTACGCGGCGGCGCTTTGTCGCATCAAGAACGAAGACAACAATTAATCTTAGACAGAGCACGACAGTGCGAAAGGAGCAAAGCGACTGTATGAGCCACGAACACGAAAACCTTATCATCTCTCTTATGGAAGCACGTAAGAAGGGAAAGACGATTCAGTATTACGACTGCTATGATGGCTGGCTGGATATAGAGCAGGCTGATTACAATTTCCCGGATGGTGTTAAATACCGCATCAAGCCAGATGAACCTCGTGAGTTCTTGCTTGCGAAGTGGAAGCCAGAGAGTGATCTTATGTGTAATTATTGGATCATCCCCTCCGGAGATGAGTACCCTGAAAAGAACTACGACTACATCCGTGTACGGGAGATTTTGGAGGACTAGGGGCGCATGACGAAGATGGGGTTTCGGTGACAAGCATCGTTGTAGATTTAGAGGCATCGGATTTCTTGCCAATTGTAGACAAGATTTGGGTGGTGTGTGCGAAGGTTGTTGGTCAAGAGGAAGTATCTGAGTTCTTTGAAACTGAACCGTTCATTAGCTGGCTGGATGACGTGAAACCAACACGTGTCATCTGGCACAACGGATTGTGTTACGATGCAGACGTACTACGAAAAGTGTGGGGAGTACCGTACAGCGTGGGGCGTATGTCGAGTTTCGGTAATCACAAGGTCCAGTTCATCGACACGATGCTTCTGAGCCAGCGGTTGAATCCGGATCGAGAGGGAGGCCACAGCCTAGACAACCTAGCTAAGCTGGCAGGGTCACACAAGATTGACTACAAGGGTGGATTCTCGGCATTCGCCCCCGAGATGGCCACCTACTGCAAGCAAGACGTAGTCGCTTGTGAAGCCGTGTACAAGATGTTGTTGAAAGAGATTGACCGACTAGAGGAGTACCAATAATGAGCAATCAAGCCGAAGAACTTAACGACCGTGATGTTTATACACTGATAGGAGAGGCTGCCTTCCGACATATGAAAGGCGAAACAGATATGCCGGACTACTTCTTCGGTTTGGCTGCGCGGATTGCATTGGTAATTAAAGATTCTGCATTAGCTGATCGAGTCAAAGAGATTCAAAAAGAATTCAAAGAATCAGAAGCATCTTCTACATGAGCCCCGAAGAGTTCTTTCAAAGCGATCACTGGCTAGCTAGTACCAAGTCCTTTCACCTAATGGGACAACAGGCTTTTACGGGTATTGGGTTCGACATTGAGGGCGCGGTGCATCTACGGGATCGAATCACAGGGATGATGACCGTGATTGAGAACGAGGTAGAGCCTAAACTCCCACCTCGTCCTTTGAACAAGGGAGAACTGCAAGACTACCGTATTCCAGCAAAGCCGTGGAAGAAAGACGGGACTCTATCCTCTACGTTTGAGAAGTGGATGGAGAAGGTAGGAGCTAAACTGTATACCCAACGAGACATCAAGATTGGGGACGAAGTGTTTCCGATTGTCGGTGGTACGGAGACGATTACGACAGGCGTCATGCGCCTAGGCAACCAAGACGCCATCAAGGACTATCTGCTTTCAATTGGATGGGTTCCGACACTCCACAATTTTAAGAAGGATGCACGAGGTAAGCCAGAACGAGACGCCAAGGGTAACTACATTAAGACCACGCCAAAGATGCAAGAGAACGGCAAGCTCTGCCCGAACCTTGAAGCAATGGAAGGTCCGATGGTCAAGCAGATTGTCAAGTGGCTTAGCCTTCGTAACCGCAAGTCAGTAGTAGAAGGGTGGCTGGAACGTCCACGGTTGCAGTTTGACGGACGACTCACGGCAGGGAGTAGCGGTGTCACCCCGACCCAACGACAGAAGCACACGGAAGTCGTAAATGTGCCGAAGGCTGACCCAAAGGTTTTGCTAGGAAAGGAGATGCGTAGTCTGTTCGTCGCCAAGCGACCGGGATACACGCTTGTTGGATACGACGCATCTGCCCTAGAGGCACGTGTCGAAGCTCACTTCTGTTACCCGTATGAAGGTGGAAAGGACTACGCTGACACGCTGATTAACAGTGACGTACACATGCGGACAGTAGAGATGGTGTTTCTTGAGGAAGTCAAGCACCTTCTCGGAACGGAACGATGGAACAAGAACGATCCGGAAGTCGTTCCTTGGCGCAACGCAGCAAAAAATATTTACTACGCGGCCGGCTATGGTGCTTCAAGCAAGAAGATTGCTAGCATGTTGGGCGTGAGCCAGCCGGATGCAGAAGAAGTGCTAGAGCGGTACTGGGAAGCAGCCAAGCCAAAGGCGATCTTCCGAGACAGGATTACGCAGTTCTGGGAAACCAAGGGTGACAAGAAGTGGATTCCTGGAATCGACGGTAAACGGATTTACACACGATCCAAGCACAGCGTTGTGAACACTGCGTTCCAAAGCTGCGGTGCAATTGCAATGGAGTACAGCACGATCTTCATGGACAAGTGGCTCGGTGGAATAACTCTTGACAAAGACGGAGTTCCGTGCTATGTTTATAAGGACAGTGAAGTGTACCGCGTTGGGTACTTCCACGATGAGGTAATTTTTGAAGTGCCTGAACATCTTGCTGTAGAGATTGGTGAGATGGGAGTAAGGAGTATTGAGAGTGCGGGGCGCATGTTGAAAATGCGAGTACCGCTTACGGGCGAATACAAGGTGGGTTCTAGCTGGGCATCCACGCATTGAAATATAGAAACGGAGATAGAATTGGTCACTAAAGACGATTTTGCTAGCATGAAAGCAGTTACTTTCTTCAACAACCTAATTAAAGCTATTATTGATGGCGGTGGTGTTGAAGCAGACTTGGAATATACGTATAACGGAATCCCCGTTCATCTGAACATTCAACTACTGAGTGTCGGTTCGACGAAGACAGAGCTTCATCCGGATTTCAACGAAGAAGTAGACTCCGAAGACTGATAGCTGACATGAGCCACTAACAGGAGAACTAGATTTGACTGAGTTCATTAAGTACCCGCATCTTGAACGATTCGGTACGGATGAAGTAGATGGTATCAACATCGGAACCTGTTACATCTTTCCAAAGATTGATGGAACGAACGGTAGTCTTTGGTTGGATCAAGGTGAGTTGAAAGCAGGCAGCCGTAACCGAAAATTGACCCTTGACAATGATAATCAAGGGTTCTATGCTTGGGCACTTCAACAAGACAACATTCGTCATTTCCTTGAAGCTAACCCTCTGCTTCGGTTGTATGGGGAGTGGCTTGTTCCGCACAGCCTGAAGACGTATCGTGATGATGCTTGGCGTAACTTCTACGTGTTTGACGTAGTTGATGATTCAACTGGGGATTTCTTGCCGTACAACGAATACAAGGTCTTGCTGGACGAGTTTAGAGTTGAATACATCCCTTGCACTTTGAAGTCAAACAATCCTGACTACGAAATTCTCGTCAAGGCGACTGAAAACAATCGGTTCTTGTTGAAGGAGAATGAGGGTGTTGGTGAAGGTATCGTCATCAAGCAGTACGGGTTTAAGAACAGGTTTGGACGGACGACATGGGCCAAACTGATTACCAATACGTTCAAGGATAAGCACATCAAGGAGATGGGTGGGGCGGTTGTAGACAACAAGATGGTTGAAGAAGAAATCGCCAACAAGTTTATCACACAACATACTGTGGATAAGGTTGTGGATAAGATTCGTAACGATCAAGGTCAGTTCGGATCGAAGGACATTCCACGTCTTCTTCATACCGTGTTCCACGAGCTTGTTGTTGAGGAGTTGTGGGAAGCAATCAAGAAACACAAGAACCCGAAGATTGACTTCAAGATATTGAATCAGTTTTCAATTAAGCGAACCAAAGAACTGAAACGCGAACTGTTTGGAGGATGAATTTGAAAGGCACTATTGAGTTTGTAAAGACGGTTGAAAAGGGTAACAAGAAGTTCTACAGCTTCAAGATCGGGGATAAGTGGTACGGTTCTGGAATCAAGTCTCCGGGTAACAAGGGAGATACTATTGAGTTTGATGTAGAAGAGAACGGTAGTTTCCTGAATGCAGGGAATATCAAGAAGGTAGAGGGGGCAAGTGTCACCAATCAGGCTGGCGCTAGTTCTACCAGCGGCTCTACTGATTGGGCTGCGAAGGATCGTAGCATTGCTTGGCAGGCTGCGCGTAACAGTGCTAATGCGCTTCTGGCTGTTGGGGCGAGTGCGGGCTATCAAGACTTCCCGGATAGCTTTACGAAGCTCTTGGCTAAGTCGGATGAACTGACGCTGAAGTTCTTCAACAGTTCTCAGAATCCGGGTGGAACCACTGAGGCTAAGAAGGTTCAAAAGCCTTCCCCTCAGGAGGATGACAGTGACCCGTTCCACGACGACACCATCCCGTTCTAATTTAGGTTTGTAACGGCAAGAGTGACGCCCAAATGGGGTGGGAGAACCCGCCTAGGCTTAGCCTCTTGCAGACGAGGGAATAGCGGCTTGATCGCGACAAGTGTCGCCCCTCTCGTTACATTTATTTGGGCGCATGTAAGGGGTCGTAACCTAGAGCGAATCTAGCGGGAGGACCGAGCGGGTAGCCATGAGGCCACATGGTTAACGCGCTATATGGTGGGGAAGATCGTACCACCCGATCTCTTACATGTGTTCCATTCTATCGTTACTTGTGAACATTTGAAGAGGATTTGGAATAGATGCTTGATTCAGAACAGTTCTTCATTATCTGGAATCCCGGTGGAAAGAATCCAACATACCGCCACACTTTTGAATCTGATGCTCTGAAGGAAGCAGAGCGCCTTGCAACGCTTAATCCGAACACGGAGTTTTTTGTGGCTCATGTCACGGATCGTATGTATCTTGAACGTAAGCCGCTCCACACGAAGTTGAGCACTTACATCCCGTTTTAATAGGAGGATTCGTGACATGGGTCGCCCCATTGGATCAAACAACATTAAGGAAAGTCAACGTCAGAAGGCAGTACGTCTTCTAGCCGAAGGTAAGACCAAGGATGAGGTCTTGAGTGAACTGGTAAACAGTGGTTCTACTGCTGTTACCGCTAAGCAATATGTGCAATACGCTACTAAACAACTTACGAAGGGAGAATAAATCTTGATTAACATTGAAACTGCTGACCCGATCATCACGACTGATGGCTTTCGTGCTACGATTGTCTTGAACGGTAAGGAATACGTCTCGGTGAACACGTACTCTAGTCGCGATAGTGCTCGTCGTCAGGCACGTAAGCTTGTGACGCTTGGTTGCAAGGGTAAGGGTAAGAAGGGCGGTGGTAAGGGTAAGTAATGTGACAAGCTAGAATTTGTTTAGCTGAGTTACAAAGGTTAGGTTGTGGGCGTGTGTCTGGAATCGTAAATGTGAATGGAAACTGGTAGGTATATCTTATCGGGTCCGATTTGAGCAGGCTCGGGTTTGCCGATAAGCATTTATGATTTCTTACATGCGCCCTTTTTACTGAGCAGTGAATAAAGGATCGAAAACATGAGCCACGATAAGGTTGATAGTCTTGTAATTCTAGGTGCTGTTGCTGTAACTGCTTTGGTGGCATATGTCGCGTATCAGCAAGCACAAACCACCATCGTTCACGACTGCCTTCAGCTTGAGAAGTTTCAAGTGAACGGCCGTGTGTTTAGCTGTTACACAACGGAAGAAGAAAGCGGAGAAGATGTCTAATCTGTTTCTATCTGTAGAAATCCCCTCTGTGTACCCAGCTGGCCCAATTAAACCACGGGAACACTACTCGGAAGAATCGCGGTTGTGGTTCTTTCACATGCTCGATAACGAAATACAAATTGCATCGGATAAACGGTACTACGTGGACCACAAAGATCAATACTATAAGAATCCAGCGTACCCGTGACAAGCGTCGCTAGACGCGACATGCGCCCACACAAGGAGTAACTACATACGTGACACTAGATAACAACAAGGAAGACATTGTAACCCCGTGGTCCAGTGTCGGTTGGTTGACGTACCGCCGAACTTACGCTCGAACACAAGAGGACGGAACCCTTGAAGATTGGCCTGACACTGTTAACCGCGTAGTAGACGCCAGTAAGAATCTCCCCGTCCCGTTGAACGAAGAAGACGCGGAGTACCTTCGAGATACGATGTTGAAGTTGAAGGGTACTGTAGCAGGACGATTCCTGTGGCAGATGGGAACAAAGACAGTTGAGCGTCTTGGACTCGCCAGTTTGATGAACTGTGCGTTCACGGTTGTCGATAATCTTGAAGCGTTCACTTGGACCTTTGACAACTTGATGCTTGGCAGCGGCGTTGGCTACAACATCCAGCGAGAATACGTCTACAAGCTCCCGCCTGTTCGAGAAGAATTTGAAACACCAACGCGAAAGGACGACGCAAGCGCAGATTTCATTGTTAGCGACACACGCGAAGGATGGGTCAAACTGCTTGACTACACGATTCGAGCAGCGTTCAAGCCAGAAGACAAACACACGTTCACGTACAGCACGCAGTTGATCCGTGGTAAAGGGGCTCCGATCAAGGGGTTCGGTGGTGTTGCAAGTGGACCAGAAGATTTGGTTTGGGGTATTGAGCAGATTGGCAACGTCATTGAACAACGACGAGGAAAACAGCTTCGCCCAATTGACTGTCTGGACATCCTGAACATCATCGGTAAGATTGTTGTTGCCGGTAACGTCCGACGCAGCGCACAGATTGCAATTGGTGACGCAGATGATCTTCAGTTTCTTCGTGCGAAGAACTGGGCACTCGGTAACATCCCAAGTTGGCGGCAGATGTCCAATAACAGTGTCGTGTGTAACGACATCAATCTTCTTCCCGATGAGATTTGGAACGGGTACGATGGCTCTGGTGAACCTTATGGGTTGATTAACCTGAAGCTAAGTCAGAACGTAGGACGGATTGGAGACACTAAATACAAAGACCCGCTTGTGCGTGGTTATAACCCTTGTGCTGAACAGTCGCTGAACGCTTGGGAGACTTGTTGTCTTGCCGAGATTTTCCTTCCGAACATCGAATCAAAAGAGGAACTGTTCAAGGTAGCAAGTACGCTTTACAAGGTTTGCAAAGGTGCTCTCTTGTTACCGTGTCATCAGAAGGCAACGGAGGAAGTGGTTCACAAGAACCTTCGCATGGGTATTGGCGTTACGGGGTACATGGAGTGTACCGAAGAACAAAAATCGTGGTTGTCCGATGTTTACCTTCAGCTTCGTGAACTGGACAACGAGTACAGCAAGCAGCACGGTATCAACAAGTCAATCAAGTTGACGACACAGAAGCCTTCAGGTACACTTAGTCTGTTGCCGGGTGTGACTCCGGGTTGTCACCCGGCTTACGCGAAGCACATGATCCGCCGTATTCGTATTGCAGCGGACCATGATCTAGCTAAGACTTGTCGCGATCACGGATATGATGTTGAGTACGTTCGTAACTTTGACGGGTCAGAAGATCGTAGTACGGTTGTAGTCTCGTTTCCGTTCAGGCACAGCGAGCACGCAGTGTTGGCGCGTGACATGAGTGCCGTTGACCAGCTTGAAGTTGTTCGTAGATTGCAGAAGGAATGGTCAGACAACTCAGTGTCTTGCACGGTGTATTACAAGATTGAAGAGCTTCCGGAGATTAAAGAGTACCTGAAGAAACACTGGAACAAAAACTTCAAGACGCTCTCGTTCTTGCTTCACAGTGACCACGGATTTGACCAAGCGCCGCTTGAAGAGATTACGAAAGAAGAGTACGATGCACTTGTAGCACGAACAACCCCGATCACGTCAGGAGCAGCAAGTCTTGACTTTGATCCTTCGCTTGATTGCACTACGGGCGCTTGCCCAATTCGATAACTAGGAGAAATACAATTGGCTAACTCATCATTGCAAGAACTTGTGAACAAATTTGTGGCAGATGTCCAGAGTCTTAACACTACGGATGGAGACACGTCACCCATCCCCACTGTTGAAACTGTCGTACACTACGACGAAGAGACTGGCTGGTTCTACAACACCACTACTGGCGCTCCTCGTTCCAAGGGTGTTGACGAACTTCGCCAAGAGCTTTACGATAAGGGGTACAAGGTCATCGCTGACCAGATTCCCAAGTTCCACTGTATTGCTTACTGGTTGAAGCAGCAGTTCCCGAAAACGGCTTTCCTTAACATTGACAAAGTGAAAGGTGCGCTTGAAGACTTCGGTACTTTCGCTCCTATCGTTGAAGACGACGTTGAAGACACGCTTGTTGACAACATCATTTGGCAGACCAAGAGTGTCCTCGGTACAGTGATTAACACGAACCGAGATTACCCGAAGACGGAGTACCGAGGTCAGTACGGACAGAACGGATTTGTCAAGGTGGTTTGGGATGCAATGGATTTCCAGCCTGACTTCAGCCCGAGTCTTCCTCCGAACTACAAGGAGCTTGCCGGTTCTGGTGCAATCCAGCGTCCGGGTGCTCAAGCGTTCCAGCAGTTCAAGCGTCGATTCGACACGTTCGGGTTTAACAGTGCTCCGATTCCGGGTACTGAACGTACCGATCACTATGTGTATAACATCTGGTGGGACGGTGTTACGGATGACGACGTGACTCGGTTCTGGCGTAACTGGGCTGTTGCTGTTGGAGCTAAGATCGAGTTGTGATTCTTGGGACGCATGTCCAGAGTCGTAACCTTTACGGGGTGGGAGCAATCTCACCCCTTTCTTTTATCAGGATTTGAAACATGAGTACCGAAAAGCAATACCCAAGCATCAACGAAGCAACACATGTCCTTGAAGGACGCTGCTACAAGGTCGGAGAGTACACATCCTATCTGTGGGTAGGCGACCACTGGGAATTCGCAGCTTGTTCTCCGGAACAAGTGCGTGAACACGGTACCCCTCTTAAAACGCAACAGGAAGCCCAACAGCGAACGCAAGATCAACCCGCTACTACCCTACAGACCCCCCTTAGCAACAGCCCTTCCTTGCCCGTACAGGAGGTTTCAGAGGGTATTGAAGACACACGTAAGAAAGCACTGGATGATTTGGTTGCTTTCTCTCAGGAACATGGGTTGTACGACATGGTTGGTAATCCGCTAGTGAAGCCCCTTACCCCTAACATGACGGAACGAAGTGCATCCTCGGCATGTGACCCAACTTCTCCCGACAACCGTCAAGTAGGTGGCGATCACTACAAGCGTATGAAGGTACAGCCTTGGGCTGCACTTGATGACTGGTTGACAAGTGACCAGAAAGTAGGTTACTATCTAGGCAGTGCTGTTGCTTATCTTGCTCGGTTCAACAGCGAAGGTGTTGGAAAGGGTGGAGTTCAAGACGTAAAGAAAGCCAAGCACTATCTTGAAAAGCTGATTGACACACTGAACAAGGAAAAGAAAGATGAGTAAGATGATTAAGCAGTTTGACGCTTGTGCTGGTCGTGACTACAAAGTATCTAACGGTGAACAGAAGACACATTGGATTCACTGTGGGCGCATGACGCAATGGGACGACGACACGTTCACCTTCGAACAGCACGCGGTTCCTACCTTTCCGGGTTGGAATGGTAAGATCAAGATGTTTCCGCAGCGAGAGGTTTGACATGAGTCCCAATGAGTACCAACAGAAGTGTCTAGAGTACGCTCTTCCTACTAGTCTTAACAGTGCTTATCTGGTTACTGGTCTTTGTAGTGAAGCAGGGGAAGTAGCGGGGGCGTATGCCAAGTGGATCAGAGACGGGGCTAGTCGTGTGGAGGAAAGCGAAGCCTCTCGCCAGAACATCAAGAAGGAAGTAGGGGACGTGATGTGGTTCTGTGCTGTGCTTAGTGACTACTATGGCTTTGACCTTGAATCCGTCATGCGCCACAACATCGAAAAGCTAGAAGATCGTAAGCAACGTAACGTAATCAGTGGGAGTGGTGATGACCGTTGAAGTAGTGTGGGTAACACCTGACGCAGAGAAGCACCTAGCGTACATTGCTCGTGTCAGTAATCCAGATAACCAAGAGAACCCGAACTACGCAAAGCTGTTGAAGTACATGCTGGATAACGGACATTGGTCCCCGTTTGAGATGGTTAACTTGTGTATCGAGATTAACACCACGCGAGATATCGCCCGTCAGATTCTCCGTCACCGCAGTTTCAGTTTTCAGGAGGCGTCGCAAAGATACCAAACTGTTGACAAGTTCGGTGAGATGATGTACCGTGAGTGTCGGTTGCAAGACGAAAAGAACAGGCAGAACAGCTTGCCTTGTGAAGATGAAAAGATGAACAAAGACTGGTATGACGTTCAGGATTACGTTTATGCTTGTGCTCGTGGTGCTTACGAAGGAGCTATTGAGTCTGGTGTTGCTAAGGAAGTCGCTCGTGCTTTGCTTCCGGAGGGTCTTACGCCTAGTCGTATGTACGTGAACGGTACGCTTCGTAGTTGGATTCACTACGTTGAAGTACGGTGTGATGAGAGTACACAGAAAGAGCATCGAGAGATTGCTAACGCTGTGAAGAGTAAACTTGTTGAGTTGTTCCCTACTGTAGCTAGTGCAATGGGGTGGGCGCATGTGGAATAACGAATGGCAACCGATTGAGACGGCACCTAAGAATGGAACGAGTGTTCTTGTGTGGGATAGGTACAATATAAGTATTGCTCATTTTGAATATCTCAAGAAGAATCGGGCTTCGTGGGTAGTTGACGATTCTTTTAATGATCAGTGGGATCAGTGGTTAGAGCTTGAAGCACTTTACTGGATGCCGTTGCCGGAGCCACCCGAATGCTAGTTAAAATTCTTATTATCATTGCCTTTATACTTGCTTTCCATCTCTTGCTCATTTTTGGCGATTGGTTGGACCCGTAGAATGACTAACGAACCGAAGTGGATCGTGTTCAAGACAACCGAGAACGAGGGTGAGTACGTTGTAAACTCGGCATGTGCCCCGAGTTTTGAAGTAATGCTCAAAGCCCTTGGCTACACAGTAACAGTAGAGGAACTAGATAGTAATGCAACACAGTACGAAGCCACCGACCAAAGCACAACAGAAGCGTTTTGAGCGCATGTCAGCTATCGGTTGTGTTCCTTGCACAATCATCGGCATCTATCAGAACCCACCGCAGATTCACCACATCGTAAAAGGAAAGAAGCGATTAGGTCACGACCACACCATCGCCAAATGCCCGTGGCATCACACGGGTCAAGTTCCTACGGGTTACAGTCAGGATCAAGTGAGAGAGCGCATGGGCCCAAGCTACGCTATAGAGCCTGAAGCTTTTGAACACATCTTTGGAACCCAAGAAGAACTACTTGAATTCCAGAACGCTTTGCTAGACCACTACACAGAGTGTGAGAAGTTTGATGAAGAGTAACACATGAGCCAAAAGAAACTCGATTCTCGGCTACGCCGTCTTCTGCGTGAGGCTAAAAGGTCGCCTGTAGCAGAAGAGATGCACAAACTACACAAGCCTAAAACCCACAAGCAAAAGAAGCAGCGGTTCAAAGACATGGCTTTTGATGACCTGAAGAGTTGGAAGAATAACGGAGAAGATAATGACGGAAATGATTAAGACTTTGCTTATCGGCATTGTTTCTATACTTGCTGTGATGGGTTTTGTTTTCGGAACGGTCTTCGGAATTGGAGAGTTGTACCGCACATACGCCCCCCGTAACTCCCTTACCTGCTACAACAGTGCTTTTGAGATTACTTACATGAGCCCACCTAGTGAAGTCATTGGTTCTACTCCTAATCAGTATGGTGTTTGGACTCTTGAAAGTGGTACTTACATTCAGAACAGCGGGGAGACTTGCATTGTCGAAAAGGGCTTGGAAGCAGCGAAGTAAACAACGCAGTGATGTTTGGCATGAGTCCCAACTGCTTGCAGAGTGTCTTAGGTTTACAGTAGAGTGGCTAAATGGCAAACACTTACCGAAGAAACAAAAGAACCAGAAAGAGAGAACGTGACGGGTACAACCCCGCTGTCTCCCGTAGCTGTGAGCACAACGGTGGTTGTCCTTACTGTGAACGTAACAGACTGTATAACAGACACAAGACGGAAAGTGAAGCTCTGGATCGCATGTCGTGGGCGGAAGAAGAGTTCTTGAACGAGTATGACTTTACTTGTTTTGACGCGATGGATTACTACTACGACACATGGGAATATCTTGAACGATGGAAGCGTGACTACTTGATGGAACTAGACATGGACCTAGAACTACCCGAGACAGATTGGGAAAACTACAAGCGAGGTATTTATGGCAGAGATTAAAACACCGCTAGAATGGAACGCTGTCAAATGTGAGTGGATCATTGAGGAAAAGCATACCCTTCACGACATCCTCCGTTTTGTTGTGAGTCAATCTGGAGATAGCATCTCGGAGATTGAACATTTCGTGGAAGAGTGGAAGAAGGAACATGGTGGACATTGAAGAGGGATACGGTCTAGCGGTGATTGACGCAGACAGTATTCTTTACAGAGCAGCAGCGGGGGCGGGTGACGACAGTCCGGTTGAACACGCACTACACAACGTCAAGACGATTGTCGAGAAGATTTTCGACATGTGCCAACCAGACGCCTACACCTTTCACATAGGAGGAGATAAGAACTTCCGGTTTGAGATTGCTACCATCAAACCGTACAAAGGGAACCGTGTTCTTCCTAAACCAGTTCATCTTCAAGCGTGCCGTGAATACTTGCTGAACAACTGGGGAGCAGAGATTGCTGATAACGAGGAGGCAGATGACGCTTGCGGGATCGAGTTCACGGAGGCCTTTGAGCAAGGCTTAAACCCCGTTCTAGTAGGAATCGACAAAGACCTCAACCAACACCAAGGGTGGCACTTCAACTACCCTAAAAACGAGTTCTACTGGGTTGGTGAGTTTGAAGGTAAGAAGTGGTTCTACCAGCAAATGCTTTGGGGTGACTCAAGTGACAACATTCCCGGCATTAACGGACTCGGGGAAAAGAAATCCAAGAGACTCCTAGAGCACTGTACAAACGAGATAGAATGTGCTATGGTCGTAGAGGCTGAGTACCGAAAGCAGTATGGAGATAAGTGGTTTGAAGCCTACACTGAAGTAGGTCGATTGCTGTACATGCGAAAGAAAAAAGGAGAGATGTGGTGTCCGATACTAACCAGTTGAAGAAGTTTAGAGTGTACTACACAGAATGGGATGGAGAGACTAGTAAGCGTAAGTCGAAAGTCGTCACTTGCCACCGAATCGACGTAAACAATGTAGAGAACGGTAGTTGTGTACTAGAGTGTGTTAACGGGCCAGATGACGGCTATCCTGTTGTCGCTGCCTTTCGTAATTGGGATTACTTTTTGGAGGTACGCAAGTGAAGAAGTGGATGCTTGAGATTTTCGTAGGTTCTGGTTGGGCTGGTGTGTTTATGCTTATCGGCTTCCTTATCGCTATCTTTTCCACGCAGTATCGACTTGAGCACTACCGTCTACAAGCTGAGATTGAAAAGTTGGATGACCAGTGGGGTGTAGTGTGTATCGCTGAAGGTAAGCGTATGGAGTGTCGGTTCCAACGCATGACTGACCCGGGAGTGTGATAGATGACTGGTGCTAAAAGTCAGTTCTACTTCACGCAAGATGAAGTAACAGGGCATTGGATTTGTGTCGAGGAATATAATAATAGTCTGCAACCACCGACTACTCTAGCCATAGGTCCAAACTTCAATGCTTGTCTAGCGAAGGCACAACTGTATCTGAAGCGCAGATACACACGCATTCCTTGGGATGGCGTGTCTGATATTGAGCCACCAGCGAGTTGACGTATGTATCAAAATATACACGAAACACTTGCCCAACTTGACAAATACGACAAACGCTTTGAAGAAATCCTACAAAGTGACCAATGGAAGGAACTGAAAGAGTATGCCAAAGAAGTACAAGAAGCGCGTACCAAAGCCGATGGTGGATCGTAAGCTCCGCTCCGGTTACGAACGTAAGATCAGGAAGTGCTTGGAACAAAAAGAGGTTGACTACGGATACGAGTCAATGGTGATTGAGTACACCGTGCCTGAATCCAAGCACAAGTACGTTCCGGACTTTATCCTTCCGAACGGAGTGATTGTAGAGGGGAAGGGTTACCCGTTCTCCTCAAAGGATCGGAAGAAGATGTGCTACGTCAAAGAGCAACATCCGGAACTGAACATCAAAATCCTTTTCCAGAGGGACTTGAAAATCTCGAAAGTCAGTAAGACAAAGTATTCGGACTGGGCGAAGAAACATGGCTTTGACTACCACGTATCAGCAGAGGGTTTGATTCCCGATGAGTGGCTAATCTAACTATGCTCTGGATTAATCCGCCCACTGATATAGAAAACTACCATGGGTTTATATATTTGGTGACAAATATATCAACAGGTAAAATGTATGTCGGCAGGAAGTTCTTTTGGCAAGAACGCAAAGGCATAAAAACAGGTAATGAAAGTAATTGGAGAGAGTACACATCTTCAAGTAAACCGCTGAACAAAGATATACGAGAGGTTGGTTTATCTTTATTTGAATTCCGTATCCTCAGGTTGTGTACATCTAAAAGTGATTGCATTGAGTCAGAAATAGATGAATTAAAAATTCGCGATGTTCTGAACGCAAAAGATAATAATGGTAACCTCTTGTATTACAACAAAGCAATCAACTCCAAAGAATACCGGCCAGAGGAATACGGGACACCAGCATATAACGAGAAAATACGGAAAATCTCTGAGGGAGTTAAAGACAAGTATAATGACCCCTCATACGTACACCCAATGAAAGGAAAAGTGCATCCAAATAGAGGAAAAAGGATGCCACAAACCAGATCAAAAACAAGCATCAAAGGAAGAGTACGATGGACCAATGGCGAGATTAGTGTCACGTTGAACCGAGGTGATTCTCCTCCAGAGGGATTTACAAGAGGGATGGTGAAGAAGAAAAGAAGGTTAACATTGGAGGAAGCAGAGTATGAGATTAATCCGAAATGTTGTGCCGTTTGTGGGACTTTCCTTCCTTTTGTAAAGCGTTCCCGTCTCACGTGCAGCAGGGCTTGCGCTGATAAGCAGAGAAAAGGGAATCCCGGTAAAACAGAAGAAGACAATCCGGCATGGGCAGGATGGATTAAGACACCGCTTGGTGTTTTTAAGACAAGGCTACAAGCGGCAAAGGCGCACAAAGTGACAGGCGAAGCAATCAGTTACAGATTGAAAAACAAGATGCCCGGGTATTTAGGACCCGTGAGAACAGAAGATAAACTTATTCCAGAGGAATGGCTGTTGTGACCAAGAAGAAAACCAAAGAGATTAATTACTTGACATTTGTAGATGAAGATGGTAACGTAGTTATGCGGTTAAAGAGTGACGACTTGGTTGTTATTGTAGCTGAGATGATTGCTGAGATTTTCAACAAGAGTGAAAAGGTGGACACATGTCGGGAATCGTAATCTACTTGCTTGGCTGTTACTTGATGAACAGCCATCAGTTCTTGGCTAAAGCTCTTGTCAAAGGACAAGCTGACGCCAGCTTTAATCTTGCTCGTCAACTAATTAATCTGGTCTGGCCCATCGTCGTGTTTGGAATGATTCTAGCCCACGGGTATTTCTTGTTGACATTGAAGCGTGGTGATCCGTGACAAGCAACGCAAATGTGACAAGCGGCGCTAGCGCGCCTTGCGTCCACCTTTACTTCTTCTACCCTAACTACAAAAAGGACGTAACTAGTGAATGTAACTGGAACCTGTACTGGAAGTCTTGTGGCTTTGAGTCAAGAATAACGGTGCCTAAGCGATGACTAAAGGAGATACGACTACATGAAGTGGCGTAAAGGTAAGGAGCGGGTACTTTGCATTCCTGATTTGCAAGCTCCGTTCCATCACAAGAAAGCACTAGAGTTTCTTTCAGAACTGAAGAAAGAGATTAAGCCAACCAAGGTTGTTTGCATTGGGGACAGTATTGACCAGTATGCTTTGGGGTCGTATGTTCGCGATCCAGATGCAATGGGCGGCGGCGAAGAGACGAAGAAGGCGCTTGAGTTCTGTCGTCGATTGTACGCGCTGTTTCCGAAGGCTACTGAAGTGTTGTCTAACCACAACTCCCGCGTCTATAAGCGTGCCAAGGAAGCTGGTATCCCGCGTCACTTCTTGAAATCGTACAAAGAGTATCTGGAATCCCCTTGGGATTTTGCCCACAGTTGCGAGATTGATGGGGTGCGCTATGAGCACGGTGAACCTTACGGCGGTCAGTCACCATCTCGAACAGCCGTGCTCTCCAACATGAAAAGTACCGTCATCGGTCATCACCACACCTCATCCGGTATCTCCTACGTGGCAACGAAGGATAAGCTGATGTTCGGTATGGTTGTTGGATGTTTGATTGACAACGACACTTATGCCTTTGAGTACAACAAGATGTACAAGCAATGTCCTACGTTGACTGCGGCTGCTGTTCTTTACGGTGAACCGCATCTTTATCCGTTCGGGAGGTAACTATGGTTGATTGGTTGATTTATGGGTTGGTCTTGATCCGAGATTTTAGTCCGTGGGCGCTTGGACTTTACTACTTACCCGCTGTATTGTGCGTAATCGGCTACGGTTTCTTGCTTCACAAGAAGCTAAGCCAAGCGATTGAGAATCGCAACAAAGGCCAATACTTTGATTCCCCGACAATCGGTAACATTCTCGGATGGATTTTCTTGTCCGTAGTCCCCGTGGTAAACATCTTCGCTTTGATCTTCGATATTGAGCTATTCAATATCCCACTAGTGAAACACCCGGGTAGCTGACATGCGCCCACCTGTGGACTTTGATTACATTTCTGAAGATCATTACGGTGTATCTACTAAGGATGCTTGGTTAGGTTCTATTAAACCTTCTACTTATGGAGTATTTGTGTATATTGATGGTGATTATGTAGAGTACAGTTCAGATCAGCTTAGGCAGATAGCTAGTAAGCTAGAGGAATTAAATGGGGCAGATGTCTGCGATGGAGAAACCTGATGTCTACTGAAGAGGAAATCAAGAGTGAAGTACCGGAGGCTAGTGGAGATGTGCCCGTTGGCACTTTTCTACTCTACATTTACAAAGAGTTAGTGGCAAAGGAGAAAGAGACTAATGATGTTGCTTCTGCTTTGTTTACGTATAGGCATGTTACAGAAGTAGGAACTACAGAGATTGACTTTCTTATTGCTGTATCTGATGTACGTACTACTTTTGAAAAAAACAAATTGAACTAAAGGGGGCACATGTCAAAGATCGATAAGGAAATCGCGTTTGTTTACGAACACGTCAACAACGCAGTCACGGCACTAGAAGAAAGGGAAGACATTGACACGGCGCTTGACAGCCTATTCGCTTGTCTAGGTTCTTTGCGAGATTTGCTTGACTTACAGCTAGACCCGGAAGATGCTACTCTCAATGATCGAGAACCTTGGGATGAACTGAAGGATAATGACAGCGATGAATGAGGATGAGATTAAAGCACTACGTCAAAACAAGAAAGATGCTGCAGCAATTGCCTTGCGAGCGTTCAATAACGACAACACTATTGAGCGACTTACTGACAAAATTGCATCGCTGACACTTGCCCTCCAAGCAGCGCACAAAGGTATTGCTCGTCTGAATAAGAAGATTACTAGTCTCAAAGGAGAATCAGTTTGACGAACAGTGATTACATCTGGAAGGTTGTTGGGGCGGATGGCAAGAATCAGGTGAAGGTGATTGACAAGACCTTCGATACGCGATTCGGAGTGATCTGGTTTCTCTTGCGTATCTGGCACTTGCCCACTCGGTTTACCATCTCCCGATCCCGAAAGCCGTACAAGCGAGTAAAGGCTGTTGATCCGTTTGTAGAAGCGATGAGTAAGGGGGACGCATGACGACAATCGCCTATTCTAAGGGATGGCTAGCCGCTGATACCCGCGTCTCTATCGGCAATTATCACACAAAAACAGAAAAGTTGTATAAGATCGAGGGGCTAGGTGTCCTCGGTCTTGCTGGTTCTACCAAGATTTGTAACAAGGTTGCTCGGTGGTGGGCTAGTGGTTGTGAAGGTGATCCTCCCGAAGCCTCTGAAAAGGAACAGGAAGACGGTTACATCTGCCAAGGAATCCTTGCTACTAAGGAGGGTCTATTTCTTCTTGAGGACGGTGTGTTTCCCATCGTCATTAAAGCAGACTATCTCGCTGTAGGCTCCGGTTCCGACTACGCTATTGCTGCTATGGAAATGGGCAAGTCTGCAAAGGAAGCGGTAGCCGAAGCAGCCAAGCACGACATCTACACGGGAGGAGATATTGACGAAGTAGAGTGCTGCTTGTACTATGAGGTCGAGGAAGAACCGAAGAAGGTCAAGAAGAAGAAGAAGAAGGGGAAGAAGAAGTGATCAAGTTCATGTTGTTTGGAAGTTACTTCGGAATCATCTACTTCGGTATCTGGATGGCGTACTGTTGGGTAAAGGGTAAGCGATGGAAATAGGGTCACATGTCCAAAGTCGCTAAACGAACAATCGTTACCGTAGAAGAGATGAAGAGGATGGACGAAGCGTACCGAGAGCAGTGTTTGGAGTGGATGAAAGAACACCCAACAGAACCACCGCCTCTCTTTCTTTCATCTGACGACGTACTCAACATTGAATGGCACGATAGGATTTAGGACTTATGTCACAGCAAGACAGGATTGACGCTGAAAGGTATCGTGCTCTACGAGACTTTCGTAAAGAATACTTCCCGTATTACTTCCGCAGGCTAATCTCTTGGGACGGAAAGATGTGTCCTAAAGTACCGGAATCAGACTTTGAGTGTGACGAAGCTGTAGACCAGATGATAGAGAGATATAGGAGTTACGCTGAGTAGTCGGGGCACATGTCTAGGATCACTTCTTCCCTCGTTCAGTTTGCTTCTCTTTAATGTACCAAATCAAGAACTTGTGCTTCAACTGACACACGGCATACTGCCCACCCCAAGTCTTAGCTAACTCCCCTGCGTCCTCACCCGGCTCAGGGGTTTTTAGTTTCTCGCAGTTCTCCATGCTAATCTCGGGTGGATTTAGTGTCTCACTCGATTTCGGTGGAGTTAGCCAAGTCCTGAAGCTGGCGCATCCTGTCACCGTCAAGAGCGCACTCAGGATCACTAGGGATTTCACGATTGAGGATTTCATTGAGTTGGCTTTCCTTTTGGTTCAATTTACGTTGGGCTTGTTCAGCGATCTTCTTGTCTTGCTCTCCTTGCTTCTTTGCTTCCTCAAGCGCCTTAGCATACTCCTTCTGCGCAGTGCGTTGCAAACGAGCACCCGCTGTCGAATAACCGTGAAACCATGATACCCCGCATAACACACCAACCAGAATGAAACCAAAGAGCAGCTTATGAGCAAAAGTGAAAGCGAATGGCATTTGTGTTTAATCTCCGTTGCTAAAGAAAACATCGTCAGTCTGGTCGCTAATCACGAGTTGACCTACGAAACCCTTTAAAGTACCGTTACGATCCTTTAGAGGATGACCTACTGATACTACGTTATTTAGTTCCGAATCGGGGCGCATGACACGGAACCGTGCTCCGAATTCTCTCTTGTCTTCTAGTGCTGATTTCCAAGAAGCTACTACCGTGGCTCTGTCATCGGGATGGATTGCGTTCACCCACCCCCAACCTTCCAAGTCTTCAAAGTTTCGCCCTACAATCCTCTGATAAGTTCGGTTGGCGTATGTACACTTTCCGTCTGTGTCCGCTTCCCAAATGCCGTAAAGACCATCATTGTTCAGTGCTTTCCTTACCTGAACTTCAATCAACTGTCTCGTCTCAATTCGTCCGAGAGCATCTTTCATAGAGCTACCGCCATTAGGGGTAAGCTCCGCTACCATTCTGTTCCACTGTGAATATAGGCCAGTGAAGAACAATCCGAATGGCTTCAGCACTTTCAACCACAACACGCTACATGCGCCCACAATAGCGCTAGCCATCCCTAGGTACTTTGCGATTAAGATAATATCCAAGTGTATATCTCCCTTATCCAGCTAGTGCGGAATAACCTGTAGGCGGTGTCCACGCTAAATCCGCAGAGCGGGCACACAGCAGCGCAGATTTTCCAGTCTTGTAGCAGCTTGCCCAAACTCGGAATCGACGCTTCCACGAGTCATTCAGGAAGTTACCTGTTGCATCATTTGCAACCGGATCGAATCCGCCTTGCCACGTTGATCCGTCAAACGTCAGATAGATTGACCCGGTGTTGCGGTTGACTGCAATGCCTAGTCGTTGAGGGTTTGCCCAAGCTGACCCAAAGCCAGCCGCGCCAGTTGACGTGGAGTTTCGGTAGTAATAGAGGTTCGACGCCCCTGAGTTGTAGAAGACGAGATAGTAGAATCCTGCTACATCTTCCGTACCGTAGTCGCTGATTCCGTCAGCGCCAGCACGATGAGCAGAGTCGTTGATAACGATGCCAACAGCTTCAAGCGAATCGCTGGCGCCGCCTGTCCACAAGACTTCAAAGTAAACCTTTTCCGCATCGTAGGCGCATGGGTGCGATACAGCAGCACAAGAAGTTGCGTTTGCACCGCTGTTGTTAGCCAGTGTTCGGTGATCGGTTGAAAGCCACTTTTCAGCGGTCTTGGTAAACGCATCATCCCATTGATGCGGGATTACTGCAGTTCCGACGCTTGCCGCAAGCTCGTCAATCGCCGCCTGCACGTCAGTAGCGGTCAGTCCAGACGTGGCGTTGTCGTAGTCAACATCTACAGCGTCAATAGGTAAAGTAATCCCACCACTAGGTGTAGACTCTATTATTTCAATCCTTTCTTCTACGTTGCTGAATCTTCGTCGTATGTCATTAATCCACCCAGTGATCGTCTGAAGGGCAGACTGGACACCACGAAAATTAGCTAAGTGGTCACTTGAAAGTTTGAACATGGCTTAGATCAGGTTACCGTGCCCGGTTGCTCAGGACTTCCCGGCTGCGTGTATCGCGGCTGTTGAGGCTGCTGCTGCAACAAGCTAGAGTAGTAGTTCTGGCTCTGCTGCGGATAACGGACACTCTGGTTAACACCCATCTGCGGAGTGTTCGGAGACTGACCAAACTGACTAGAAGCACGATCAGTAGAGTTGAACTGATTCCACTGACCAGAGCCGTAGCTGTTCGGGATGTTGTAGCTGTACCCACCACCATTCGTCCAACCACCCTGCGGATCGTAGGGATTACCCATCATCGGGGGTTGATAACGACCAAGGCTCTGAGACTGGCCTGCGTAACCATACTGTTGGTACGGATCGTTGTACATGGGGCGACGATAACCCTGTTGTCTTTGCATCATATCTTGATCTTGCGCTTCTTGTCCAGCGCCAAAACCGGACTGACCGAAGCCACGCGCAGATGGTCTAAATCCGGCAGGAACATTCATTCCTTGGAGTTGCTGGGCCATGTTGCCCGGATTGATACCAGAGCCGTTATACCCGCCTTGTTGTTGATTAGCAAACTGACTGGAGTATCCGCCCTGTGGATGTTGTTGACCTTGTGTGCCTGCGTTTCCATAATTATAACCTGCGGCGGCGGCATCTCTTTGCCATTGTGCAAAACCTTGTGGATCAGCAGCAATTGCTCGTTGATCCAACTGAGAGATTTGACTCCCTTGCCCTTGTACTTGACGGTCAAACGGGGTCAAAGGGGCCATTCCTTTGTTGTTCTGAAAGCTACCACCTGTGAAACGAGGAAGCATTGGCTTAGCCATGTTGTTAGCACCGTTAGGATTACCGGGGCCACCTTCATTGGGCGGTGCGAATTGACTCGCAGATTGCATGTTGTACTGAGGACCACCACCACCAGTACCACCCGGATTACCCATTCCGGGCTTGTAATCAGTAGACCAATACTGGTCGTTCGGCAAGTTCGCCCCGGTGTACCCCGGCATACCCCTATAGTTCATCATTGTTTATTTCCTCCACTAAAGATGTTCTTGTATTCCTCAAAAAAGACTTGTCGGTTACGGCGATACCCGTTCAACAGTTCTTCACGCTCTTTGTCAGAAAGGTTCTGTTGGTTACTCAAGTAAGAGAGTTCCAACCAACTTTCAGTCATTTGGGTCGGGTGCCAGTTACCGTCCATCAGGCTCTCGCGCAGATTCTTTCGGAACCCCTTGCCAATCATTTGTTTCAGTTCCTTTTCACTCATGCCATTAGCCATTGCTGCAACGACATAAGGACGAAGCTCTACAAGGGCTTCTCGTTCCGCTTGGTAAAATCGCTGAGCAGCTTTCCGAACCGTGTCTTCCCCGTTGTTCTTATCCCGCACAACTTTGTTCAGCGTGTTCTGAGCGTCCTTGATGTTCTCTTGGAATCCAGCAACAGCACCGGGCAGAGCCTTTCGAGGAGCATATCGGAACGGACGAGCACCGAGAGCAAAAGCACTAGCTGCAAGACCACCACCGAAATCCTTAACCGCTTCATCAGATTTACCAGTGGCCTTGGCGTATCCCAACTGAACCATTGGAGCCATCCAAGATGGTTCAAGACCGCTGACCAAAGAAGCACCCTTATTCACAACACCGGGGGTTACAAGATCACTCAGTCCAGCATCCGCCATCACTTCGTTCAGGAAACCCGTTGTTTCATTAGACACTTCTTTGCCTTCACCGTTCGCAACACCGATAGCTTTCCTAATCAGAGGGTTGATGAACGCAAGCTGAAGAATTTGGTCACCCGCTTGTTCAAACTTACCACTCAAAGCAGAAGCCAGCGGATCGTACAAAGCTGAATAGGTGTTCAGCATCGAAGGATCATAAGTGATCTTGGCTCCACCCGGTTGTTCGCCGATCACGAGAAGATTGTCAGCACTTGATCGCATACCTTCAGGAAGAGCTTCTTCAATCTCATCGGGTTCATCACCAAAGGCGTGTCCACCGAGAGCTTTCACAAGCATTGCAGCAGCACCGTGAATAGCAAGACCGGAGGCCAGCATGATAGAAGCGCCTGCGATTTGCTTGGTTGCGTAGGCTTGAGCCAGCTTCTTGCTCTCTGGCGTCTTGGCTTCTTTAACCGTGTTAATGGCTTGCCAGATGTTTGCAATCGGAGCACGGAAAGTCTCAGAGAAGAACGTGGCGTAAGTGGTAGCGCCGTACATGTCCGCAAGGCGAGCAGCACGAAGCGCACGATCACGACTAATCGTACCTGTCTTGCTACGATCAGCAGCAGCCATCACCAAATCTTCGTACGTGTACTTCTTACCTTCCGCATCCCAAAACGACTTCAGGAAGTTCATCTCGTTTGCAAAGGACAGTGCCGAAGACGTAGCTTCGGGAGAACTGAACGCTGAATTGATGACGTGAACGAACTTATCTTTCTTATCTTTAAATCCGCTACGCTGACGGGTAGCGTCATCGAACGCATCTTGGATGTCACCCAACAAAGACGTTTGTAAGTTGCCGTGCTTAATCATCGCTTGGTAGATCGGTGTACTCTTGTCATCTACCTTACCCGACCAGACATCCTTTACAAACTGCGGAGACCAATCTTTCAACGGAGTTTTCGTTCCGTCTTCATTCAGGAAAGCCAAGTCACCACCGAGGCTACGCATCGTTGCAGCCTGAGCAGCACCAAGGACGTTGTAAAGGTAGTTGGACAGTTCACCGAGAACTGTGGTCATCTTGTAAAGACCGATAACTTTACGGTAGGTACGGTCAGCGTTACGCAGTTTCTTTCCGAGAGCAGCGAAGTTAATCTTGGCATCGTGAACGTCAAAAAGATCACTGTCAATCTTCTCTACAGTGTCAGCACGACTCTTGATAACCTTTGCCATTTCAGGGTCAGTGTACATTCCTGACATGGGTCCATACTTGCTGACGTTTTCTTCTAGTTGTTCTGTGAGCGTATTTGTGGCGGATGTGGAGAATCGATCTGGCATCAATCGCAAGAGATTAGCTTGCATCTCGGTTTCAGCCAGCAAGCGGCCTTGACGTACAACCGTCGTCATAGCTGCTTCAATCACGCCAGTACGTTCACCCCACACTTTGCGGATGATTTCAGGAATCACGTCACGACGCTTCAGGATACCTTCGTTCTTGGAAAGACCGCTATAGTAACCAGCAATCTTCGTCTGGTTTCCGATACGCAGAACGTCATTTACCAGAGCGTCAGTAATCTCTTCCTGCTTGCGAGTACCAGCGAACTTAGTCAAGTCAGCGCGTTGCTTGTCAATCTTTCCACCAGTACCAAACAAGCGATTGTGGATTTCCTTGACTCGCTTATCGGTCAGGCTAGGTACGTTACGCAATTCAGATGCTTGTTTACCAAGGAAGTCGTGTAAGTCCTGAAGCAACTGTTTCTTTTCCGGATTGCTCTTTGCAGCTTCCAACAGCTTCTTGCCATAGTTACGATCAGCATTAATGTCAAAGCTACGGCTGATGTACTGATTGATGTTGTTGGCAATCGTATTCTTCAGCTTCGTTGACATGGGAACACCAGAAGAGTCATAGGCTGCAATCAATCCACGACTCAAGTCATCAATCGCTACACGCATACGAGCAAGAGCTTCGTCAACAGGCTGTGATCCGGTGTTGGCGTCAAGCGTCTTGTTCTTGATCATGCGTTGCCAGCCATCTTCGACATCCGCCCACGGTACGTTATTCTTCTTAGCTGCTTGAACAAGATTATGGCTAGCACCAACCATCTTGGCTTCGTGCAGTTTAACACTGTTGTCAGCAGTCTCCATAATGATACGCATATCTTTAGGAGCAATACCAGCAGTAACACTCTTGAAAGTGTCTGAGATAACTTGCTTCAGATCGTCTGCACGACTGAACAACAGATCACCAGTAGGATCAGTCATCGTATCAGCGTTCTCATTGTACCAGTCGATAAAAGCCTCTTGGCTCTTAGCGTCAGTAATCAGGAACGGGAACTGTTTTGAGATAGCAGCAAGGGCATCTTGGTAGTTATCGTACTTACCTGCGTAAACAGCTTGAACAGCGCGGCTTTGTACTTCACCAGCGTTAGCCATGTACATCCACCAAGCAGCGTTCTCTTTAAGAAGCTCCTTTTGGGCAGGTGTCATCGGTCCACTTTTACCTGCTTTCTCTCGCTGAATCTTGGTCAGGTTAGCGCGCTTCTCAAACCGCATCGCTTCGTTAGAAGGACTAGTCCCTTTAGCCAAAGGCGTAGAAGCAGACTGGATACCGTGCTGAGTCTCGTGAATAATGGAACTGATGATTTCCTTGGTCTTGGCTCGATACATGGCGTTGTCACCCGTACCACGAGCCATAGCAGATTTCAAAGAGTCAACCGACTGTTGGCTAACCGTGACAATGTTACTCAACGGATCGTAAGAAGCCTCTCCGTATTTCATGTTCGGATCGGTTTCCAGTTTGGCGTTTTTCAATCTCGGAACGTAATCATACAGTTCCTTGTGGTTCATCACTTCGCCAAGGTTCATCGTAGTACCAGCAACAATCTTGTTCGGATTGAGAGACGCGTTCTTGTCACTGACTTCCACAGCCCGCATGTTGTAAAGCGGGTCCATGAACTGTTTGTCTTTCTCTGCACGTGCGCGAGCACTATTGACAGTGTAGACAACAGATTGCAAAGTCTCGGGCTTTTCGCCCTTGTTGACGGAAGTTATTTCGTTACCTGCGTGCATATTCTTGTATGCTTCATAACCCGGAACATCATTCGCAGGTTCCCAAAGTTCAAGAGGATACATTCCAACAGCCGGCTCATTTGAAACAGGAATATCCCTTGATGATGCTGTAGTCCCCCATTTGTTTTGATTGTCATTCCAAGTAAGCAAGGTTGCTTTGTTGTCTTTAATGATAAGCCTTGCACCCTTAGAACCAAGACCTTGCAATCCAGCAGCGGACAAAGCACCTGCATTTGTCTTCACGTAGACTGTCTTAGCAGTACGTTTCTTTTTACCGAAGTCCCCTTCGTGGCCGGGGGTATCTCGTGCAGCCTTATTTCTGACAGTAGTCCCATCGGAGTCAACAGTGTAAGTTGATCCCTTAGCTGTAGTATAAGACGTAACTTTACCTTCCGTCTCACTCTTTCCTGAGACACCTCTAACTGGGCCGTTCTTGGCTTGGTTCTTCAGTTCCTTTCGGATGATGTACTCAATATCTTTTGGGCGGATGTCAAGTTTGATTCCGAATTGAGATACGACATCACGAGCAGTAGACACCATATTGTCGATGTACTTGCGGAACTGTCCACGAGGAACAGTATCGTTAGCAAGCAACTCTTCAATGAAGTATTGAGCGATTTCAAGATCAGGAGCGTCAGGTTTAGCTTCGGTGGCGCGTGTCACCGCTCTAGTAGCCAGCTTTCCAAGCGCATTATTCTGCCCTGCTACTTCTTTGATCTTGGTGACTAGTGACACGTGCCCACTATCGCCAAGCAAGTTCTTTACAGTGTTAGTGAATTCACCTTGTTTTCGTTCTTTAGCGTGAAGACCGTGACTTAACTCGTGACCAAGCACCGCGTAAGCAAGCTCCGCGTTATCGTTCTTCTTGCCAAGCGCTTCTGCGTTCAGGTACAGTTTACCGTCCTTACTACGCCAGAACCCTTGGTTACCATCTGCCACCTTACCGTCAACAACAAGGTCTTTAAAGGTAGGCTTTACAACAACGTCACCACGACCAACAAGCGTGTCAATGGTCTCTTGATCCACCGACTTAGCAAGACGCTTCAGGGTTGTATCGCTATCCTGAAGATACATTTCAGCTTCGTTCAGTTCAGCTTTACGAGCACTCGGTTTACCCTTGATGCTTTCGTTGAAGGCAGTGTTGAGTTCTTCTACTTTCTTACCACTTTGAAGGTGGGCAAGTGTCCGGGATCGGATCATCTCTGCCATCTGGTCATCCGTCTTGCCCGTGAAAGCACCTTCAAACTCAAGCTCTCGCTGAGCAAGATCAGCAAACTCGTTCATCGACTGACCACGTTTCTCAACAGCTTTCTTCTGCTTGTCCGTCAACTCCGGACGAGAAGCTGCTTTCTGAACGTCTGCAAGTAATTTCTCACGTGCAGAAGAAGACGCCTTGCCAAGATCAAGCCCTTCAGTGGAAGTAATCGAAACTTTAGCTTCCCGAGAAGCAGGTACTTCTACCTTCTGACTGTAATCAAATGAAGGTGTCTCAATACGAGGAGTAGGCTTGGGAGTTTTAGCGAGTGTTTCTTGGGCGCGACGAGCAGCACGGTTAGCTTCGGACTTTTGACGAATACCTTCACGCACCTGAGAGCGCCAAGCAATCTCTTGATCAATATTAAGGGTCGGATCGGACGATACAAGCCCGCGACGTTTCTCAAGCGCGTCGATCTCATTACGGAGTTTACGATCTTGTTCAGCAAGTTGCAGACCCTCGCCTTCTTTCAAACGACCTGCGGCTACCTGTTCAAGCTCTCC
>OFRG01000124.1_pt1 | contig 32654 bp, 54 predicted proteins | sample 1543071 | NCBI WGS metagenome assembly OFRG01 (sample SAMN07774222, study PRJEB24372) | wastewater metagenome | isolation source: WWTP Verbania (Effluent) | place: Italy: Verbania | collected 2015-12
GAGCCCCTTTCCCCCGTGTGCCGGTGCTGGCTCCTCCTAGACTCCTCCGGCTGGCATCGGCACACACTTTACGAGGTGACGTATGGGCAGATCGCGCCCCCTGATAACACAGACCGTCAGCGTTGAAGCAACAGTCGAGCAAATAGCAGAGTTGTTCTGGTCGCTGGATGACGAAGAGCAATGCCTGTTTTTTGAACTCGTGCAAGAGAAGGCGGACTCTGAGGATCTGTCTGGAATGCAATGGTTGGGTGTCGGAAAGAGAATGACCGACACGAACAATATCCAGCGATTCGGGCGCGCCCGACACATGCTCCGGGATCTCGCGAATTGGTTGGACAAACACGCTGGGCGGACCACTCTCGAACAGTTCAAGTATGACAGTTTGGAGGGCTGACGCATGAGCGACGTTAGAACCATGGTCCGCACGACCCAAGCCGCTCGGCGTTGGCGGCATTACGCGCTGTGCCTGTTGGCGGCACTGCATATCGGAGCGTTCTGGGCGTGGTTTCTGTGGGCGATGTGGGGTGCCGTATGAACCGCCTGACCGAACGACTCCGCACCGCACTACAAGACCCGCGCACTGGCGGCACAAGCGTGTTGAACGAACTGCGCGCCGAGGTCGCTGCCCTGCGCCGCGACAACCTGGCGTTGCGTGCCGAGGCTCAGTTCCGAGAGCGATTGGTGCGAGAGCAACGCGAACTGCTGCGACAGGCCAAGCCTTGCCCGGCGTGCGTGGCGAAGGGGACGACATGAACGCGATCTCTGCTTGGGATGTCTACTGGATAACGAGGCTGGACAATCTGTCCGTTGCGTTTGTTTCAATGGCCGCCCTGTGTGGTGTTGTCGTTTTGTTCGGGCTGCTGTTCTCGTTCTTAGAACTTGACGATGAAGATCGTCGCGGACCGCTGCGAAAGATTTTCTGGGTTGCGATCTTCGGGGCCGCAATGGTCGCGGGCGTCATCCTTACTCCGAGCACGAAGGAAATGTGCGCGATCATCGTCTTGCCGCGCGTCATCAACAATCAAGACGTGCAGGCCCTCGGCGCTGACTTACCGAAGCTCGCGCGATCATGGCTAGAAGAGTTGATGCCGAAGCCAGCGGACAAGGCGAAGGGGGAGTGATGGCAGATCTGAAAGTCGCACCGAACGGCACGAAGGTCGAAGTCAAGATCGTGACCGACTACCCGGCACACTTCTTCTACACGTTCACCGCCGATGCGTGCCGCGACGATCTCGCCATCCTGCTAGCGAAGCACATCAACGAATCACTCGGCGCCGAACTGCGCTGTGCTTACTCGGCCTGCTACGCGAACGGCTACAAAGACGGCCGAGCCAAGCGCAAGAAACGCGAGTGGATCGGCAACACGTTCGGATGGAGGCCGTGATGGCAGACAAACCGATGTGTGTTGAAGTAGCGGTGATTCGCACGGCGGTCGCTGATTTGTGGGCCAATATCGGCTGCGGCTGCTGTTGCAGTGACACCACTGAGAAATGTTACGAACGGCTCGCTCAATTATTGGAAGTCCCAGAAAAGCAGGGCCAGAAGGGGTGTTACGAGTGGGATAAATACGAGACGAAACCGGGGGTGAGTTGTGACTAACTCGGACAGAGAGCTTGCACTGGTTTACTCGCACATCGCGATGATGAATTGCGAAGTCGCGGGAATGGTTGCTGAGAACATGCAACGAGCGGCAGTTGGATCATCAATGGCCTACAGCGAAGAAGCATTCGTCTTCGTCGCGAACAAGTACGCCAGCCTCATCGGCCACAACGCCATCTTTTCGATTCCGCTAGAGGGGTGAGTTGTGAGTGAGCCAAGCGAGAGGATGAAGGCTCTATTTCGTGAAGCAATAAACGAATCGTTCGCCAATGGAAACGCCTTCGCGTTCCCCAGTGAACCAATCGCCCCTGAGTGTGTCGCTGGTGATGCCCTCCTCGCCGCCATCGCTGCGCTAGAGCAGCGGGCGGAGAAGTGGAAGCGCGTCGCGGTGGCAAGGGAAATGTGCGGCCGCGCCCGCGACAACAAATACTACACAGACCGCTCTTGCGGATGGTTATTGTCTAAACGAATAAACGAGCTGGAAAAGGCTGATTCTGAGCTTATTGAGGCCATCGCGGAGCTTGGCAAGGAGTGGACGGAGGCGGTGAAATGAGCCATCCATACACAGAGTATTTTACGACCAAACCGACTGTCGAAGCACGTCTACGCGAGTACGAAAAGCGCATCAAGGCACTTGAGGCCCAGTTAGGGGCGGCGGCTGCGGAACAGACCGCAAGCACCTCGCGGGTAGCGGAGGGATCTGCCGTTCAACTCGGCGTTCCGGGTGTGTCTGGAACTGCCGCCCCTAGCGTTTCGGCTGAGGAGTGGGAATACCATGCCGAGACTCTCCGCATGACGGGATATATCAACGGTCCGAAAGCCTGCTTATTCGCCGCCGCTGTCAAGCGGTGGTACGAGCGAGGCGGAAGAAACGACAGCGACGAAGCCGACCTCATGGATATCGTTGGTGCGTTCTGCCGCGGCGAGAAGCTGCCGGAGGTGGGGACGTGATCACGCACGCGGCGCTGTTGCACATTGAAAGCGACGGGTCGATCTACTGCCATGTCAGCGATGGCCCGGTTCGCCTGCCATCGAGCCTTTCGTTGGGCGATCTGTTTCAAGCTATGTCCATGGCTAGGGAGGAGTGATGCCACAAACGGTGTGGGTTGTGGAGCGCGAGACAAGGAAGCGTTGGAGTGCTTATGCGGTCTATCTCTTGAAATTTTGGGCACGAAACGAGTTCAAAATTCTTGTGCGGCTGTACCCAAGAGATAAGTGGCGCGTCGTCAGCTATGTGCCGGAGGTGAAGCCATGACCCCCGCGCAGAGGCTCGCGGAGTGGTTGGATGCGAATGAATTACGGTTCGTTGATGTCTTCCCTGTTGACAAGCGCCCGGTGCTCGGAGAAGAAGAGGGTTGGTACTGCCATTTGACTGAGAAGGACGGAAGGATGGTAGATCGATTCCGTGTAGAAGGTCGCGACGCCGCCATAACCGCCGCGCTCGATGCGTGGCAGAAAGGAGACGGATAGGGAGAATCCCCACCTGTTTTCGAGTCGGCAGCCTCGCCGGACGATGAGGCACATTACGGCGGCATCGGCCAACGGTGCCGCCACTTATCACGGGGGAAACATGGGCGTCGAAGCAGCCAACAAGGTCAACAAAGAGAACCGCTACAACCCCGACTACATGCGACGCAAGCGAACACGCAAGATCCGCGAAGCGATGACGCTGTATCTGCAAGAACCGCGCAGCCTGAGCGAACGCCTAGTACCGGGCGACGAAAGCTCAAGCCAGTTCGCAGACGTGCTCGTCGATGAAGCCGAGACGGCCGAGGCCCGCGCGATGCGGCTGCAAAAGTATGCGCACTTGCGCCAGGTCATGCGCGAGGCGTTGACACCACGAGAGGAGCGCATCTTGCTGCTGCGGTTTGGCTTCGAGGACGAGCTGACGCTAGATCAGATCGGCCAGAAAGGTTACTTCGACTTGAGTCGCGAGCGCATCCGCCAGGTTGAGTTCAAGGCGCTCGGCAAGCTGCGGCGCGCGATGGGGAAGCCATGAGCAAAAGCCAGCGAGACAAGGGCCAGCGCGGCGAGCGAGAGGCTAGAGACTTTCTGCGCGAGCGCGGCATCGAGTGCAGCGACCGGCTGCTATCGCAGACTCGCGACGGTGGTCACGATCTCGAGACGGACATCGGCAACGTCGAGGTCAAGCGCCGCAAGTCCCTGTCGATCTACGACTGGCTCGATGCCGCGCCGATGGAGGCCCGTCCGCGCATCGCTCTCGCGCGTGGCGATAACCGCCGCTGGCTCGTGGTCATGGACGCGGAAGATGCAGTCGCACTGCTCAAGCTGGAGCGGTCTGTCAAACATGGTCGCATTGAGATGCGGGCCGAGGGTAAAAAGTGAACTACGAACAATTCTTAAGCGAAAAGCGCGCCGTTGACGTTCCTTCTGGATTGGAGTCAATCCCCGACTTGAACTCCGCACTGTTTCCGTTCCAGCGCGATATCGTTGCGTGGGCTCTCAAGCGCGGCAGGGCCGCGATCTTTGCTGACTGCGGACTAGGAAAGACCCTGATGCAACTGGAGTGGGCGCGTCACGTTCCTGGTAGGGTATTGATTCTCACACCACTCGCGGTCGCGGAGCAGACAGTCAGGGAGGGAGAGCGGTTTGGAATCAAGGCGACGCATCTGCGAAGCGGGGACGACGGAGAATCCCAGATCGTCGTGACGAATTACGAGATGTTTCACAAGTTCGATCCGGCTGTGTTCCATGGCATCGTTCTAGATGAGTCGTCAATTCTTAAGAGCTACGAAGGAGCCACTAGAACACTTCTCATCGAGTCTTTTTGTTCTACGCCTTTTCGTTTGGCGTGCACTGCTACTCCGTCACCGAACGACTTCATGGAGCTTGGAAACCATGCAGAGTTTCTCGGCACTATGTCGCGAGTCGAGATGCTGTCGATGTTTTTCGTTCACGACGGTGGAGAGACGCAGAAGTGGCGACTAAAGGGCCACGCTGAATCCGACTTCTGGAAGTGGGTGTGTTCGTGGGCAGTGTCACTTAAAAAGCCTTCGGACCTTGGATACAGGGACGACGGCTTCGAATTACCACCGCTCAAGATGATAGAGCACCACATCACTAGCACTAACACTCCCGAAGGGATGCTCTTCCCGATTCAGGCATCGACGTTGAGTGAGCGCATATCAGCGAGACGCTCGACCGTCAGCGAGCGTGCGTTACGGGTTGCCGAGATTGCAAACAGTATCGATGGCCCGGTCATCGTATGGTGCAATTTGAACAGCGAAGGCGACGCTATCAGAAAGCTGATCCCAGGAGCCGCAGAGATCAGGGGATCGGACAAGACGAACGACAAAGAAGAGAAACTAAGACTGTTTTCCGATGGGAAGATTTCGCGGCTCGTCACGAAACCAAGCATCGCGGGATGGGGACTCAACTGGCAGCATTGCTCCAACGTGATATTCGTCGGGCTCTCTGACAGCTACGAGCAATACTATCAAGCAGTCCGACGATGCTGGAGGTTTGGCCAGGAGTCGGAAGTTACGGTCCATATCGTTTCCGCAGACACGGAGGGCGCAGTGCTAGACAACATCAAGAGAAAAGAGGCTGACGCCGAAAGGATGTCATCTTCCATGATCGAACACATGGCCGATATTAGTTCGTCGGAACTACACGGCGCAACGGCCCGCTCAGAATCGGTATACAAGAGGCAAGCGTCGTCCGGTGAAAAGTGGCATCTTGAGCTTGGCGATTGCGTCGAGGTCGTGCGTGGGATGGAAGATGAATCGATCCACTACACGATCTACTCGCCCCCGTTTGCGTCGCTGTATACCTACAGCAACAGCGTGCGCGACATGGGAAACTGCAAAGACCATGGCGAGTTTTTCGACCATTACAGGTTCCTGATCTCCGAGCTTTTTAGAGTCACCAAGCCAGGGAGACTCGTCTCGTTTCATTGCATGAATCTCCCAACATCAAAGGTTCGTGATGGAGTCATCGGGCTGAGAGACTTCCGCGGAGAATTGATCCGGCAGCATGAATCGGCAGGATGGATCTACCATTCCGAGGTTTGCATTTGGAAAGATCCAGTGACCGCGATGCAACGCACAAAGGCGCTCGGACTGCTTCACAAGCAGATCAGGAAAGACTCTTGCATGTCTAGAATGGGCATTCCTGATTACGTTGTGACCATGCGGAAGCCGGGAGAAAACCCAGAGCCGGTTTCTCATACTGCGGAGGAATTCCCTGTCTCTGTTTGGCAGCGTTACGCCTCCCCAATTTGGATGGACATCAACGCGAACGATACGCTTCAGTTCAGATCAGCAAGAGAGCATAACGACGAGCGGCACATCTGCCCGCTCCAGTTAACGGTGATCCGCCGGTGCCTAGAACTGTGGACGAATCCCGGCGATCTCGTGTTGTCGCCTTTTTCGGGGATAGGCTCAGAGGGATACGAGGCAGTCAAGATGGGTCGTCGTTTCATCGGTGCGGAACTGAAAGAGGTTTACTGGCAGCAAGCGTGCAGAAACCTAGAGGCGGCAGAGAAACAACAGATGCCACTGTTCGCCAGCGCGGAAGAAGTCGAGGCGCTCGATGCTGATTGACGAACTGGCGGGCAGGATGACGACAGCCGAGGACAAGTACGGCGCGTTCTATTCGATGCAAGAGGCGCTCGGTGTGATCCGCTTGGAGTACCGCGAACTAGAAGAGGCGATTCAGTCTCGCGATACCGACCGAATCATTGCCGAGGCGTTTGATCTCGCAGCCCCATGCCTTCGGTTGATCCGTCATCTGCGATTGAATGCCGAGATGCGAGAACGGTCCGGTGTGGCTCCGCCTGCTGATTGACTTCGGCGGTGACGCAGCCGGGGCAGTAACCTGCGCCGCCGATCCCGTGGCGCGGGTGCTTATCGAGGGCGGGGTAGCGGAGGAGTGCTCACCACCCCGCCGCAAGCCCCGCAGTGAGGGAGCATGAATGAGTTGGCATTGTTTGCCGGAGCTGGTGGATCAATTCTCGCGGGCGAACTGCTCGGATGGCGCACCGTTGCCGCTGTCGAGTGTGACGCCTACTGTGTTGCAACACTCTTGCACCGGCAGCAAGAAGGCACGCTTGCTCCTTTCCCAATTTGGGACGATATCCGAACCTTCGACGGCACACCTTTTCGCGGAGTGGTGGACATCATCACTGCGGGATTCCCGTGCCAGCCATTCAGCACCGCCAGCCGTGGACGCATCACCACTCGAGACCTGTGGAGCGAGACTCTACGGGTCATCTGCGAGGTCCAGCCGTGTTTCGTGCTCCTCGAAAACGTCCAGCGCGCCCCTGTCATCCACGCGGGCGCGGAACTTGTCGGCGTTGGTTATCGTGCCGCCGCTGCGAGAGTTTCCGCCGCCTGCATGGGTGCCGCGCATCGACGGCCTAGATGGTGGCTGGTTGCCCACATTGACGGCCACGGCGAACACCGGATGCCCGTCAATGCTCAAGCACCCGGCATATCGCAGACTTGCGGCCTTGACTGCTGGGAAACCTTCAGGCCCGAGCTTCTGGGAGTGGATGATGGGCTGGCCTTCGGGATGGAGCGCTTGCGAGCCCTTGGCAACGGATGGGTTCCTAGCGTGGCTGCGCTTGCATGGCGCACCCTTACCAGCCGCCTGCCATCCCCGCAGTGACCACCACGTCGCCGCCGCCGACCATCCCAACCGCGACAGCGTGCAGATCGACGCCCCACCGGCTCGCCAGCTTGCGCCCGGCGACAGCGCCATAGCGGATGGACCCGTGAGAGTCGAGGCCGACTAGGCCGCCAGCGATCCATCGAGGCGCGCGGTCAGGCTGTAGGACCATCGGTAGGGTGGTGATGGTGGTATTGGCCGGCGTGAGATCGGCCGTGGACTCTTGCCAGTCCTGCCCGGGCCAGTGCCAGCGGAGCGTCTGAGTGCCTGTAGCGACCACGTTGCCCAGGTCGGTGCGCCAGCCGGTAATGGCGGTGCGGCACCCCATGTCAGGCTCGGGGCACCGCACCGTGGAGGCTGGCGCGCCTGTCGTCTGCGGGCAGTCTACCACCGGAGCACCCGTTGCCGTCGTGGTCGTCTCCACCACCGCCGAGGCCACCGGCACCGCACCCGGCGCAACGCGCTGCACGACCACCCGCTCACGCTCCACGATACGCACCGGGCCGGGCTGCACGATGATGAGCGGCTCGCCCTTGGCCCTCGCCCGTATCGCCTCGATCTCTGCCGCCGCCTCACGGTCCAGCGCCACCGACTCGCGGTGAGCGAACCAGACCACGGCCAGGAGGGCGACAGCGACCACGAGCGCGATGGTCACGAGGTAGCGCATGCGAAGAGTCCTCCCTGAGCGAGACGCTTTGCCGCGATCTCGCAGTAGCGTTCGTCAATCTCAATGCCGATGGCTCGGCGGCTGAATCTGCGAGACGCGACAAGCGTTGTCCCGCTGCCCGCGAACGGATCGACTATCAAGCCGCCTTCCGGTGCCGCTAACTGGACGATGTGTTCCATCGTATCGACAGGACGCTGGCAGGGATGACCGATCCGATCACCTAAAACTCCAGCGACGTTCCCGACGTGGTAATCGCGATTGACGTGCCCGCTGTTCGGACCGCTGTTCGGACCGCTGTTCCAAAAAATTACCGGGTCCCAAGAGTGCCAAACGCCTGTCGGTCGTATCTGGGCGAAATTCTTGCAGGCTGCAAAAATGCGGAAACCAGGCGGGAACCATTCGTGCCATCGGCCACAGTTCGGCATTCCCTGAAAGACGAAGCACCATCCCGCCAGTCTCTGACCCTCAGCCACCAGCCACCGCATTATTTCGGGGTAGGCGTCCGGGTTGTCGTCCCAGGAGCCGCGTTTCCATCCGATGCCGTAGGGCGGGTCAGTTACGAGCGATGCAGGGGCATCAACAATCGGGAGGATCTCGCGACAATCGCCGTGGTAAAGCGTAACCCCGCCCTCGTCGTAGTACGGCTTCGGCAATCTCATCGCTTCACCGTCGCCGCTACCGCGTCCACCGCTGCCGCCAGCCGGCGGATGTGGCGTGCCTCTAGCCGGTGCGGCTTGCCGATGATTAGCAGCCCGCCATCATCGGGACACTCTGGCGGCAGTGCCGCCGAGAGGATGTCGGACAGCACCCGCGACGCGTGCAGCAAGTCCGGCCACGGATCGGCGGTCCACTTTTCCACCTGACCAACGGTCGCGTCCACGAAAGGCGTCATAGGTTCCCCAGTATCCAGGCCCATGCCTGTTTATTGCGTCGCATCGAAGCCGACAGAGCTTGCTCTAGCTTCTCGATCTCATGCTCTTCGGCGTTGTCGTCAATGACGTGTAACAGCTCGTGAAGCAAAGACCCGGCGATGCCCGACTCACTCGGCGGAATCGTCTCACCGCGTCGCGGATCGGCAGCCGTGGCTATGTAGATTTCGCGCGCCTCATGGTCGCACAATCCATCTACCGTCTGACCAGATAAGCGTACCACGCGCCGGAAACGGATCTTCCACTCCCGGCCGTCCGAAGCGATATAGAGGTGCGGCCTTCGCTTCTTCGGCCGCGCGGTCATCGGTGGTCCGTGTAGGGAGAGTCGATGTAGAGACGTGCCTGTCCGCCGATGATCGTCGCAAAGCCGAGATCCCAAGCCGGTCCACCCTTCGGCCGCTCGTGCGTGTAACGATGGTACTTGACCCGCGTCATACACCCGATGTTCATCAGCACGTCGCGCCCGTTAGGCGCTAGCCTCATCCCAGAGTGGTGAGTGTGCGTCGTGATGATCGGGCACTGTTCGCGCTGCCAGATGTTGACGGCCTCGGTGGTGGCGTGTCTCGAGTACGTTGCCTGGTGCAGCGCCAGCCACGGCAGGCAGCCCGGAGGCCCTTCAATCCGCATGATCGGCAGCGAGTGCCAGCGGACGACCGACGCCATCTTCGGTGCGTTGTCCTTGACGAACGACTCGACAAACATCTGGTAGCGCCGCCAGAAAGGAACCTTGTCGAGATTGCCGCCCGGTACGCACGCGGCCAGAATCTTGTACGCCGCACTCTCGGACTCTGCCGCCGCGCGAATCAGCCGCGTGATCCTATCGTCGTGGTTGCCTGGTATCACGTCGATGGAAGTCGAGAACTGCTTCGATAGATCGACCAGGACTTGCAACGTCCTGAGCATTCCTTCCGCGAGCGACATCGGCCGCACCGCGCTGGCCCCATAGCTGGATATCTCTTCGTTGTCCATGAGATCGCCGACGATGACCAGCTTCGTGATCTTCTTCGCCTTCGCAACCGCGACCATGCGCGCGATCCAAGTCGAGTCATGCTTTGGGACGTGGATATCCGAGCACGCCACAACATCGCCCGTGATCAGCGGGATCTCTTTCGTGAAGTCGTGCGCCTTGAAAGCGGCTTGGGTCGCCGTCTTGCCTTCGCTGCGGTACCACTCGGCGGCTTCGGTGGCGTGTACCGCTGAGTGGTTCCCCGCGCTCCTGGCCGATAGCGGCACCTGCTCATAGCACGCACGGCACAGACCCGACCGGCTGCCCGACGTGATCGGCCCGCCGCAACCGCCGCAGCACCTGCCCTTGACCTTTGAGGCGCTGCGCCTACTCATCCAACACGCCGCACACCGCGCTCTCGCGAGTGGCGAATCATAGTATGGTTCTTGCGTGCAGCGACTCCGTGTGCCACGGCGAACGGAATCAGCAGCAGCGTGCACGCGGAAGCCGAGCCGCCTTCAAGCAGCACCCCACCCGCGACAAGCAGCGCCCATCCGCCCACGCCCACCGGGATCGTCCACTTGCCGAACGCCCCGACCTCGCGCATACCGTAGCCGAATCCGATGTGCGACGTGATGATGTCGCCCGCGAGAGCCAGTGCAGAGAGCACGGCAAAGACAATGTGCGTGGTCATGGGTCGCCCTTCTGGTGCTTGTCCGTCGCCTCCGCTGCCGCCGTCTTGACCGCAGTCGGACTACCCGCACCGACACCCGCGCAGATCCCGCCGCACACATAGTCGAGCGCCGATGCCAGCCACGGTTGCGCGAAGTGCGCCGCGATAGACTCAGAGTTCTGCCCGACGATGTAGGCCGCGACGCCGACACCCGCGAAGGCCCATCGCCCGAACCACTTTTCGTTGAAGAGTAGTTCTTTGAAGAAGTGATAGATCCAGATGAACATGGTTCACCCGCAAGCGTTGGTCAGGATGGCCAGCAGACCACCGAGAGCCAACAAGCCAATCGCGATCCAGGCCCACTTCGGAAGCGTGATGCTCTTCGGTTTTTGAATCGGTTTCATGTCGTCACCTCACTCCGGAACGAAACCAACCGCGACCATCGCGGCCTTCGCTTGCTCCATGGTCAGTCCGTCGAGCGATTGGAAGTGGACCGACTCTTTGAAGATCCGCCACCGTCCCGCCCACTCGAGCCCGGCCTTCTCTGCCTCTTCGACCAGTGCGCGCCACTCAGGATCTTTGGCGCTGTAGGTCCAGAGCGGCTTACCTCCGCGCATCGGCACGCAGTCAATGGCGCGCCGGTATTGGTGCCAGGACTGCCACGGCTTCGCATTGGTCACGATTGGGCCTTTGGTGGTGCGGCCCTGTGCGTAGAGCACGGCCTGTTCGGCGGCGCTGCGGTGCGTGCAGTAAACGAGCACGTCAACCCCGCGCGACTTGCAAGCATTGACCATCGCGACAACCTTCGCGCGAACGTCTGGCATCAGGTCGATTAGATCGCGGCTCACGCGAACCTCTCTTTGGCCCACTCTTCGTGCGCTTCGTGCGTGAGCCAGTGCTCGACGCGCGTGGTCGTGCGGAATAGGAGGTATTCATCCGCGTGGAACTCAGCCGCGAGCGCCTTGCGGATCGTCTCGCGCGCCTTGGTTTCTACACCATGCAGCCGAAACAGTTCGAGCGCGCGCACGTCAATCGGCTCGGTCAGCGGCGTGGAGATCGGCCGCGACTCGCCTTGCTCCGGGACTAGGCGGCGGCAGCGCGGACACAGATCGCCGGTCGATAGCGGGATCATCAGTCCGGCTCCACGACAAGCGAGTCCGCATGGACGCTGCGGTTGCGCTGCGCCCGCTCGATTTCACGCTCGTAGAGGTATTTTATCTGCGACTTGACCTCGGCAAAGACCACCGCCTGTTGGTTCTGGTCGTGTATGTATTGCTCTTTGAGTAGGTACGTCGCGGCCATTTCCGAGCGTAAGTCACTCACCACCGAGGCGCGCCCGATATTGAACGACAGGAACGAGACGACCACTCCGACCACTGAGAATGTCCCCACGATCATCTTTAGCGACACGTCAAAGCTCTTGTTCGCCCCCACCATACCGACCTCAGTTCCCACTGCCGAGCGTCTTGACATGCTCGTCACACACTCGCACAAGTTCGTCGAAGCGTCTGGCAATGTCGCTGCGCCTACCGTTCCAATCCTGCGTGTAGGCCAGTCGCGTCTTGAAGTCCGCTTCCGTGGGTATCACCGGATCACGGAGGAACGGCTGGGCCTCTTTCAGCAGTGGCAACGCTGCGAAGATCGAACAGTCGATAGAATCGACCTTCTCGGGCGGCTTGGCGGCGTATGAATAGACCCCCCACAACAGGGCAAAGCCACAGACGTAGTAGCACAATGATGCGACGACATCTTGAACGCTGTAATCTCCGACTCGCGTCATGGCTTACTCCGGTATCGGCTCCGGCTCCACCGGGCCGGGGAACTCGGGCGCTCCATCGGTCGGAATCGGCTCGACATCGAACGCGATCCACGCATCCACCTTGGTGTGGAATGCAGCGATGCAAGCGTCAGCGGTGATGCCGCTGTAGGCGGCAAGATACGGGATCGCGCACAGCCTCCCGCGCCACGTCGCTCCGTCGTAGTAGAGCGTGCCGGTGATGCCTCTGTAGCGAATGGCGTACATCAGCTAGTCGCTAAGGCCAGGATCAACGCCAGGAAGATCGGCCATGGGCCACTCGCATCGTCGCCACCAGTCAACAGGTACCAGAGATACAGGTTCATCGTCGTAACCCCCAACAAAGCGAAGAAGTGAATCGGTCAACATGGCCCACACCCCGCCGGAGTGCAGCAACGGATATCAGTGGCAGCAACGCCGATCACGGTGATGGGCGCCGACCAGTTCTGCGAACAGATGCCGGTTGATATCCAGCACGCGCGCACGCGGTAGGTCTTGGTTTGGCCCGCTGCTGGAAAGCACGCGCCGTCGAATGCGTAGGGATTCCAAGAGAGCCCCGCTGCTTTCGGTGGCCACCCCGCTCGATACGCCGCAGTCGGAGTACGCACCCCGCAGAACGTGTCGGCAGGCAGTCCCGCCTCGCGCCACTCGTAGCGGATGTCGGCCGTGGATTCCGGGTTGCGGTCGTGCGCCATGATGCACGCCACGTCCTTCGGCTCCGCGACATCACACGGCGGAACCGCCATCGCTGGCAGCGAGAAGGCGAGCAGTGCGAGAGCGAGGCGCATCACTTCCTCGTGCAGCAGTAGTCGACGGACACGGAGCCACCATCAACAGCTCCGCCGGTCGGGTTGTAGAAATCCACGTTGAGCGTGTTCAGCGTCGAATAGCAGCGCTTCGGAAGCAACGCGGTTGCCCAATCCGTTCGCGGCGAACACCGGCACGCTAGGTTCGTCGTCAGACCCGCCTGCGTCGCATCCGATCCCGTGCCCGCGCTTACAGTCGCGATACTCGCGGGGTCTATCGCTGCTGTGCCACAAATATCTTGGCCCCCCCGTGGCGACGATGGGCCGGGAAACCAATTCATCAGCACGCGTCTGGTTGCGTCCTTGAAGTCGCGCGAAGTTGTGATAAGCGCATTGCCGGTAGGACCAACAGGCTCCGGCCCGATAAAGATTGGAATCGCGCCGATCTGCATGATGCGAGAGGCCAACAAACGCAGACGCAAGCGCCACTGCGCGAGCGTGGTCGTGCCGTTGTAGATGTCATTGATTCCGATGTGTACGATGACGTAGAGCGGGTGGTACTTCTCGATGCGGTCGTAGAAGTTGTTCAGCGTGTCGTCGATCTCATCGCCACTATGCCCGACAGCCTTTACTTGAGCCGTCAGATCGCGGCCGAATCGAGCGTTCAGCCCGCGCACCAGTCCCGCGATGAAATATTGCCCACCAGTCAGCGCTGGATCTGACCACGAGTCGCCGGTGTAGATGATGAGCCGAGAGCCCGGATCGTTAATCAGCATCGAACTGTAGGACGTTGGATCAAGTCGATCCGATTCCCACTGCCAGACCGTCGCACGACGCAACGCGGCGTAATCGACTGACGGATAAGAAGCGCTCGTGCCGCCCCGCGTGTATCGCACCTTCACGGCATGCACACCCGCCGGGATCTCCCAACAGCCGAGATAGAACTGGTGATGCCATTGATACCGAGACTCGCGCCACGCGGAATCAATCAGGTTAGAGATGTCCGTGGAATCACCCCATGTCCCGTTCTGATCTCGGTCATCGACCAGGCCGATGCGGAAGTTATCGTCCTTGAGCTTTACCGCAGTCTGTAGGCAGTAAACCTCGCCCGGTGTTACCTGGACCGGAGCGATGCTTTCGATGTAGTCGCCGCTGGTCACCGTCGTGCCGAGCCACATGCATTGATTGGAGCCTGTACCCTCAAAACAGGCGAACGCTTGAGTCGCGGGCGCTAGCGTCGTGTCATTCGTGTTCATCACCGGCAGACCACTGCCGACTGCGCGCGCCGGTCCGAAAGTCCAGTTTTCAAACGGTGCCGTCGCCTTCGTGTCCATCGAACTATTCTCAAGAAGATTCGGACCCTGCTGCCCCCACAGCAAGCGAGACGCATACGCGATCTTCATTCCGAGGTAGTCATACCCTCCAGCCGTGAGGTGCGAGTCGTTGCGCCACATGCGCCCTAGCCGCGCGCCGACATCCATCACGTTGTCATTGTTTACGTCCGGCCCCTCGGTCGTGTCCTGGTCGATGTATGTCTGTAGCGTGATCTGGTTGTCTTTCGATCCGCTCGGGCAGTAAGTTCCGTCGCCGTCCGCGATTGCTGATACAACGTGCGTGCGGATGCCTGTCGAGACGCGGTTCGCTGATTCGATGAACACCACGTCACCGACAGCGAGGTCCGCCGTGCTGTCATTGTTCCAGTCGGTGACTCCGTTGCTGGTCGGATCTGAAGACGTAACGCAGGCGTACGGGAGATTGTTGTTGCAGTTGTTCTGCGCGCACTGACTCAGCACGACCGACTGTTCGTCGAATCCCAACGTGCATTGACCGCCAGAGTTTCCGCCAGCGGTGCCGTCGCCGTTGCAGTCGGCGTACAGAGGATGCCCCTGCATCGCGTCGATGAAGTCGTCATACCAGGACGGGGCCAGATAGAAGGCAGGCTCACCGTAGAGCCGTGCGTGGTTGTATGCTTCCATGACAGCGGAGAGGCTGCTCGCGCCAGGAGTGAATGCAGCGCCGCCTCCCGTGGTCGTGTCAAGGTCGATAGATCCCGACAGCGCGGCACCAAACAGACGGTCCACGCGCAGCGTGTTGGTCCATAGCAACCCTCTTTCGTCCGTCGTCCCGTCCCCATCGAAGTCGGCACTAGAAGCGGTCCCGTTTCCGTCTAGATCCACTCCAGCGGTAGTCTTGGAATCCAAAGTCCCGTCATTGTTCGTGTCCCAATCGAAGTACGTTCCGGCCCATTTGACCGCATTCCCGCTCGCCGCGCGTTGCAGCGCTGGCGTCGATACCAGGCCGCCGGTTCCATCAGAGGCCATCATCGCGTCGGTCGTGCCATCCGTGGTCACGTCAGGCGGGCACAACGCCCAAGTTCCAGAGGGGCAGCAATAGAAGTCCTTCGTAGACGGAACCCATACCGTCATGTTCGTGGTACAGGCCGCGCCGATACTTGGAGCCGTGCGAACCTGAATATATGTCGTTGGTCCAGGTGTCGTTTGAGCTAGCACCACCGAAGAGAAGAGCCCTAGAAGTATCGCGAGTCGTTTCATGGTCAGCTCGTGTAGAGGAATTGGAGGAAACAGTCAGCACCACGACCTACCGAGCGCTGAACGTAGAAAGGATCACCACCAGCATCGGCAAACGTCAATGTCGTTAGTCCAGTAGGAAACGGAGGGGACCAAGTACGAGAGAAGTATTTCCAGGTGAATGTAGAACCGACAACCGTCTGCGTCTGGTCACCGCCGGTTATCGTGATAACCGCCGTATCGGCCAGAAGCTGCGCCCTCATCTCCATGTACAGGTTTAGCCTGACCCGTAGATTTGACACGCCTTCGTTACTGGGCCAATTCGTCGGGAACACAACCCAGAAACTAGTTCCGCCGGTGGAACTGTTCTCCATATCAAAGTCAAACGGCATCGTCCACAACGCGAGATCCCTGTCTATGAGATCGAGCGAAAATTCAGGCGACCATAACCGCCCTGAAGCGTAGCGGTCGGAGGTGATCACCGAAAACAGCGCGGTATCTTCAGCCATCGGTGTAGATAACTCCCTTCGCGATGCCCCGTGATTTTATCCCGACAGCGACGCCAGAAGTGCTCTTGAGCTGGAATTCTATTGACTTTTCCGCACCGGCCCACGAGTCCGAAGGCACGGTCAACGTGAGTGCCTTCTGGTCGTAAGTCGCACCTACAACCGCAGCGGATGTCCCCGTAACCGGAGTCGCCGCCTCGTAGAGTTGCGCCGTTCCGGTGTTTGCCGCACTGCCGCGTAACTGAATCCAAATCGTGAGGACGTGCCCGCTCTTGATCCACGGCGGAAATAGAATCGTCTGCGTCCACTTGGTCACATAAGACGTGCTGACTTCGGTCTGTTCCCCGAAGTAGACCGCAGTACCAGAGGCAAACAAACACTGGTCGCGGTCGTACAACTGCTGGCCGACCGTCTTGGCTCCGTCGCCAGACAGCACCACGCCCTGCTGATTCGCTGGCCATGTAGTCGCGGCCATTAGTCCGTATACCTCCAGATCGTGAGCGTGTCCGACTTCGCGTAGCACGTCCCCGCGCTGGTCTTGGCCTGAATGTTGATCGTGCGATAGGTGCCGCCCCAACCCGACCCAATGACCAGCGAGAGCACGCCGAGCCGTTCATAGGCTGCATTCGTGGTCGTGTCCTCCGAGCTATTGGTAGTGGTCGCGTTGTCTTGGATGCGGTACGTTGCGGTGCCCGCCGTGGTCTTGACGAAGAAGTCAGCGCGCAACGTCAACGCCAGTAATTCAGCCCACGTCGGCACATACAAATTGATGGAGCGAAGCGAGACGTAGGCAGCGGAAGCCGTACTCAACTCGGACATGTAGAACGTAAATGGTTGCTGAGCCAGCACGAGATCTCGCGTCGTCAGTTGAGCCACACGCCCTGTGCGGACGCCCTTGTCGGCGTTCCAGTCGGCTCGTACTGTCGAAGGCCAGGCGGTTGCCATTAGTAGAAGATATACCCCACGTCTTTGATCGTTCCGACTCGGTTGTAGGTGCTGTCGCCCCAATATCCGTAACTATTTCGCTCTTCCAGCGTCGCCGTCGTGTAGTCGTCTGTTAGCGTGTCCGGCCCGATGCGAAGGAACCGGCCACCGAAAGCCAAGTCCACAGCCTCGAATTCCACCGTTGTCTCTGTTCTGTCGCGCCGAGCCGTGACGATACACGGCCTGGAATCGGAGTTCCCGCGTGCGTCTAGGATCTGCGCCGAAGTGACGGTCACCCCATCCCCGACGTTGATTGAAGCCGATTTCAACTCAAGCTGAAACTTGACCGTCCGGATTCCAGCGCGGCGACGGTTGATGATGCGACGCGAGAAGTTCCTGATCCGCGACGTTGAAGCCGATGGATCTACCCAGAAGTCTTGGAACGTCTCCTCGCGCACGTCTCCGTAATTGTTGACCGTCTCAAGATCGGTGTTGACCACGATCACGGCATTCTGATAGTCGGCCAGCGTCGAAGCGCCTTGTGCGCGCTCGCTGCTCGGGTTGTACCAGACTGCCGCGCGTGTCAGCCGCTCCTCTTCGTTCTCGTCATTCTCGACCGAGCCTAAGACAAAATTATCATCGGTGAACGTGGTCAACGAAAGATCGGGGGACATGACCTTTGCCGCGTACTTGCTGGACGTGTTGTAGTAGATCAGGATGCCGCGCGGATCTCTCAGGCTAGCCATATGCTGCGCGATGGTTCGCGGCTTACGCACGGTAGCCAATACGTCGAGGTCTGGCCAGAGTTGCGACACCGTGTCGAACGTAGTCGTATCAACCGAGGCCGCTGCGACCCCACCCCACTCCATGAGGTCTTGTAGGACATCCGCCACTCTACGGCCTGTCGCAGCGGACCCTCCGTTGTTCGTACCGACGCACAGAACATGTGAAACCTTCTTTCCAACTGCGTGACTGGCCGCCGTGGTTCCCCACTGGCCCCGCGTGATCGTCAGGACGTTGGTTCCGGTGTTGCGGTTTGTGACCTTGCAGATTTCCGACTCAATCTCGACGAATACACTGTTTCGAGTGTATGCCGCCGGGTCTGGGTACTCGGAGGCATCGCGCACGGTGACCGTCGCGTCTCCCGCAGCGATGGCCGTCTGGACTGTGTTGTCTTGTCCGATAGAGAACGGAGCGTTCCGCGTTCCGAGTTGCGCGAGCGGAGATTCCGCTGTGATTGAACAACCCTCTTGATCTATCTGCCAAGAAGTGATTCGGTAGTCTGGGCCGAGTTGCTCGAAGTCGGACAGCACGAACCCGGAGGCGTTAAACCCGCGCTTGATCCTGAGCGTTCTGCCAGTGTAGTTCTGATTGCGCGCCTTCAGCACACGCCAGAACTCACCCGTCCGCTGCGTGTTGTGCAGCGTCGCGCTCTTGTCGTGGTCGAGGGGCGGCGGTGAGAAGTCGAGAGCGAAATCACAAGTAATGCGCTCCGGGTCGGTGTATAACTTCGTCGCGTCAATCTTCTGGCTGTATGGAACGAATCGCTGCAACAGTGGAAACACCTGAGTAGTCGAGTCCGGCCAGGGAACATGATTCAGGCAGAATCGGTAGGTCTTGCTGCCGCGCGAGTAGTTGGCTACGTCTTGGCATGTCTGGTACGAGTAGAAACAGCGGTTGCCATCACCTAGATCCGCAGCGGTACATGGCGCGGTGGTGTAAACGTTGTTGCAGCGGTCAAGCACGATCTCTACAAGCCATTGCACCTGTCGGCCAAAGGCGTCTCTCTCTGCAATGTAGGATGCACTTGGCATCAGTAGTCAGCCTGCGCGACAAAGCGCACGTTGAGCCCGCTGCGCGCTGTCGATCCGATGAACGGCATTCCGTGGCCACCGTCAACGCGGCAGAGGTAAAGTTCCGACGCAGACGAGGAGTAGTTCCACGCGAACCAGAACGGCTTTGAGCGCGAATGCGGGATAAACCCGGTTCGGTAGTTGACGCCAGACTTGGTAAAGAAGTCGGTATCTGCCATGCCCGGTGCATCGTAAGAAATCCCGAACGACTTGCGGCGGAAACGGTAGTTCGCTCCAATCAGCGCGCCACCTTCGTTCTCGGTCCATTGTGTTTCGGCCGTCTCGTCATAGGGTGCCAGTCCGGGCAGCGCCCCGAGTGTGAAGTCGAGCCGACGACCAAGAGTCAGAACGCCGATCTGTGGCGCAACCGTAAACGATGCGCTCGCACTGTCAAGGTAGATGCGCCAATAGCGGTACGACGCTGCGACCCACGTCGCGATCTGTGGCGCGTTGCTGGTCGGAGTCGCAGACGAGAACATGTCCACGATTGACGCTCCGAAGTTGTCGGTGCTGCCCTGGATCTTCCATCGCCCCGCAGCAGAGAACAGATTATGACCGCCGATGCACGCGGTATCGGGAGACACGCCAGAGCCGTAGTCAATCGTGATCGTCGCCGGCTTCGTGGTCGCGTTCGACTTCCACCGATACGCGGTGCTGGCGCGCCAGTCGCGGATATTCTCCTTCGGGTATCCAGCCGCATCGCCGGGTGAGCTTGAGAGCGTGCCGGTCTCGAAGAAGTTCTCATAGAGGATCATCGGGTTAGCCACGGCCGCGCCTCTTGTTCACCTTGTCGAGTGAGTCCTGCAACGTCGCAGCGAAGGCCATCGGGTCTTGAATGAACCCCTGACCGTCGAGGTAAATGGTCACTGATTGTTGCATCGCGGCCGGTGAAGTGGTCGTGCTTGTCGGAGTGCCGCTGCCCCTTCTTCCGCCGCCACGACCTCCTCCACCCCCGCCACCATTGCCGCCGTCTGTCAGGCCCGCATAGAGTGCACCGGCACCAGCGACAGCAGCACCGATACCGGCGGCGCGAGCCGTGTTCAGGAACGACACAGACGCGGCAGTGTGCAGCGCTGAGCCGTGGTAGTCGCCAACCGCAAACGATGCAACCGCCAGCGCCTGTTCCATCTGCGCGCGCGTGAGCGCTTCGATTGCCAGCTTCCCGAGCACGCCCGCGACTTGTAGCCCAACCGACTTCACGAACGAGCGCGCGCTGAAGTTCCCCGTCATCACGAGCTGTTCAAACGCGCCAATCATGTTGTCGGTAACGGCCGTCCCGATGGACATGCTGATTGCGGACTGTTCGATAGCTGGAACAAAGTCGTAGAACATCTGGGAATTAGAGTTGACGTTCTCCGCCATCTCTTTCAATTCCTGATTCATCAGCGTGATTTGTGTTCCGAGCGGAGCCATGACCTCGCTCACGCTGAGAATGCTCGACTTGATTGCCTCGCCAGCAGTCTGGAATCCGACAGGATCAATACCAAAGAATCCCATGCCGGTACCAGGACCCAGACCGCCCGCATAGCCAGGCTTTTTACCCGGCTTGTCTTTGCCACCACCCGCGAGCGAGGAGTCAGGACCGTACTGAGCGAAGTTGAGAGCGCCGCCGTTCTGTAGGAACGCCCCGGCAGCTGCGGCGCCAGCCTGTACTAGCGCCTCCTTGATCCCAACTAAGCTCGCCTTGATCGCGTCCAGAGCCTTTACCGAGTCGGCTCCAATATCGCCTGCCGCACCAGGCATGAGCGACCAGAACTGAGCTGCGGCCCGAGCGTTGTCAACGAGAGTCTCGCCAATCGCGACAAGCACCAACCCCATCTCTTGAAGCAACAGGATGTATGGAAGCATCATGTCGCTTGAACTACTCAGGTTGAGTGTCCATCGCTCGAAACTGTCGGCGATGCTTCCTATCGCGGCGTTCAGCGAAGGAGACAAGACAAAGAAGTCTCCAACCTGTTTCTGGAACCCCCCCCATGCGTTATTGAATCGGTCGAGTGTGTTAGTCCATGCGGTGTCGAACTTTCCGGCCAGCGCAATCGAGTCGGTCACGAACTCGAAAAGAGCAACAGCCGCCTGCCTGACCGCGTAGCTAAACGCCTGGACTCCGACTAGCGCAACACCCGCAAGCACGCCACCGAGTGCAACCGAGGACGCGCCCATCGAAGTCATGCCCTGCTCGACATTGGTAATCGAGCCGCCTAGATCCTGTTCCAGCTTCGTTCCGGTCTTACTCGCGGAATCCTCTAGCCCCTTGAGGTCGCGCTTGGCCTGAGCCGTCTCAACGCGCGCCAGCATCTCCAGGTCGGCCTGAGAGAGTCCACCAAGAGAGCGCAGCGCGTCGAAGTTCACAGATCACCAGGAGGAACAACCTCGACCAGATCAAACGCAGGCGTCGAGAACGCCTCTTGCATGTCCTCGCGCGCGCGACCCTGGACGGCCTCGAAGATGTTCCGCGCGATCTCGACCATATCCATCTGCTCCCCTTCTGGCACGCGGTACAAACGGCACGCTGACTCTAGAGCCTCTAGTCTCAGCACGAGGAGAGACTTACCCTGAGCGTCTCCCATCGGCGTTATGTTCACGATCTGATCCTTCACTAGGTGGTAGAACTTGATACAATCCCAATCTCCATCGGCCAGGTGCTTATTCGCCTCGCAGTTTACGCACTCGCAGCCGGTCCCGTGCTCCTCTGGTATCTGTGTAGGCTTGGCCGAGAGCATCGGCACGCCCCACTTGAGGAGCCTTAACCGGCGACGGCGTTTCCCTCGGCCCTCCATTCACCGCTATCGTTGAGAGCTTTCGCCACCAGATCGAATACCGCCTTGTTCTCCAGCAGCATCACGCGATTCTCAAGCGTGTTTGGCATTGCTGAGCCGTCGTCACACTCGCACCCGCGAAACTCCACAAACCAGCGCTTCGCGATCTCTCGCGCGTATTGCGAGAAGTCCGGCTGTGCCGTGTTGAGTCCATAGCGAGCCTGCACGCGAAGGAGTTCCGTGAGCGCCGGAATCTTGACCAGCGCCGCGAAGTCCGGTGATCCGTCCGTTGACTTGATCGTGTACCAAAGTGCCGGGTCCGATGGTGTCTGAAATCTCATGCAGTCCTCACGTCAAAACGATGGAGAAGTCGTCGCCGTCAACCGCCGCAACGGCAGTCACAATCGAGAACGGAGCCTCGAGCGAGCGGAAGCCGTTCCGGTCGCCCGGCTTGAGCGTGTCGTATTGGCAGCGGCCAGCGGTGATCTGGATTGCGTTGCCCGCGCTTCCGATGGTCGTAGACATGCTCATAGCGCCCGTGGTCCCGGAGCGCCACTGATTGAAAAAGTCGTTCGTCGCGACGCGCACGAAAGACGGATCAATAGAGCCCGAGGGTCTGCGGTTCGTGATCGTCGTGCCCTTGAACCCGTTCGTGGTCGAGTAGTTGGCGTCCACGATGTCACCAAGTTCGTTGCCCATGTCGTAACTGATCTGAGTGAACTCGCTGTTGTAGGTTCCGAGTGCAGACAAGAAGTTCGTCCCAAGGAACCGAGGCGGAACCGAAGTGCTGACACCGCTCGGCGTGATCGAAGCAACGTCGGTAACCGTGACATAGGAACCCTTGAAGCTCACCTCGGCCACAACCGGCTTGCCGTACTCGCATGTGAACTTGATCGTGCCCATGGCACCGGACAGCGCGTAGCGCACGCATGGGGTGCCCCCGCTGTTGTTCACGTCGCGCTCTAGAACGGACACGCTGTACGCCTGCGAAGGTCTGCCGGATGTTCCATCGTAAGTGCTGGACAGTTTGTAGGTGACATTCGTGGCAATATTGATTGTCTCAGAGAATCCGCACGCCTTGATCGTGTCATCCCAATGTGGTGCAACACCGGCTGTGCCCGAGCCTACGAGTAAGAACTTCCAACCGATCTCGCACGACACCGACCCGCTAGGAATGTTGTCAAACTTCCCGAAGTGATCGCGAGTTTCTGGCCGCTGGTAGTTGTCACCCGAATACGAGATCGAGATATCGAAGGCCGGGTAACAGTCGGCAGCGACTGGAGCGCCGAACGTGTATGCGCTGGCCTCTGGCTTGATGCCCACCACTGCACGCGACAGAGCAATATTAGCCATTGGTCACCTCTTCTTGCGCCGTGTGCTTCTTTTCCACGATCTCGGCGTATCCACACTGGACACACAACTCGGCCAAATCCTTCGTCATCGTGACCGTGCTCCACTGCTCGCAAGTAGCGTCAGGGAGCGCGGCAAACGGACCAGTGGTCGGCCGCAACACCTGCTTGATGAATCGAACAGTGGGCATATCTACCTCACGCTCTGATCTGAATTGTCAGAGTTGGAATGTTTCCACCACCTGCCACGCCGGAATTAATCGAGTCCTCGGAGAGATCCACCACGACCGACAGTGCCACGGAATGAATCAGGCGCTTTGTCTCGCCATCCTCCGATGCCCCGTACTGGATACCAGTCACCTGCACATATCCCACGCCAGTCAACCCTAGATCCTGCACCGCCAGCAGTACTCGCAGTATTGCCGCCGCGTAGCGCTGCGATTTTGCTTCCATCTGATAACCAGTCAGCGCGGATCGGTTCGCGTGGCGCAGCAAAACGATACACTCGTGCCGCCCATTGACTGTGTTTGTCAGAGATGAGTTCCATCCCGAGGCATTGGAATCCCATTGACCGAAGGAGCTTGACTCGCACCACCCGTTGATCTGTGTTTCGTCGCCGAACATCTTGCCCGGTCGTCCAGGCTCGAACGCCTCGACATAGGGCAGCGTGTTGGCGTCGTTGCGCTCTGCGTTGATCAGCGCAATCTCGGCTGGCGTGTAGCTCTGTAGTGTAGAGAGCAACGCAGACACTGCCTTCTCTGCACCCGCGATGGCCATTAGTCCATACTCGCTAGAGCGCGAAAGCGCTGCTTGACGAACGGAATCAGAGTGTTTGAAATGCCCGACCGGATAGCTGCGATTTGGTGTGGCATGAATTGCATCGGCTTTCGCTCGACTTTGGGCGCAACAAAAGTCTGATGTTTGATCCCCTTGGGGTCGCGAGACCCACTGCGCAGAATCCAACCACCACTAGAACTCCGCGACCATGTCTTAACATGGAATGGACTCGAAGTAGTGGTTAGAGATGCTCTTAATATCCCGTCAAAAACTAGGATCTTGCGACCGGGCCTTACCTGCATCTTCCAGATTTTGTATCCAGGAGAGAGCTGTGACCATCCCTTCCCTCCACTTCTACCCTCGGTCGCAAACTGTTCAACTTCATACGCCCTTACCATGTCGTCTAGGGTGTCAAGCGCCGCGTCGGCTTCGCGCGGAGTGAAGTCAAAGAGCGTGTCGAGGTTACGCACGCGGTGAGAAAGCCTGACCGTGAGCGGCATTAGAACACCGTACCATCTATGGTGTAGAGCAAGGCGCTATCACGGACATCACTCGACGACGTGACGAAGGAGCGTGTAGTAATCACGTTCTGGATGTAGTTGATGATGCGACCTTGCATGTCAATGAAACTCTCTAGGTAGTGGCCAGCGATGCGAGCCGCTATGTCAGCGTCGCGCACTTCAAAGCTCAAGATGGCATCGGCCGCCGCTGCCTGCGCGTTCGCGATCCGAAGCATGTTCCCGAGCACCCGCCCCGTCGTAGTAGACGAGGATGGCAGCGGGCTAGAACCTGTCGAAACTGAGTAGGGAGCACCAGCAGCCGCCATCACTGCCTCTAGTTCCGAGGCGCGCTGAGCCATGAAGTTGATGATGTGCGCCGAAGTCGGAACGCTTGTAGCACTGAACGACCCGCGCTGAACCCACGACTGGACATCTGCCAAGGAGCAGAACGCGTCAGACTCGGTGTAGACCTGAGATTCACTACTGACGGATCGGAAGTTGTCGTGAGTTCTCTGCGCTGACAATGGGAACGTGTTCTGTTCCGTCATCGTCAACCAGTAGATGTACCCATCAGAGTCAGACGCGAGGACCCAACTGAATTCGTAGACCCCCAGCGTCCTCTCAGTAGTGGTAATGACCTCACTCGCAGCCGCGTAGGCACCCGTGCCCGTCCTGCGCCGAAGAACCGGAACTAGATCCGCGTTCGTCAGTCCAGTGACGGCGGTCCCATCCAGGTTGAGCACCCGGATTGGAACAACGGCAGTTGTGCCTACGATCAAGTCGGCCATTTACCGGCGGCTCCGTCGCGGAAACATCGGGGGTGTTTTCTCCGCGACTTGCAACGTGTCGCTGACAACCGGCTCCGGCAAAGGGCGACCAATCTGCGGCGGTGGTGTATCGTCGATCATTTGGAGCTTCGGGCTCTCGCAGACCTCGAAGCCGTTGGCAAGTAACCAGTGCAGTTCGTGCTCCAGAACGTCGGCTTCGTGCGTCTGACCGGGCAGCCACGTCTTGCCGTGCGTCGAGAACTTGCGCCGTTGTCCCTGGTATCTCAGAAGCATTAGAACCTCTGTGGATGGGGACCCATGAGGCCCCCATCCGAGTAGAGATTAGATGAACGTCACTTGAACAGCGGAACGCCAGTCGCCGTAGGTCGCGTTGTAGCAACCGAACGAACCGAACGAACGATCCTTCGTGTTGAACTCTTCGTCACCACCGAAGTCGTCCTCCATCCGCACATCTTCTGCAACCTGAAGAATGAACGGCTTGCGACTTGTGCCAGTGTTGAACACATGGAGATACTGACCTGTAGTCAGGAACGGGTTGAACACCGGCTTAAACAGACCCTTGACCTGGTTTGTGTTGCCGCTGGTCAAGTAGTCCGCGTATGCAACCTTCATCAACAATGACGCTTGGTCCGCGCCAGTTCCTGCGCTGGAGTGAACTTCAATTCCGCCTGGCTGCACCGCGCCGTAGGTAACCGGATCTCCCGCGCCGTCCCTGAACGACATCAACCGCGTGATTGCCGCTCCGATTGCACCCGCCAACTCAACGTCATTCGGGGCTGTGCCGCTCGCGGCAGCGTAGCTCAACATATTCGTTTGGTTTGTCGTGTAGATCGAACCTGGATCAGAGTGATCCGTGTCGTAGAAGTATTGTCCATCGTAGCAAGTCGTGCTCGCTCCAACGTCCATCAGGCTTAGACTGATGAGTTTGTCGCGGTGTGCGCGAGCCTTTTTGCCAGTCTCTTCAGCCAGACGCGCGATAGCCCCGTTCTTGTTGAACTTCCACGTCAGGTAGGGGACCGATGTGGTTGCTTCCCAGATTTTGTTCTTAACGGTAAACGAGATTTCAGGAACGCTCTGCTTCAACTTGCTGCCGCCCGCCATCTCACGAACACCAGGGGCATAGGCGAGCCAAGCGTAAGTCTCCTGGTCGCTGTTGCTGTCCATGGTGTACGCGATGGATTCGGTAATACTCGGGAAGTTGTCCCAGCCCTGCCAGAAAGCAGCGCGGGCCGTATCCCGGAGGATCTGGATACCTTGTGTGCCTGCCATGCTGCCTCCTTACACCCAACCGATGAGGGCGTCGTAGATTGCGCCTGGTTTGAGATCGATTACTACCTGGCCGTTTTCAATTCTCAGAATTCTACCGACCATCACGTCGTTAGCTGCGACAGTTGCGTCGACACCAGCAACGCAGTCCGCCGGGTTATCCGTCTGTGTCGCGCTGATGTCGTGGATCAGATAATCACCGACATCGGCAGCCGTTGTGCCTGCCGCCTTCGGAAGTGAGAACACGCCATCGACATAGACCGACACCGGGTCACCGATGGCAGTAGTGGTGACAGCCTCGGCACAGATACCAAGGATTCGATCACCTGCCGCAATCGACGTGTTCTGCACATACCCGACAGTGGCACCACCACTCGTGCGGTCAACCCAAACCAGAGAACCCTTACGGAACGTGTACGCAGCGGCCGCGTACATGGTTGTTTTCTTGGGCGTCCCCTCGAAATTTACGTTGGCATCTCCTGTGAGAGCGGCCATGGTTTACTCCTTCGCTTTGTTGCGGAGAGCCAACAAATCAGACTCTTCGCGAACACCGAAATACTTCGGATTGATCCCGAGCTTGGCTAGGCGCTTTGCATCCGCCTCGCTCGGCGTGTTGTCGTCATCGAACTGCACTTGCTGATTGTTGCCAGAGATCACGCGCCCCTTGTGACCAGGAATCGCACCCGCAAACGCCTTGAATGCGTCCAGGCTGGCAAACTTGCTGGACAGCCAAGCAACGGGATCGGACTCGCAGCCATCGAACAGCGCCGGATCGACCCCGCGCCGAGTAGCCTCGAGCACGATGCGTTTCACTTGGTCGCCGACCTGAGAATCGGAAACCTTCTTGAGCTCCGATGTCAGGCGCACGTTCTCTGCTTTGGTCGCGTCCAGGCTCTTTTCCAAATCCTTCACGCGAGTTTGTGCGGCCCCAGCATCCGCCGAGATCGAAGCGAACTTTACGCGTAGTTCGTTGATCTCCTGACTGAGTGCAACCTTGTCTGCGGCCGTTGCCTCGCCGTGCTTTTGCGCTGCTTCGAGCGCCTTATCGCGCTGCGCTACTTCCGCCTCCAGTCGGATCTTGTCCGCCTGGAGAGCGGTCAGACTGAGCTGTTCGCTCATACTGTCGTTCTCCTTCTGTGGCGCGTCGAACGCCACCGTTAGGCGGACGCTCTCGGATTCCGAAAGCACCGCTTGAGTTGCTGCAATCGAATATTCGACCGGCAATGCTGGGTTGTTCGTGATCGCGAGGCCAAAGAGCGCCCATCCGCCCAACTCTTCAGTCGGAGTCTTGGCGTCCTTGCGCATCTCGACTGAAGCGCTGCGATATCCGCGTTGTTCAACCACGGCTGCAAACGCACTCGGGCCGAGATCCACGTCGCCCCAGAGGTCTGTACCGTCGAAGGAAACGGCCTCGACGAAACCGGCAGCAGGCGTCGTATCGCGCACGGCATCTTCGATGTGGCCGAAGTAGACCGGCACCGGCTTCTTGCGGCGCTTGAAGTTGGCGACCACTTGCTCCCACTCGGCCTTACCAAGTGACAGCACGCCTTCGCCTCCGCCAGCGGTCATCGACCTGTCGAGCTTGGCTACGCATCCAATGGGCATACGCACGCGGCCCGAGCCATCCTTGCGACGCTCCAGAACTTCGAGCCTGCGAACTGAGAGTTCAATTTGCATCAGACACCCCTTGCGCGGCCAACACGAAATAGAAGCCTCGGCATCTGTCGCGGCCAAGACAACGCGCTGGTGGCATTAATCGGAAATACTGATCGCTACCGATTCTTATTTTAAGCGCGTGAAGTCGTAGGCAGTTTTCACAGATGGCATTATCTAGAACCTCCACCCGGACGACCCAATCTGCTTTGTCCTCCATAAGTGCTGTCCGAGCGCCCAGATCCCTCCCGGCACTGTAGGCAACCGTAGACACTTCCCTGGCTGCTGTTTTTATTGGTCCGTCGCTCAGATCGTCAAGGAACGACTCCAGCTGCTGCCACAGCGCATCACCGCGCAAGCCCTGACGACGCAACCGCTCCCATTCACCAATACCCTCACTGACTAGCCGGGACCATATTTCATCAACAGACACAGAAGCCGAGACAGTGGACTGTTCGGCAACATCACTAATCAAGACTTCCACAAAACCGGATACCGGGAGATTCTTTGGTTTGGGTGTTTTCCCCTTCGGAAGTGCTGCGTCCGCTGGCACAGCTTCCAGTGCAACCTTGTGATTCATCTGCCGTGCTAGTTCATCCTCTACGTGCTTGCGCCCGTCGTAGGCTGTGGAGATAAACGCAGCGCGCAAAGCGCTCTTGATTTCGTCCGACTTCTTCGGCTTGCCGCGACGGAACTTCTCCATCGTCTCTGCACTCAACCGTCCAGACTTACCAGCGGCAACGATCTCAGCCACGAACGCGGACCACGCCTTGCGGTAGATACCGAGCATCCGTGCTTCACCATCGGCAAATGACGCACTGACCTGCGCGAGTACGATGTATTCAGACTCAAACGTAAGCGGTTCGCGGGCAGGTGCTTCTGCATACGCGGCGGCCTTGACACTCGGCAACCGGATCGCATCGACCAGGCGCATCTGTAGCTCTACCTGTCGCGCATCCTTCTTCGCTGTCGGATCTTCGGCCTGGGGATCTTCGGCCTGGGGATCTTTGCTGTCATCGGATGGAGTATCGGCGGCCGGTGTACCGGGCTTCGCAGTGTTGACCACAACGGGTTGCGGCGGCCATTCCATCGACTCAAACACCTCATCGGGAATCACAAGCCCGAACCGCTCCGTGATCTGGCGTTGAATCTCCGGGTGTTTCGGAATCAGGCCCGCATTCACGCCGGCAACCAATTCGTCGAAGTTCTGAAACGCCTCACCCGGAGCGACGTTGCTCACCCTTAGTTCCGGCATGGAGCGCACGTTGGCGAAGTTGCGCGCGACTAGCTCTTCGATCAATCCAGGCAGCGGACCGACGCCGTGAGTTTCCCACTCGCACACGACATCAGCGGCGGCCTTGACTGTCATCATCTCGCGGTCTTGCTGCGTGCCACCGACAGCGCGAGAGCCCGAAGATGTCTCGCCCAACAGTTGAGATTTACTCGCGCCCGCGTGTGCGATCTCGGCATTCTCGCCGTCGATCAAGCCGCGCATGCGATCCACTTCGCCCGAGTCCGCACCGACGTACTTCATCACCGGCTCTTGCCCATCGTCGCCGAGCGGACCAGCGAAAAACGCATGATCAGGAGACGTGCCGCGCATCATTTGCACGGCCTGCTCGAATAAAGCGATGTCTCTATCGTTGTACCCGGTCTTGGGATAGAAGCCGACCGGGATAGGGTTGCCTGCCTTCTGCGCCCAGATCAATGCTTGGCGTAGCACGAAGTCCTTGCGCATCCATGGACCGTACATCGCGCGCACAAACGGAGTGCCCGCGTATCGCGCACCGCGCATGTCCCAGACATAGAGCGCGAGATCCGCAGCGGCTATCGGCTCTTGAAGTACGGCGTTACTGTCCGGCTTGCGGAAGGTTCGTTGAACCGAGACGAGGTTGTCGGAGTTGTCGAGAATCCAGCCACGCGGATCAACACTCGACGGCTCAAGCCATTGGATGCGGTCATAGACGAGTTTGCCGTTGACCTCGCGCCACGACTTCGCAAACAGGGAGAAGCCGTGCCACAGCATCTGAAGGATCTCGGGCAGCCGTTGCGCTCTCCAGCTCGACGCGCACCAATACTCGCGGCCGTACTTCTCGCCGTTGGTGCGCAACAGGTTCGCTGACACAAACTCTGCAATCTCGAGGTCTTTCGGCTTGTCGGTCGCGGGCTTAATCTCCCACTTCGCACCCTTGAGCGGATCGACGATTCCCGACACGCTGCCAGCGACGTGTGCGTCCGTCTCCATCTTGGCGAACGTCGTCCAGCGCTCCTTGCCGCGCAGTGCTTCGGCCACGTCGTACTGGAACTGCCCGTTCGTGATGGCCACGCCTGACGCCATCTTCGCCTTCTCGCGTGCAGCGGCGAGCCGTAGACTCAGCGCGTCAACATCGGCACGCGCGCTGCCTACGATCTGAGAAACCTCGGACGCGGGCACTCCGCCGAGAAACCGAGTCACGCGCTCACGCCATCCCATCACCACACCCCATGCACGACGGGATCGACGTGCCTTGGCAATGGTGCAGGAACGATCTGGCGGACAGTGACCGCGGGTCTGGCAAGGTTGAACACGGCGTAGCCGAAAGCGTCGGCGGCGTGAGTCCGAGCATTGTCGGACTTGTCTATGTCGCTCATGCCCTCTTTCCAGACGTTGCGCTCAAGGTCCAGGATCAACTCCTTGCACCGAGGATGAATGAACACCGAGCGCCCGCGCCCGGAGAGGTGGTAATTCACAGATTCGACGCGCTCACGTTGGCGCGGATTTGCAGCCGAGACGTTGAGCACTGGCGCAAGGTGCGCGGCGCGAAGCGTTTCGACGATGACTTGATAATCCACCTTGCTCGCGCTGGTCTTGCGCGCTTGCCCGGCAGAATCGCCAGTGACGACGAGTTCGCCGCGATGCGATCCATATCGATCAACAAACTCACGCGCCGCCTGTTCGGTGGTACAGTTCTTACCTGGTGCGATCTCGTCTACGACGCGGATCTCGTCGAACGTGAACTGACAAACCTCCCATCGCATATGGTCTACGTTGAAGTCGCAGGCCAGCACCAGCGGAAGATTGCGGTTGTATTCCACGCGCTCGGTGACGTGTTTGGTGTAGTTGAATTGCTTGTAACACCCGCCGCCAAACAGCGACGTGAAACGGCCCTTGCCGTAGGTGTCAAGTAACGCTTGGTCATAGCCATAAATGCGCTTGAGTTGTGCGGGGTAGTGCGACTGCGATTGATGCCAGCCCGTCGCCCACACAGTGCGTCGGTGCTTGCCGTCAGGGTTACCGAACAGGTCAGCAAACCAGTTGATCCCCTCGGGTGTACCACCAAGCGCCACTTGTCGGCATGTCGCCTTTGGTGCGCGCACGCGAGAGCAAAGCACGTCGAAGGCCTCGCGTTCGATCTGACCTGGTTCATCGAGCAGCGCATGACCAGCGTTGATCGATTTCATGCGGTCCGGCTTCTCGGCGCTGACGATCCACGTCTTGTCGCCCCACGGCCAAACGAAACACGGATTGTCGCCCTCTTGGATCTTGACCACATGATCGAACCGCGCCCAAAGATCAGGCCACTCCCGCTTGTGCACTCGAGCCGCCATGGCGTGAGTTGGAACCAGCAAGATCGAATCGGTGCCGGCGTTCGCACGTTGCAGAATCAGCGCCTTGATTCCGAGCGCCCATGTCTTACCACACCCGAGTGGGCCGATGAACGCGACCTCGCCTGACGCCATGTCCGACCAGAACGCCACCTGAGATTTCGTGCCCTCAGGAGAAAGCCGGAATGACTGCGGTACCGCTTGGAGCGCGGCGCTCACTCGACGGCCGCTTCGATCTCTTCGAGTGAGACCTCAGTAGCAGCGACGGGTGCGAGCACGGTAACGCCACCGATGGGCCGGTCTGGCGTCGTGATGTCGAGGGCTTGGGGTGGTCGGCCGTAGGCATGCTCGCAAACCTTCAACGCGAACTCAGGGTTCTCTCGAGCTGTGTCGTGCATGAGTTTCTGGACTTCCGGATCGGCCGCGACTTTACGGCACCACTTCCGAAACTCTCCACGGAAGCCAGGAGCCTCTGCGTTGTTCCGGCCTGATTGGAAGTTACCCATCCGGATCTACCCCGCGAAACGAAAAGGCCCGCCCCTGTCCTGCGCAGGAGCGAGCCACCGGGGAGAGGGCCCGAACGGGGATCAGCCGTTGGCTACGGTATACCGGACCGATCTTGTTCGGTCAAGTGGTCTTATCCACTTTTTTGAATCGCCAAGCGAGCAGCCTTAGGCTGACCGAGATCAAGGCGCTAAGGATCATACCGGCGACTAGGCCAACGACGACGCCGACGAAGAAGTAGCTGGTAATGACCGATTGGATGATGTGGTCGTTCATGAGGCTCCTTTTTGAGCGTGCCTGACGGTGCGCCATTCCGCTGCGTCGGCGTAGGACATGCCGGCTGGCCCGGTGTAGCGCCAGTTGGCGGAAACCGAGTCGCCTGGTGATGCACCACAGAAGCCGCACTGGCCTGCCGCCTTGTCGGCCCAGTTGCATGCTTTGCCTGGGAGTCCGTGTTTGGCGAGCCCGGCTGAGCAGTCGAAGCAGGGTCGGACTTCAAGTGTGGTGTAGCCGATGCGTTTGTCGGTGACGGGGACGTAGACGATGGCGGCATCGAGGCAAGTGGCGCAGTCGTAGACCTGTTCGCCGTGTGGCATTTCGTTGGCGGCGCGTTGTCCGATTTTGATGCCGATGGTGTTGAGTCTGGCTCTGATGTTGGCTTCGGTGCTCATGGGTTGAC
>OFRG01000125.1_pt1 | contig 32527 bp, 39 predicted proteins | sample 1543071 | NCBI WGS metagenome assembly OFRG01 (sample SAMN07774222, study PRJEB24372) | wastewater metagenome | isolation source: WWTP Verbania (Effluent) | place: Italy: Verbania | collected 2015-12
ACAATTAGTAAATAATATACCATCACTTAGTAAATAATAAACCCTACCTACACTAACCACTGCATAATATATTTATATATAGTGGTATTAGTTAATTATCCGATTTATCACTAAAACTGTACTACGATCGTCCTATAATCACTTTTCTTGTAAACTATTGATATACACTGACTTACAAGGATGAGTAGTACGTTTTTTGAATTTTTTAGGGGGGGGCACCCTACCACTATGCATAAAATACCTAAATAATTTACATATAAGTTAATAAATACTAGTATATATTTTACCCATAGAGAGTATATTGTACTACACTGTACTACACATCTCTATAAATATATATAAATCAATAGTTTATGTATAATTTAATCGTAGTACAGTCAATAGTACAGTTGTACTATCGATAGTTTTCTATTTGTCGATCTGTAGTACAGTGTAGTACAGTGTAGTACAGTGTTTTCGACTTTTCGTTTTTCGTGTATATGTACTGTCCATAATGTAGTAATGCATAGATTTTTTTGGGTGTTTTATTTGTTTTCTATTAGTCATTCCTCGAAGGAGATTTTATCAATAAGGCCTTGTCATGTGGTGTTGTCTCACGGTGTTTATTGATAATGATTTAGAGTGTTTTAGCTAAGTCCTTATTCTAAGCAGACTTACGAACATATATATAGCTTATGAATAGCGGTATAATTGTAAGTTATACCGCGTTTGCATATAGTCATTAGTCATTAGTGAGATGGTATCATGTATGATACACTGTCTCATGTATATATGATAGTGTTGTGTGCTATGGTGTTGTGTGTTGGTGCGCCTGTGTGTGGTTGAGCATGGCCACCCGTACACCCCCATGTAGAACCAGGTAGCCCACAGACCCGAAATATCTGAACCAACCGAATTTTCAAAACTACTTGACAACTCGCAAATAGAAGTCCGAAGCGAGTCCGAAGTGAATCCAATCGGAGTCCGAAGTATCCGATCCATATCCGAAGTTTCAAATAGCGAACACGTGACAGTCAGCGACAGTCTTCTCAGCTGCTGAAAAATGGCGAGCGAAAAATCTGATAATTACTTGACAAATTGAAAACGAAGGAGTAAACTACGTTCTGCGCAATAGATATTAAATTATCACGGTAGCCATTGGTTTATGGCCATTGGTTCCGTTTGCGCCACATACTGCGTATTAGATAAGTGGTTAAATCACCGCGCTCATAACGCGACTACCCTTGGTTCGAATCCAAGATACGCTATTTACTTGTTCTGGGCTTTGGCGCGTGTGAAATTCATGAGTCACGCCTAGAACAGGTTTTTTAAAGCATGTGGTTATTGGAAATCAACAACGGTAAAATTAAACGGGGAGCGTTTTTATGAATCAAAGCGAAATCGGTGGAGGTATGGGTCCTGGACCTGAACCGCTGCCAGAAAATTCTGGGCCAAGACTAGTTGAATATGATCGATCTACTGTCGGCCAAAACGGTAGCGATGCAGAATTAGCGGCCGAAGGTATCGATGGCCACAAATTAGAATGTACTGGTGTAGATAAATATGACATGGCCGAACAAGGCGATGTTCATTTCGAGACTCCTTCCGAGGAGCTAGTTCGCGTTAAGGCCGAACTAGAAGCAGTCAAAGCAGAACTAGAAGACGCGCTCAAAAAAAACGAGACGTTTCACGAAGTAAATCTAAAACATATTGGCATGCTAACTTGGTATAAGCACGAACGCGAAAAAGACAACGAAGGTGTTGTTAAAATTCAGGCATACATTAAAGGTCTTCAAGATCATATTGCTGCAGAAGAAGTAAAATTAAAAAATGTGGCGATTGCCTATCACAATATAAACTCTATGTGGAAAAGCGTTAAAGCTGTTGCGAGCAGACTTGCTGAGCTAAGAAAAAGCGGTGGTATTTTAGGACCGAACGGGAATTACATTAATTCCGTTCCGCTTGATCCAGGGAAAAAACCAGACCTCGTTGACGAAAAAGGTCAGAACCTAGACGGCACTAAGAGGGATAATATTGTAAATCGGTTGGATGGCATGACTAGGCTTGCTAGTGCTATTGCGCATGGTAGGGTGGTTGATAAGAACGCGCAAAAGCATAAAAATAATTAGGTTTTATTAGGGGAGCATTATGGCCGTAACAGATATAAAACAAATTTTTGGAGAAATACCTGGTACTAATGGAGGAAGGGTTATTGGCGGCGGAGGTGGAGCGCGTGGAGAATATTTTAGAAGTGGCGGAGGCGGTGCAGCCACAAAAGTAGAAGCCGAATACCAAAAACAAGTCCTGAAAGATTTAGAATCCAAAGCAGGTAAATGTCTTAGCCCCTTCGATGTCAAGCTAGATGCCAAGGAAGCAGTTCACCAAAAAGCTTTTATTCAGTGGTGTGCCGTAGCTGCTGAATTCGGAGTACAAGTCGCAAATGACCCGAGGGCTTATACCGAAAAAGGCTATGCGAAGGCGAGTAGTCTAAGTTATTTAGTTTCCGAAAAAGAGCAATTGCTTTTTTGGGTTTACTCTAATAATTTGAATCAATCTAATGGACAGGCAGGTAATATTGCTAGGAGCATGGGCGCAAAAGCAGGACTTTCAGATTTAGGATTAGATGTTAAGGCTTCATTTGGTTGGCAAGGAGACATGGATAATTATGGCGGTCTTCGTATGGAAATGAAAAGAAATGGCGAACAAAAAAAACCTCATGGTGGTTTACGAACAGATCAAGTTTTATGGCAAATGCATTATATAAAACAAGGTTATCGTTATGAGATTTGTTATTCGTGGAAAGAAGCTAGGGATTGTGTTTGTAGGTATTTAGGGATTGGTTTATGAAAAGTCAATGGCATAAATCTAATTGGTCTAAAATCTATGGAGCAAAATTAGCTAAAAGGATGCTTGTTATTTATTTCGGAAATTTCGCTGTTAGAAGTGAAAATTTGTTTATGATTAAACCTTATAAGCCTAATAGGATAAAGGACTAGAATATGAACGCAATTCTATTCGGATTCTCATTCGGTTTATTATTCGGTGTCCTTATTGGTGTTTTGTCTGGTGTTATAATGACTTTGTCTATTAAATTTAAAAATAAATAAAAGGAAATGTTATGGATGATCAAAATGAATATAAAATGGAAGTAGAACAACCAGAAATTAAAAGAAAACCTTTGAATGGTTTAAATAGAAATATTTGTGTTACTATCGATCAGATACAAGAGTTCGTTCCAAGAAAAGAAGGCGAGAGCGATTTCAGATATAAGCAACGATTATTTAGAGAAGCAGAAAAGACGAGAACATTTGAAGCCACTGGAAGATCGCGTCCTTTAGTTGTTCAAAAAAGATAGAGATTAAAATGGAATCTGAACCAGTAATTAAATCGGAAGAAATTCCTTTAGATCCTGCCCCTACTACTGTTTCTGAATCTCCTAAAATTGAATCTCCTGTTTCTGAAGAAGCTAAACAAGAGCTTTGGGAGCTAACTAAGCAAAGAGAAAAAAAAGAATTCATGATGAATGGCTTATTAAAAAGAAAATACAATTTGCAGACGAATTAATTAAAGACCCAGGCAATGTATCCGAATGCTCTGGAAGAGTTTTCCCAGATGTAAAAGAAGCTAGGTGGCGCATAACCGCTACAACTAGTTGGCTAGAAGACGAAGTAGTTTTGAAACGTTTAGAAGAAATCAGATTAAAAACTAAAAATAATTTTGAACAAGATCTTACGCCTGAGAGACAGTGTGAAAGGTATTTAGAAATATATAAATCATCGGACAATGTAAAGGAAAAGATTCTAGCCCTTAGCCAAATAGATAAGATTAAAGGATTTGATAAAAAAGAAAATGAAGGTGGAAATGGCGACACTCCTATTAGAAGCAATGTAATGGTTTATAGAGACAGTGGTTCAGATCAAGAATGGGAAAAGAAATTATTATTACAGCAAAATAAATTAATATCGGAAAATAAATAATGCAACTTCCTTTATTATGCGAGCTTCCAAATGATATTAATATTGTGTTTGAAGCCGTTAAAGGAAGTTCCCAAGAATTAGCTATCAACTCAAGAGCGCATCATACGCTACTATGTGGCAGCCGTGGAAGTATGAAGACGGCTACGCAAATTAATTTCATTAGAAAACATATTGGTATTGGATACGGCAAGTTTTTTAAAGCTGTTATTATAGACAGGCATTACAAAGACTTAGCCGATATTATTGCACAAACAAAAAAGTTCTTTTATGCATACGATGACGGTGCCGTTTTTATGAGTGGCACGAGTGACTGTAAATGGAAGTGGCCTACAGGCGAAGAGGTTTTTATTCGACACGTTGATAGCGTAGAAGAATACGATCAGTTTCATGGATGGGAAATTTGTATCATTGCCTTCAATGAATTAAATAAGTGGCCTAACCTTGACTTGTATAATAAAATGAAGTCTGTAAATCGTTGTGCGTTTATTCCTGAAAAAGATACACCTAGACTTTCAGATGGAAGATATGCTACGGCTGATGGGCTTCCTCTTCCTCCAATGCCTCTTTGCTTTTTCAGCACTACAAACCCAAGTGGTGTAGGGCATAATGCAATCAAGAGACAGTTCATTAATAAAATTCCTTATGGAAAAGTGGTTAAGATTGACACTTTAATATTTAATCCAAAGACGCAGCAAGAAGAAATATTTACGACAACACAAGTGGCCATATTCGCAAGTTACAGAGAAAACCCTTATTTACCTGCTAAATATATTGCTGACTTAAACAATATTACCGACCCAAATCTAAGGGCTGCATGGCTAAATGGAAGATGGGATGTAACAAGCGGTGGCGCATTCGATGACTTATTTAGGCTTGAAAAACATAGAATACCTAGATTTAAAATCCCTGATAACTGGTATGTTGATCGTTCCTTCGACTGGGGTTCAACCCATCCATTTAGCGTTGGTTGGTTTGCAGAAGCAAATGGAGAGACAGCTTATTTTGATGATGGAACCGAATTCACTCCAAATAAAGGAAGCATTATTCAGATAGCAGAATTTTATGGAAGTAAGGAAGTTGGAACCAATATCGGCTTAAAAATGTCTGCACCAGATATTTCAAAGGAAATACTGAGAATAGAAAAGCAGTTAGTTTTAGAGGGTTGGATTTCGCATCGACCTTATCCTGGCCCTGCCGATAATCAGATCGGGCAAAAGCTTCAAGAAGACGTTGAAACGATAAAAGCTAAAATGGAGGCTTGCGGTGTCTATTGGACTAATTCAGATAAATCTAAAGGAAGTCGCACCAATGGCTTGATACTTTTTAGAGACAGATTAGAATCTGTTGTTAAATCAGAAGGGCAGGGCTTTTATTTTATGGAAAATTGCGTTGCAAGCATAGAATTAATTCCTAGTTTGCCTAGAGATCCCAAAAACCAAGATGATGTTGATACGAATAGCGAAGACCATCCCTGGGATATGGTTCGTTATAAAATATTAGCTTTAAAAAGTAGGATTGCTAGAAATATTAACTTTGAACCAGCTTATTAAAGGATTATAAAATGACAATAGCTTTTTTCTATTCAATGGCGCAAGAGGGTTCTTTTTTAAGAAAATATATTAATAAAAGATCAGATAAAAACGATGCAAGTTACATGCGCGAAGATTTATGGAACATGCTTCCGATTTATCAAAAGATTCGAGATTGTTTAAGAGGTCAAGAAGCGATTAAGGAAAGACGCGATTATTATTTGCCAATTCCTAATGCTCATGATAAAAGTGATAAGAATGTCAAAAGATATAATGCTTATTTAAATCGTGCGATATTTAGTAATTTCCTTGCTCAAACAATGTTAGGATTATTAGGCCAATGTTATATTTATGACCCAGACTATTCAAAACCATCAGATATTTTAAAACCTACTTTTGATAGATTCGATGGTGATTGCAATGTAATTCAATTCTCAAAAAAATCTCTTGGTGGAATGCTTGCATTTGCTCGTGGTGGATTATTAACTGATTATCCTGTTTCGATTGGCAGAGAAATTAGTTTAAGAGATAAAATGCAAGGCATTGTAAAACCAAATACATTATTTTATGAACCAGAGCAAATAACTAGTTATGACGATATTGAAATTAATGGAATAAAACAGAAATCATATATCTCATTAACTGAGTGTTACAATGAAACTCCTAACCAATTTAAACCAACTCCAAAAGTTAGAATAAGAGTTTTAAAACTTCAAAAATTCGGTTCTGAATATGCTGTAACTATTGAGATTCATAAAAAAAATTCGAGTGGTAATTTTGTTCAAGTAGGAGCTTCAATTATTCCTAGAGTTAATAATAAACCTTTTAATTATATTGAAGATTTATTTACATTTCTAGGAAGCAGCGAGAACAGCGATAAGATTCAGATTCCGCAAACATCCGCTTTGGCAGACTTAAATATAGGACACTATTGCAATAGTGCAGATTACGAAAATAGCTGTTTTACCGTTGGACAACCGACATTAGTTATTTCTGGTCTTACACAAAGTTGGTATGATGATAATTTAAAAGATGGTGTCAAAACAGGAAGCAATTCTTATATTCCTCTTGAAAGTAATTCAGAAGCTTATTATTTGCAGACAGAGCCAAATAGTATGCCTTTTGAAGCAATGAAATACAAAGAAAGCCAAATGATTAGTTTAGGCGCAAAACTAATTCAGCCATCTAGCGTAGTTAAAACAGCTACAGAATCTACTATGGATAAATCAGACGAAAGTTCTTTGCTGACATCAACTAGTGGTAATTGTAGTGAGGCAATGCAAAAACATTTGAAGTTAAGCTATTACATGTTGACAGGTAAAAAAGAAGGCAAGGAATATGATGATATTAAATTCAAAATAAGAACAGAATCAACATTAATGAATTTGACTAGCGTTGAGCAAACAGCTTTAATACAATCTTGGATGGCCAATGCGATTAGTGATGACGAAATGAGAGAACAGTTTTTCAGAGCAGGAATAGCTACTGATAGAAAATATGTTCCTAAAAAAGTTAAACCAGTTGTTGCAGCTTCATCATCTCCTAAATCAGGAATTGGTAAGAAACCTGGTAAGAGTGCAAACGGAACAACTAATACAACTACAGGAAAAGGTTTGGCAGGTAATAAGGTTTAGGGTGTTCCTAAACCATAATTTTTATTAATAAAGGGGAGTACATGAAACCAGAAGATGCAAATTTTGAAATTGAACCTATCATTGACAAATTAACTTATGATAAGTTGCAAGACACAGAGAAAAAACTTTATCGTGAAAAAGACGGAAACTATGAAATTCGTTTGAAGGGTGGCTTTGAAGATATTAATAGACAAAAATCTAAAACTCAAGCAGCTAACGAACATTTAAAGAACACACAGAAAAAAATAGCTGATCTTGAAAGAGAATTAGCTAAAGAAAATAGAGGATGGCGATATGACTAAAGCAGAGCTAGACACTTCAAAACAAAATGAAACGGCCCTTACTTTAAGAATTAAAAAGATTGAAGAGGATTCGGCTGCCGAAAAACAAGCTTCATTAAAACGTGCGCAAATTTTGCAAGATAAGGCTTTAAAAGCCGAAAAAGACAATATCGTTAATGCATTGCAAGATCTAATCATGGACGATGAACGCCATTTTACCCGAGATTACTTTGACCGCAGAACAATCGTTGTTGCTGATGGCGAAAGCACTAAGGTGGTATTCCTTGACGACAACTATAAAGAGCTTGTTGATACCGATTTGGAAGGCTACAAAAAAAATATTCTTGCAAATAAAAAATTGCAAGCTAAAATCAAGACAGTGCAAGCTTCTGGAGGCGGTGCCTCTCCTAGCTTCTTACAAGGCGGTGCCAACCCCACAAAATGGAAGGATTTAACTACACCTCAGAAAGCCGAGTTGTACGCAAAAGATCCCGAAACAGCAAAAAAATTACAAGAAGAATCAAAGCCATCCAAGTTCAGAAGTTAAGAACTATCTAAACCGCTACTAGTTAAAATTAGTGCAGTCCTAGCTCTTAAATCCTCAAGAGGGCTAGGGTACTGCGCTCCCCGCAGTCTCTAGTCCTTTTGGGATTCTTTTGAATTTTGGCCTTGAAAATAATAGGTTCATAATTTAATCAATTTAAAAAGGAGTTTCAAATGGGTATTGCAACATTGTCAAGCGTCTACGTAGCCGAGGTTTTTGATGGCGATATGCAGAACGCGCAGTTAGAGTTAAACAAATTAATTACATCGGGTGTTGCTTACAATAACCCTTTGTTACAGAATTTGATGGTAAGCGGTGGACTTGTTGGTGAAATCACTAATTTTGAGCCATTAACAGCAACAGAACCAAATTATTCAAATGATGATCCAACGATTATCAGCGTTCCAAAGAAAATCAACAGTCGTACACAAGCCTTTAGACATGCGCCACGTAACTGGAATTATGGTGCTGCTCAACTTGCCCGTGACCTTGGCTTACAAGACCCTATGGCTGCAATCGTTCCAAGACTTGCTCAAGTCGTTACAACCGACATCGAAAAACGCGTTATTCACAGCTTGCAAGGTATTTTGTTAGATAATATCGCAAATGATAGCTCTGACATGCTTTACAAAATTGGTAATGATGCGAATAGTCCTATTTTAGCTGCTGAAAAGATAAGCGGTACAGCGGTTATTTGGGCCAAACAGACAATGGGCGACCAACAAGGCGGTTTGGCAATTTTAGCGGTACACTCAAACTTGTATGCAGAACTTCAAACACAACAATTGATCGACTTTATCCCATCTGGTGTTGCAGATATTCAAATTCCGACATTCATGGACCTTACTTTACTTTATGACGATTCAATGCCTGTTGCAATGGGTAGTTATCGTCCTCTTTACACTAGCTTTTTGCTAGGCATGAACACAATCTCAATCGCTCAAGGTATCGTTAACAAACCAAGCGAAATGATTAGCGTTCCTGGTTCTGGTAACGGTGCAGGTGAGGAACAAATTTGGACTCGTCACGATGAAGTAATTCATATTGATGGTTTCTCTTTCAAATCTCTTGTTCTTCAAGGATTGTGCGCTGATTACAACGATTTAGGAGAAGTAACTAACTGGGATAGAAAATGGGATAGAAAGCATATCAACATTGCATTTTTGCAAACAAACGGTTAATCTTAACGGAGGGTTAATAGCCCTCCTTTTTTTATAAAAGGGAGCGAAATTATTATGGCAAAAAAAACATTTAAAGAGGAAAAAATCGTGGTTGAAAAAGTTATTGATGAACCAGTAAAATCAGAAGCGATTGTAGTAGAAAAAGTTTTATCCGAACCAGTCGTGTCAGATGTTGTTGCCCCAGTTGAGAAAAATGATTCTGTTGTTGAACCAATTGTTGCAGAACTAGCCTTAATTGAGCCAGTCGTAGAAGAAGCGGTTGTAGTGACAGAACCAGTTAAATTAAACCAAGGTGAAGCAAATAAATTAGGAATTCTTCAAAGAAACGGCATGTCATTTGCAGATGCTAAAAAAATGATATTAGCACAAAGGGACCCTGTTAAGTTAGTTAATGTTAATTCTCAAGAAGCTAAAGAAGCAATTGCGGTAAAAGAAATAAAATTAGGTAAAACCGATGGAGAGAGAAAGTTACTTCTTTTGAATAAAATTTCTGGTGGCATGTCAATGGCGAAAGCTATGGTATTTGCTTATGGTGAAGGATGTAAAAATATTGATGGAAAAATTTATACAAAAGATCAATTACTTTTAATCGAAAAATAAGGAAATTTAAATGGGTCTTCCATTCAAAATAAAAAGAGCAGTATTTTCCAGAATCGCAAGAATCACTAGAAGGACTACTGTTGAAGTTAGTGGCGATAGTTCAGGACTTGCTACTGCGTTAGGTTTAAAAGTAGATAAAACAACAACTATCAATGGTCTTGATTTAAGCACAAATAGAAATCTTACGCAAGATGATATTGGTGACGGTACTACAAATAAGCAATATTCAGCTACCGATAAAGCAAAAGTTGGCCATATTTCAATTACACAAGATGTTGATTTAGATGATATTGAAACAAGAGTAAATTTATTAGATGCAGCCGTTGTTTTAAAAGGTGATTGGGATGCGTCTAGCGGAGTTTTCCCTGGCGGTGGAACAGCAAAAAACGGATGGTCATATATTAATAGCAATTTAGGTGAGATCACGATTGATGGTATTAAATTTAATCAATTTGATAGAATAGTTGCTCTCGTAAATAATGCTTCAACAACTGTCTATTCGCCTAATTGGTTAAAATTAGATTATACAGATAATGTTTTGAGTGTTGCTGGAAAAGTTGGCCCAGTTACATTAAACACCAATGATGTTGCAGCTTCTACCGATAAAAATTATGTTACTGATGCTGATTTAGTAGACATTGGAAATTTATCAGGTGTAAACTCAGGCAATGAAACAGGCGCAACAATCGCTACATTGCTTCATGCTGCTTCAAATAAATCAGCTATTGTGGATGCCGATGAAGTAGGCGGTACTGATTCAGCGAATTCATTTAGTTTAATTAGAACTACTTGGACTAACGTTAAAGCATTTTTAAAGACTTATTTTGATACTTTGTATGCAGCAATCAACAACCCCACCGTAACTGGTAAACTGAGTATTAAAACAACAGGCACATCTTTTTTTCATTATATAAAATCAAACTCAGCTACAGTGGCCTCTGCTGCCACAATAGATTTAGATTTAACGGAAGCTGGTGCAGGTATCTTAACTGTATACTCTGCTAGAATTTCTAGTGCTACATATAGAACGGCAACTATTTTTTTAAGATATGGTTCATGGACTTTAACATCTATTTCTACTGCTAACGGACCTAGTGGTTCAGCTGCATTTACTGTAACTAATCCTAGTGACAATATTGTGAGGGTTACAAATAATGCTGGAGAAGATGTTATATTGGCGTTATCTTTTTCTGGTACTATGGGTGGTTAATTAATTAATACAAAAGAACAAAAGGCAAAAAAATAATGTTAAAACTTGATTATCCGTTATCAATACCAACAGCTAGAATTAATAAAGCGATTAGCTATCAAGGTATTTTATTAACGATCACAAATGGTACGGTGATAATCAAAAAAGGATTCGAGTGGGACGGTTGCACATGGGCGAGAGATGGTGAGAAAAGATGGGACGGTAAACCGATCACAGCCGATGCTTCTTGTGTGCATGATGCTCTATTATGGTCGTTAGAACATGATAAGGCGTTTCCATTAAAAAAGAAGGTATGCGATCAAATATTAAGAGACGAGTTAATAATTTGCCGTTACAAGTTTTTAAGGATTGTGCCTGTTAAAATAACAGCGTACATGTATTACGCAGGTGTTAGAATTTTTGGAAGTTTTTTTAAATAAATTTATAGGAGTAGTAAAATGACAGTTTCAGTTTTAGAAATTTCGAATCGTATCGACTATACACCAACAGTAGCCGTTGCAGAAGGTGCATTTGTACTTTTTGGTGGAAGTTTAGGATTAGCGACAAGAGCCATTGTAGCAAATAAAAAAGGTTCATTGTTAGACTTAGGCGTAGTTTCAGCCCCAATTAAAACAGGTGATACTTTTACCGCTGGTAAAAGATGTTACTTTGATACATCGACTCAAAAAGTAGTTAGTTCAGCAACTAAGACATACGCAGGTTTGTATGTTGGTGTTGACCCAGAGAATTCGTTAAATGCAGTGTTCAAATTGAATGCCGTTGCTTCTAAAGTTGCGGTAAAAGATATTGCTGATTTAGCTGATTTGTCTTACATTCCAGACAAAATGATTAAAAAGACAGCTGGCGAAAATTTAGCTTACGGTGAGATTTCTTACCTAAAAGCCGCTGATTCAAAAAACTGGTTGGCAAAAGCTAACGCAGCCGCTACATCGGTAAAAGTTGATTTAGTAATCGCTGTTGCAGCCGTTGAAGCCGATGCCGTTGGTGAATTTATGGAAGAGGGCTTAATTCGTGCAGATACTTTGTTCGGTGGCTCTTTAACAGTTGGTGCCCCTGTATATGTAAGTGCAGCAACAGGCGGAAAATTGACTCAAACTGCCCCATCAGGTGTCGGAACTTCATGGGTTCGTCAAGTTGGTATTGCTTTGTCAGCAACAGTTATCAAATTTAAACCTAGTGATTATTATATCGCTAACTAAAAAATATGGGAGGCGGTTGCGAAACCGCTTCCTCTTTTAAATAGAAAGAAAATATATGAGTGACCTATTAATGATCGGTGAATCTTTTGAAGATCCGAAATCATTTAGCCCAGAACAATTGCCTGTTAATGGCGACACTGTTACTTTAGATGAATTTACTCCTAATATTAAAATCAGAAAAGCTAACTTGAAAATTAACTTAGATGTTAAAGATTTCAAGGGTTGGATTGATTATGATTTTCGTATAGGTCAAAAATTCAAAGGTGTTATTCCAAATAGTGATAAAGACGATATTTTCAAACTAGTCAAAGATTTTAAGAAAGTTTAAGGAATTCACATGCGCCTATATTTAAAAGTTTTTCTTTTGTGTATTAGTGTTGCTTTGTTGCCTAGCTGTATTGCTAGTTCAAAACACGTTAAGCAATTGGATAAAATTGTTGAGGCAGAAGTTGTAACGGTTGATGTTCTTATTGATTCCTTAGCATCAAATGGAACATTAACAACTGAACAAGCCGATGCTATATCAAAGAATTCAAAAGAGATTGTAAAAGTAGCGCATAAACAAGTTGAAGAAACAGCTTCTATTTTTACATGGAAAATATTCACATGGGCAGGATTTAAAATAGCATTAGAAGTAATTGGTAAAGGTGCGCTTGATTTTGCTTCTGGAAATTGGAAAGGTCTTGCAATGACAGCGATAGGAATTGCAACAACTTATTTCATTAAGAATAGACAAGCAATAACTGCACTAGCTGAAAATGATAATTGGCATAAAGAAGATAAAGTTAAACTAGTTGCAAAAGTTTTGGCAGGTGATGAAAGTAAAGCGAAATACGATGAGTGTAAAGAAAATGCTTGCAAGATAGTTGAAAAACATGAAGGTTGAGGAAGTTCAAACGATACAGTTTTTAACGATAATACTAGCGATATTACTTTTATATATTTTATGCAAAAAGGGCAAATGAGTGAGCATAGAGCAATGGGCAGGTTTAATAGTAAGTATCCTTACAATACTAGGAATAATTTCAGCTTTTGCTTACAAAATTTACAAATTAATGCGTAACTCAATTAGGGATGATTTGGTGCCTATGATTACTAGTAATTACACAACTTTAGATGAAAAGATTGCGGATAATTATGGGGCTTTAGATAAAAAGATTGGGATTAATTATGCTACTTTAGATGCTAAAATTACAGAAGAGAATAAAAAATCTCGTAACTATATGGGTAGTGCTTTTGAAGAAAAGCTAAAAGAATACGAAGATAATAACGAGAAGATTAGAACTGTTCGCTCGGAGAAATATATGGGAGTCATAGACAATATTAAAGAGTCGATTACAAGGGTTACACAAGAAAACCAAAAGAATACTGAGATTATTCTTAAAGGTTTAGACCATATCAAAGAGCAGATTTCAGAAAATAATATTAAAACAGCAAAGAATGAGACAAGAATAGATAATATAGAAAAGGCTAAAAAATGACATCAGCATTAGTACCAGAAGACGGCTCTAATGTAGTGGGAGCCAATAGCTATGCAACATTAACTCAAATTAGAGCTTATGCTTTATCAAGGGGAATTACTATTACAGCCGTTGATGCTGATGCTGACATTTTAGCAATCAAAGCAATGGATTATATCGAATCATTTCGTAATCGTTTCAAAGGTGTTAAAACTTATTTAGACCAAGTTTTGCAATTTCCTAGAGCTAGTTATAGGGATTCTGGTTTAGGTATTTGGATAGATGATATTCAAATAGCAGATGATGAAATACCACAGGAATTAATTAATATTCAATGTGAAACATTTATGGCAATTAATGCTGGTGTAGATTTTAAAAATTATAATCAAAAACAAAAATTCATAGTAGAGCAAAAAGTAGGACCATTATCTCAAAAGTTTAGCGAAAGCATTGGAATCTCAAATAATGTTACAGTTACAAGCATTAGTCACATGATTGACGTTCTTTGTAATCCAACAACAAATAGTGTTGAAAGAGGATAAATGACTACTGTTTTTCAAGATTTTGTTGATATGGCTGTTGAAATGATAAGGGATAATGGCATGTTTGTCACATTAAGACAACCTGTCCAAGGAAATCCTATTGTTAGTGGTCAAGATTGGAAACCTGTAAATGGCACACCAACCGATACTACAAATGTGAAAATGATTTTTTTCCCAGAGGAAACAATTAATCGTTACCCAGAGGTAAGGATTCCATACGATTTTATTGGTGAAGGTTTTGAATATGCTATTATGGCAAATGTTTCTGGTGTTCCTGTTCCAAACTTAGAAAGTTCTATTATTAGAGGGACTGAACATCTTAGAATTAAATATGTCAAACCATATTCTCCTGATGGCACACCGATCATATATATTTTAGGATTAAAAACATGAGTTGTAGTATTATCACAGCAAAAGATGAAATGTACGCAATGTTTAAATCTCGTTGGGATTCTAGGTCAGGAACTATTGTCAATTCAACTACGCCTTATATTCCGCATGTTTACTATGATGGTTTAAATACACCTGCTAAGCCACCAACTAATCTTTTTTATGCAAAAATAGAAATGAATTCTAAGAAAGAAAGTCCTTCATGTTTTAGGAACAATCTTGACGGGCTTCAAAATGTTAGGTATAATTGCACAGGATTGCTTGAAATCAATATTTTTTGCCCATTATCTGATAAAGAAAATGCCGACAAGGGTCTTCGTTTATCAATAGTTGCAAGAGATTCCTATAGCGCAAAACAATCTCCTTCTGGTGTTAATTTTTATAACGTCTCTATCAAGGGACCTATAAAATACAGCGAAGTCTTTGCGAAATTCACTATCACGACCGACTATAAGTATTTTGATGTGAGAACATCAGCATAAGGAAAAAAATCTAAGAATTAATAATTTTTTTTATAAAAAAGGAGTTTTAAATGTCAGTCCCAGATTCAATTTCGTCCAATGTAACAGGTTTAGCTATCGCAAAAGAGCTAAGCAAAAAAGTATTGCCTGGTACTCCGATATGGAGAGCGCACGAACCAAATAGTTATGGCGAAACAGGTGCAAAAATCGATACTGTTTCAAGACAGCCAATTAATAATTTACGTCAAGATTTGAAAGGTACAACAACTGATATTAACGTAAATGCTAATTTTAATAGCGATATTACGCAAAATAATATGCAGTATTTATTAGAAGGATTGTTTTGCCAAGCTCCTTTTGAAAAAGATGATACTCTAGGAATCAATAGTGCCGCTGTTCCTTGTACTTCCGTTGCGACAACTGGTCTTTTTAATGCTGCAAGCGGATTATCATTCCTAGTAAATGATTTAGTTTTGACTAGCGGATTCACAAATGCAGCTAATAATGGTTTTGGTCATATTACAGCAATTACAGCCGATACTCAGATTGATACTGATATTGCGACTGTTACAGAAGCTTCCCCACCTGCAAGTGCTAGAATTCAACATGTAGGATTTCAATTTACAAGTGCTGATGTTGTAGCTGCAAGTGCAGGCGGTGTGTTGACTTTGACATCAACTCTTAAAGACGTGACTGCATTTAATTTACAAGTAGGTGAGTGGATTTTTATCGGTGATGATTCAAACGCAGCTTACTCATTCCCTGGATGCACAGGTTATGCAAGAGTTTTAAGCGTTACTACCCATGTTATTACTTGTGATAAATTTACAGGAACATTTACTGATGGAACTGCATCGGGTAAGACAATCAGAATATTCTTTGGAACATTATATCAAAATGCTGTTGACCCTGATGATATTATTTTCCCAAGTTATCAAATTGAGCGTCAACTTGGTAATGATGGTACTGGTGTTCAAAGCCAATATATGCTTGGCTCTTATGCTGATAAATTGGCTTTAAAAATGCCAACTGCTAATAAGATTGAAGCGGATTTATCATTCCTTTGTTTAGATCAAGAGACAGTAGATGGCGCAACTGGAATTAAAGCAGGTACTCGTGTTGAGATTCCAAATGAAGAAGCGATCAATACAAGTACAAATTTATATCGTGTTGCAATGAGTTTAGTTGATGGTACTTTAACTCCTTCGACTGAATTTGCTTACATGACAGAAATCAATTTCAATATTGATAACGGATATAAACCAAATAAAGCCGTTGGTATTATCGGTGCCTTTGGAGTATCAACTGGTAACTTTGTTGCGGCTGGTACATTAACTGCTTATTTCCAAACTATTGCAGCTTTGGATTCAATCAGAAATAATGACGATATTACAATCGATTTGATTGTTTCAAAACATAATAAAGGCTTTGTGATTGACTTCCCACTTGTTACTTTAGGTGGTGGTAATTTGAATATTGCTTTTAATGCGGAAGTTATGGTACCACTTGACTTTAAAGCCGCTAGATGTGATGGTGGTTACACAGCGAGTTGGACAAGCTTTGCTTATTTACCAGATATTGCAATGCCTTTAGTTGCATAATTTGGTCTTAGTTTTTTGATAGAGGCTATCAAGGTGGTAGCCTCTTTTTTTGTGTGGGAGCGTTTAAAAGAAAGTTGGTATTTATGGGAAGTTTAAGAGAAAGTTTTAAGACAAACATTAATTCAGCAAATGAAGGAGTAATTATTGCTTTAACAGAAAATCGCAATAATGATGCTGTTGTTGAAATTGGACAAGATGGTGAAGAAAAGATTGTTAAAGAAGCAACATACCCTAGTTTTAAACTGTCTTATTATTCAAAATTAAACAACGAACTTCTTAAAGTTTCAAGAAAAATAAATAATGATGCTTTGAAGAAATATGGCGTTGTTTCTTTTGATAAATTAACAAAAGAACAAAAAGACGAAATAGCATTAGAGGTTTTCGTGCAAGTTATTTTAAAAGAATGGGAAAATTTTCAGCCAGAAAAAGACGGTGTGAACTTAGAATACTCAAAAGAAAACGCTAAAAGAATTTTTGGTGATCCTGCTTGGATGAAACTTTATGATTATTTATCTGATAAATCCGGTGATCATGATAACTATAACCAAGAGATAGTTGAGAATTCAGCAAAAAACTAATTGACGTTCTGCTTTGGGGATTAAGGCATACAAAAGAACAAGTAGAAAACATTACTAGAATTTCTAAACAACAAGGTAAAGAGCCTCCGAAATGGATACTTGATAAACCTTGTTTGGCAATGGGAATGGTTTTCTACTACAATGCCTTTTTTAACCTGAATACAGAACGGCATTTTGATGGAAAAATAGTTAATAGTTTATCTTGGTATAGCGTACAAAGATATGCTGAACACTATGAATTAGACTTTAATGAAAGTGAAATTTTTCATTTTCTTATTGAGAAAATGGATAACGCTTATTGTGAAGAAATTCATAAGAAAATTAAATAGGTTTTTAAATGTCTTTTTCAGATCAATTAAATTCAGAGGTAAACAAATTGTTAATAGAAGCTAATCATTCTGTTGCAATGTTTGCCTTTGATGTTCTTAAATATTTAATAGAACATTCTCCCGTAGATACAAGTAAGCTTATTTCTAATTGGCAATTACGTTTAGATTATCCTGCACTGATTGAAATCGAAGCATACTATGAAGGTCAAAAAGGAAATACAAAATCAGAAAGTGAAGCAGAAGCTTTAGACAATGCTTTTCATATTTTATCGTATAGAAAACCAGGTGATGATATTTACATTTCTAATAATGCTGATTACATCGAAAAGTTAAGAGATTACGGTTTCATTCCAGAAGACATTATTTTGGATGCAGTTTCTTATGCTGAATCAAGACTTATGGAGATTCAATAATGGATGGGATTGTAATCAAAATTACCGACCAAATTGATATTGGTATAATTGATAAAGTTAAGGCATTAGGTAAAGCCGGAGATGATGCCGTTATATCAATTGAAGCATTAAAGGTGGCGATTGATACTGTTAGTAAGAATAATTTAAAAGATTACGCCAATGTTTTAACTCAGATTGTTAATCAACAAAGTACAATGTCTAGTTCGGCTGTTAATTTAGCGAACAAATTAGAGTTGCTTTCTAGGAATGTTGAGAAAACAAAAAAGGCGCAAGCCGATGCTTTAACTGCTAATCAGAAATTATCTCAAGAATATTCTAAATCAGCTATTCAGCAACAAAAATTAGCTACTGAAATGTATAAAACAGATGTAGCATTAAAAAATTTAAGTGTATCTCAAGCTAAATTGAATAATGAATTAGCTAAAGGCGCAAAAATAGCAACTGATGCAGAATTAGCTATTGTTAGATTATCTCAAGCAAAAAATAAATTAGCTCTTGATACCGCAACTTTAAATGATCGTATTGCTCAAACAGCTTTACGCACAAAGATAATGCAAGAACAATTGACTCAAGCTACTTTAAGAACAAGAGATTGGGGAAAAGCAACCGAATTGCTTGCTGAAAAGAATAATGCTTTAAATCAAATTTTATCAATTACATCCACTCTATACAGATTATTTATAGGTTCAATTGTTATTAATAAAATCACTGATTTGGTTGATAGTTATACTTTAATGCAAAATAGATTGCAATTAGTTTCAACCTCAACTTCAAATTTACAAGCATTGCAAAAAGAATTATTTAAAACTGCACAAGATTCAAGAGTTCCTGTTGTTGAATTAACTCAATCTTTTGTTCGATATGATTATGCTTTAAAAGAACTTGGTGCCTCACAAAAAGAAAGTTTAAGATTTACAAAAACTCTTTCTGAATTATTGCAAATATCTGGTCTTAATACAAATGAAGCATCGAGCGCATTACTTCAATTATCGCAAGCATTAAATAAAGGTAAGCTAGATGGTGATGAATTCCGTACAATTATGGAAACATTGCCAACACTTGCTAGTGCTATTGCTAAAGAAATGGGTGTTGCTCGTGGCGAGTTAATTAAACTTGCACCAGAAGGTAAAATCACAACAGAAATATTAAGAAAAGCTCTTGCTACTTTATCTGAGGATACCGATAAAAGGTTCCAAGATTTAGGCGTAACTGTTTCTCAAGGATTCACTGTAATCAAAAATGGTGCTATTGAATTTATTGGAGAATTCAATAAAGCAACAGGTGCATCAAAATTTCTAGCAGAAATATTAGTAGGAACAGGACATCATTTAAAAGAGATATTTGCTGTTTCCGTTGGAGTAGCTACATTCGCTCTAGGTAAATATATTGTTGCAATGGATGTTGCAATTTTAAAAACAGGTGAGTTAGGAATAGCTCAAACTGCTTTAATTAGAGTAATGACTCCATTAATAGGAACTTTCGAGTTATTAAATACAACTTCCGTGGCTTCTGGATTAGGATTAAGTGTTGTTGGTGCTGGTGTTGTTGCATTAACATCTTACATTCTTTTGAATAAAGATTCGCTAGAGCTTCTTGATAGAGAAGGGGCTGTATTGCAAGATACATTTACTGCAATCAGTAAATTAATGGATGATTATTCAAAAACGACTGACACTGCAACTGAATCAAGTAATTTTCTTGTAAAAGCATGGCAAGATCTAGGAAAAGCAAGCATTGCCGATGGTGTAAACAATGTTATTCTTTTGATGGCTGAGTTAGCCGATGCTTTTACAGAGGGTGGCTCGAATACTCATTTCTTTGATGATCTTGTTACTAAACAAGAAGAGGTGACAAGAGAAAGACTTAAAGCATTAGAAGCTCAGAAAAAGATAATTGATGCTACAAGGGATGAAGAAAGACAAGCAAAAATATTAGCAGATACTAAAGCTTTAATTTTAAGCCAAGAAAAAACAACTGGCGGAAGAGAAGCAAAAGCAAATATTGAGATTGAACAGATAAGAGAAAAATATGACAAACAAATAGAGATAGTTAAAAAGTATTTTTCTGAAAAAGAAAAGCTAGAAACAGGTGATAGAAAAAGAGAATTACAAGAAATTGAAAAATCAAGTGTTAAAAATTTGCAGAATTCAAAATCTTTTGCAATTGAATTTGTAGAAGATGGAGGCAAAAAAGGACAAGTTACACAAAGAAAAGCTACCGAAGATGCTTTAAAAAGAAGACAAGAAATACTTGAATCTTTAGGAGGAGAAACTAAAAAGTATTCTCAAACAGTTAAAGATTTAAATGATTTATTAGCATTAGAAGAAATTAACCAAGAACAATATAATCTGGTTTTATCTAGGACAACAGAAGGTCAAAAAGCAGCACAAAGAGTCCAAGAATTAGAAGCTAAAGCCTATGTAGATACTTATGAATCTAAAAAGAAAAAATTAAAAGAATGGATTAAAGAACAGTTAATTTCTATTAATTATGATGTTACTTTAGCAGGAAAAGAAGAAGAAAGAGAAAGACAAAGAGTTCTAGCGCAAAATGCTTATTTTACTCAACTCGAAAAACTAGATCAAGAAGAAAATAAGAAACAACAAAAATCTCAAGATAGAAAAGACAAAGAGCTTTCTTCAATACAAAAATTTGCAGAAAAAGCAAAAGCATATTACGAAAAACTTGCAGATGATATTGAAGAGTATAAAAAGAAAGTTGCTGATAGAGAAGAAAAGTTAAAAGAAAGTTCTGCTTCAAAAGTTACAAATATTAGTAATCAAGGCGGAAATGCTGTTAATAATATTTTTGAACAAAATAAAGCAAATCATGATTTAGTTCTACAACAACAAATAAAAGAGAGAACGGATTTAAAAGGACATTATGACCAATTAGCCAATATTAGTAAAGAAGGTGAAGACAGAATAAACGCAATTAAAAGAGAATCCGATAAAAAAGATGCTCAAAATAGACTTAAAGTTGCTTCGATAGAAATAGGTGCGACATCAGATCTATTTAATGCGCTTGGCACATTAGTTAAAAATAGAGAAGGTGAAAGTTCTAGGTCAGCTAAGAGATTGTTTAAAATATCACAAGCATTAGCTCTTGCTCAAGCAATTGTTAATACTGCGGAATCTATTTCAGAAGCAAACAAAGGTAGTATCTACGAGAAAATACCAGCAATAACATTTGCTGCCGCAACTGGTGCAACTCAAATTGCTACCATTATCGGAGCTTCTTTACAGGGTTTAGCAAATGGCGGTACTGTTAGTGGTACAGGTTCAACAACTAGTGATTCAAATTTAGTAAGATTGTCTCGTGGTGAGGAAGTAATTAAAGCTTCTGTTGCGGAACCAAATAGAGCATTCTTAAAAAGTTTAAATAGCGGACAAATAGATACTTCAAATTTAAACAGAACATTTACAAATCAAGTCGAACAACAGAATTTACGTCAAGCTCCAAAAATTACTATCCATAATTATGGAGACAAAAAGGTTGAGGTTCAACATAAGCAAAATGGTGGTGAAGATGAGTTCATTGTAATGATTGGTCGTTTTGACGATCATTTAGCTCAAAATATATCGGAAAATAAAGGCAAAACCGCAAAAGTCATTAAAGACTTAATTGGAAGGAATTATTAATGGCTTTTGTTGATTGGCACGCTGATCTGCCTACTCCTGAAATGCCATTAACGGGAGAAAATGTTCTCCCAATCGTTATTTCTGAAACAGATGGAATAGGAAAATTAGAGAGCTTTAGACATCATACCAGAGGCATGTTAAAAGGTAGTTCTTCTATTTTAATCGAACCAATTCAATTAAATACTGTATTTTTACCATATTATAGAGTAACGCTTAATGATGGCATTAAATACTTTAAAGCATCTTGGATTGATTTATTAGGCGTAAAAGGCTACATTGGGCGCATTGTCAACGCAAGGGCTTCATTAATTGGTGTAAAGCCTAAGATTATGCTTGATTTAGAATTTTACCCATTTGTACAGTATTCTATTAGCGACCCAACGGTACCTTCGCCTTGGCCGTCAAAGGAGAATGCTTAATGCCTCCTAGATATCCATCGACAATCTCAGAACCACACGCAAGCGGTTTTTCAATTGCTCCTAAAAAAACAAAGGTATCTTATGAGCCTATTAACGGTGCAAGTAGACAAAGACGATTTGTTAGTGCGCAATTGTATGTTCTTACCATGCAGTTTGATTTCAATTCTACTGCCGAATTTAATGAGTTCTCTAAATGGTTCAAATATGATATAGATAACGGAAATTTATGGTTCAGTGCTGATTGGCTTGCCTCCCTAGGATTTACGGCAGGTGATTGGGTATTTAGATTTGTAAATGACCCTTTTAGCGCAACAGGTTATTCAATGGGGCATAGTTGTACTATTGTAATGGGGCCTAGAAATGCGAACTTTGTAACGACTGATTTTGTAGAGTTAGGTATCCAATCATTCTTGAATCAATATACCGAAATTGATTGTTCTGAATTCACTTATTATCGAACATTTGTTTATAGCTATTTAGGTCAGACATTGCAAACATTGGATTATAATGGTGATGGCTTAAACTGGACTCCTATTGGAAATTCTTTTAGTCTTGCTTCACCTACTGCAATGACAAATACAAGATCGATTTGCGCAATGAAAGCTGATTGTGTAGCTTTAATAAATGGAACGGCTGGAACAGGTTCTTTTTTAAGAATGATGCAATTCGATGGAACCGATTTTACTCAATTAGGTACAGGAACATCTATTGCACCGCATAGCACTCAGGCAACAGCTATATGCAGAATGTCAGATACAAGAATAGCTTTACTTGATGGTGCATTAAAAACATTAACTGTTTATGATTTTGATTATACTTCAAATACATGGAGTCAAGTTGGAATTTCTTTCAACATGGCTTCTTATTATTGGTATGCATCTCCAACAGCGGAAAGAGGGGCTATTACAGCATTAAGCTCAAGTAGGGTTGCTGTTGTAATGAATTATACCTTTAAATTACTTACACTGGATTTTAATGGTTCTACTTGGAGTGTAAACGGAACGCCTTTAGTTTTATACACAGGTGCAGATGGTTCTGCGGGTGCTGATTTTTCTATCTCTGCAATAGCTTCTGATAAAATAGTTTTAACTCATGATAATGGAACTGGAATAGCAAACACTTATAAATTAAGATATACTCAATTTACTTTTGCTAGTGGTGCTTGGACAGCAGGAACGCCATCCGCTCAATTTACGACAGGTGGGTTCCCTGTTGTATGTGCGATGTCACTTGACAAAATAGGCTCAATTAGAGCAGGTTCTTCAAATATGAAAGAGATAGCGGTTGATGTAACTGCCGGAGCATTTACAGATTTGGGAAATCCAATAGATACTTCATCAGGTGCTAATCAAGATTCTAAAATAACATCTTACTTTTTACCAGTGTAGGAAAAATGGCTTTAAGACCTTTTATTATTACGATGATTGATGAAGCTACAAAGAATCTTCAATCTTATATCTGGAATAGTAGCATTTGGGTTGCTTATGGAAATCCTTTGAATTTATCAGGGGTTACTTATCCTTCTATTGTTTATGTAGAAAATAATAAAGTTGTTATTGTTGATAATGCTAGCAAGAAATTAAAAGCATATCAATATAATTCCCCTAATTGGGTTCAACTAGGAACTTCTTCAATTGCTTTTTCTTCTATGGGAGATTCTTGTCTTGCAAGTGTTTATCCTAATAGGCTTGCAGTATTTGGCGATAGTTTACAGAATATTATTGAATATGATTTTAATGACACTTATTTTAGTAAAGTAGGAAGCTCATTTAGTTATGCTGGAATAGTAGAACCAGATATTACTGGAATGGATACAAATAAAATCGCAGTGATTGACGATTGGTTTAAAAATTTAAAATATTTATCTTTTGGTGGTTCTACTTGGTCGCAAGTTGGCAATTCATTAAATATTTCTTCTATTTCAAAGCCTTCGATTACTGCTATGACAAAGACAAGAATCGCTTTAATTGATGAAACAGTTCAAGATTTATGCGTTTATGATTTTGATGGTTCAGATTGGTCATTATTTGGAACTCCATTACCAATATCTGGTGTTACAGCACCGACAATTACCGCAATCGATTCTGATAAAATAGCTTTGTTTGACACAACTAATTTAGAGCTAAGAGTTTATCAATTAATTGGAACTACATGGGTTTTAGTTGGAACAAGTCTTTCAATACCTAGCGTAACTTCTAAACCTGATATTGATGGAATATATAAACCTTTTCCTATTTATTGTTTCCATGAAGTCGAAAATACACAGTGGGCTAATTCAGATTAAGGGATATTAAAATGCCAAGAGAATTTTCAGAAGCAATGAAAGAAGCTATCGCTAGTGTAGATACAAGAGTTGTCTTTATTGATACTCTTGTTATTTCTTGTGATGACTTCGATGACGATTATAGATTTTGCCGTGGTGATGTTGATTTGATAATTGGAGGATTAACTTATTTAGGTAAAAATTTTGAATCATCTATGCCACAAGTTGCCTCTGGTCAAAATAGCAGTTTAACTGTTACTATTGGTCAAGCATTAGGTTTATTTACTGTTATTAATAGCGCAATTAAAAATAGAAAAACAATAAAATGCACTTTAAATACTTATTTGGCAGGTGATATTAATGCAACAGCTTTGTTTACAAAAGAATTGCTTGTTAAATCACCTCGATTAGAAAAAGGTGGACTTTCTTTTACCGCAGGTTATCCTGATATGGTCAATAAAAAAGTACCATCAATAGTCTACACGACTAAGAATACAACGGGGTTGCGCAATGTCTAATTTAGTGATAGAAAATAACTATGCAAAATGTTGGATTTATAATTATCTTAATAAAGAATATGATTCTCAAAAATATGATTGTTGGATGCATTTTATCGAAGTTCAAAAAGAAGTATTTGGCGTAGAAGGATTTGAACAATTAAAAGGCATTGAGGAATTTGAAGATCATAAAGAAGCTGTCGATTATATTAAATCTCAAAATATCTTAAAGCTATGGAAGCCTGTTTATCAACCACATGGAATTGTTAAAGCGAAAGAAGGAGATGCAATAGTTTTTGAGATGGGAAATTCAGCTACACATATCGGTACTTATGTTGATTCAAATAGACATAAAGGTGTTTTACATTGCTCTAAAAAGCATGGAGTTATTTTAACGAATATGCAAAATATTAGATTGCAATCAAAATATCTTGTTTATCGCATAGAGGAAAATATCTAAATGTCAAATTTCTTTTACATTGATAATGTGATTACTCAAAATATAGCGATTAAAAAAGATCTAAATATCGGAGCAACGCCTAATCAATTCAAGAGAACTTTATTTGAAAAAGATTTCCCATTTCCAACTATTTGTTATTTGAAGACAAAAGATAATAAAAAGAAAATATTAATGAGAAAAAGTTGGAATAGAAGGATTAAAAAAGGTGAGAAAATTATGTTTGTTTCTTACCCGAAAGCTGATCCTGGAACTACGGCATTAATAGTTTCTATTGCAATTAGCGTTATTATTGGCGTAGGTACTTATCTTTTAACTCCAAGACCTAATTTAAATTATAATCAAATTGATAAAGGTGCAAGCCCAACTTATGATTTGAATAATCAAGGAAATAAGATAAGGCTTAATCAGCCTATTCCTGTTCATTATGGTCGCATTAGAGCTTATCCTGACGTTGCAAGTAATGCTTATACAATTAGCGATTCAAATAATAATAGAATTTTCCACACACTTTTAAATATGGGTTGGGGATATATCGAAATAGAAGATATGCGGATTGATGATACTGATTTGTCAACACTTTCTTTTGTTGAGACTAATATTCGTTATCCAGGTGATGCGCCTACAGATATATTCCCTCGTCCAATGGTTATTGCAAAAGAAGTTAGAAACGTAGTTGTAACTAATACAACAGATTATTATGTTTTAAATGATTTCTTGTCGCCTGTTAAATACCTTTATTTCGATTTTGTTGCACCAGAAGGTTTGTATGCGACAAATATTACGATTAATAACAAGCCTAATGCTGAGGTAGCAATTGATTTTGACGTTGATATTTCTGCACCACTAAATGGTGGTTTCTTCAATGGAGTTTTATTAAGCAGTGGTTCTCTTGCATTATTATTTGGTCAAGCTAATCAAGCTGAAAATGGTTTGTATGTTTTTGATACTCCGACTACTCCAATGGTTAGACATAGCACAATGGATTCTGCAAGTGAATTTGATTCTGCCGTTGTAAAAATAACAGGTGGAGATACTTTATACAATGGCGAATCATTCATGCAAACAAATACAGTTACAACAGTAGGAACCGATCCTGTTTATTTTTCGACATTTAATGTTTCTGGTGATATTTATTCATGGTCAATATTTTTAAGAGTTACCGTTCAAGAAATAGATTCAGCGGGTGCAGATGTTGGTTCTCCTATTGATAATGACTATGTAATGTCTGCTTCTAACACAAGGCCCTATTACAAATCATTTAGCTATACACATCCAACAGAAGGAAGATTTAAAGTTACAGTTCATTATTATGTTAATCCAAAGGGTTCAGGAATACTAACATTTACGAGTTATAGTAATTATCACGATAAATTAGAATGGATTGGTCTTCGTGGTGAGCCTGATCATGCAGAACAAACTCAACCAAAAAGAACAATGATTGAAATAGCGGTACAAGCAAATGAAAAATTAAACGATAGCAATATCGGAATTTTTAATATGCTAGGAATTAGAAGATTATGGGTTTATGATTTTGGAACTGATACTTGGTCTGAAACATCTACTACCTCGCCTATTTGGGCTTTTTGGGACATGGCTACAAGCAGTCGGCAAGATCTTGAAATGAATTATGGTGTTAATTTAGACGAGAGTTATTTAGACTTGCAAAATATGAGTGATATTCAAGATTCAATTGAAGATTTATCACTAGAATGCAATGCTAGATTTGATACTGCATTATCTGCAATGGAGTGCTTACAACAAATAGTCCAATCTATGAGATGCATCGTTTATCCTCTTGGTGGGAAAATATTACTTGCAAGACATGAAGAAAAGAGTTCTATTAGCGGATTTTTTACACCTGCAAACTCTGACGGTATTTCTTATGAACCTATCCCAATTGATGAATTTACTCCTACATGGATGAGAGTGACTTATTTTGATGAAGATACTAATAAGAAAGAAACAGTCGATTGCGTTATTGCAGGTGATGACAATACAGGAATTGTAGAAGAAGTTGAACTTCACACGATTACGAATAGAACTAAAGCATGGCAAGAAGGAATGCACTTATTAGCGCAAAACTTGTACATGCGTGAAAAGATTACAATCAGCACTGATATGGAAGGTTTTTTACCTATTCCATGCGATCATATTAGTATTAGCGATCCTTTAATTGGAACAACTCAAACAGGTTATGTTCAAAAAGTTGATGGTGATATTATTTATTTGTCGGAACCTGTTGATTTTATGGGTTATGCAAATGGAATTATTAGATTTAAAAATCTAAATGGCTCAAGTTCAGGTGAATATGTTTGCAGTGTAGGTGCAACACCTTATCAGGTTGTAATGGTACCATTTACTACAAATGCTCTTGATTATACTGCTTTTGATTATATCCCTCAAGAAGACGAATCAGACGTAGAAGCTACTAGCTTTATTTTTGGTGTTAATGGCACCGTTATTTGTGCTGTTATACAGATTAACCCAAGTGGAAATAATAAATGCACTATTGAGTCTGTTATTCATGACCCAAGAGTTCATACAGTTGATAAAGCGATTCACCGTGTACCAGATTATGATGACGATTTAAGTACCGCTGATTGGGAAGCAATGATTTGTGATGCAGTTGATTGCGTTGTTGATGTTGCAACTAAATTAGTAACAGTTAGATTCAATGGAAGTGGTTACAATAGCTTTTTAGTTAAATATTTATTTGATGATGCAGGAACGGAACATTTAGAAACTAATACCGTTCCGTATGTTTCAGCAGGTGTCTATACAGATACTTACACATATACTTATGCCACACCTCCTAGTAGAGTGACGGTTACTCCAATTATTGATGTAACTATTAGCCCACCAGTTACAGAAACTTTAGATTCTCTTGTTGTTATTGTTCCGATTGAATTAGCTTAATAGAAAAGAAATAGAGAGGCGAAAGAAACAAAGCCTCTCTATACAAACACGAACTTGGAAATTCTGTTTGTTGTCGTGGTTCATTCTAACGGTTATTAGCAAGCCACACTCACGACCAACGGCTTACCTCGTTTCTGTATGTGTAATGATAACAAACTCTTGCCATCACATAGCAGATTGAAAGATGAATTGGCAAGAGCTAGACTAAAATCTTTCATTAAATAATTCTTCTTGTCTTGAATAAAATATATCTGGAACGGTGTTTTTATCAAATGTCATTCCAAAACTAATACATTTATCCCCATGATAGTCAATGCTTAAAAATTTTACTGCCGTTCCTATTGAATACCACCAAAATATATCTGCTTCATCTGATACGATTTCTTTTTTGTCTGGTTCTCCATAAATTGAAATCATGTAATTCTCTTCTATTTTAATATCACCTTGAAAATCGTATTGTTCTTGTGAATTAGAAGAATCTGATACATTAGTGGAAGAACCTCCACCACTTGCACAAGATGTTAATAACAAGACGAAAACTAATAATAACTTTAGATTTTTCATTTTAATTCTCCTTAAACATGGTTGATTGTAGTAAAGTAGCCTCTATTCTTTTCTTAATAATCTGCTTCTTAGTAGGTGGATTTTTATCAATAATAACTTGCTTTCCATTCATGATATACTCGAATTTAAGTATATCTGCATGCTTTTTGCCATAATGCCATTTTATCCGATTAGGCATCGGAATCAAATCTTTCTTATCGAATGCGCCTTTTGCGGTCATTGGGATAGGAACTGTTGGCATCCGAGAACTCCACCATTTGCGAGCCTTATCCTTAGCCCACCATTCTTTTTTTTCAGGCATATAAAAATCAGTAAGTTTTATTCCTTCACAATGGTAAGTAATAAGTAAATAATTACTGCCTTTGCTGATTCTTAGATCATAGCTTACTCGAAGACATTTAGCGTATTTTGGTTCAGTATCAGCGGTTCTTATTATTCGTTCAGCCGATGCGTTTTTCATTAGCTTTTTCTGAATTACGAAAATGGCACCGCAAAAGAAGCATTGGCGTGCAGATAAGTGATTGGCGCAATTACATTCAGGGCATAGTTTTGTCGGTGCCTCTCCTTTTCCTGCTTTTTTGGCTTTTGGTATTATAGGGTCATTAATACAACCAAGGCGAATGCAATTGTAAGCGAAATCCAGTACAAGGCAGTTTATTTTAAATGGATTCCAAGGTCTTCCTCCCCTGCCAAGCATTTGAATCCAAAGGCTAACGCTCATTGTTGGCCGAAGACAGATTAGAAAGTCTATCCTAGGGCAATCAAAACCAGTGGTTAATATTCCATTTGAAACGATTGCGGTATAAACATCATTTTCGTAATCGTCTAAGTTTTTATCATTTACCTCGTCTTTTTGCTTTGAATGAACGCAAGTGGCCGAAATGCCGCAAATATTTAGCATGTTAGTAATTTCGATTACATGTTCGATTCCCGATGCAAATACAAGCCATTTTTTACGACCAGTTGATAATCTGACTGCTTCCTTAACGGCTTTGACTGTTACATCATTTTTTTTAACGGCTTCTTGCAATTGACTGATATTGTATTCTCCTTTTTCAATATCAACGTCTTGCAAGTCGATTAAGTTTTCAAGTGGCTTTGAAATCATCTTGGCAAGGAAACCTTCATCGACTAATTTGTTGTATTCTTCCCATCCTGAAATATCATAAATTATTTTATGGAAGTTTTTGCCGTCAAGAAGCGAACCTTTGCCTTGGCGAAATGCCGTGGCCGTGAAACCGATTATTCTTAAATTAGGATTAATTTCTTTTAAAATTCTAAATGTCTTTTGGTACATCGACATTTCTTCATCAGAAAGCATGTGGCATTCATCGAATAAAACAATATCGGTAAAACCAATTTCTTCTATTCTGCTTTTTATTGTTGAAATACTTCCAAATATTATTTTGTTTTTTGTATCAAACCTATCAAGACCATCGCAGCATATACCTATATCTATTTTTCCGCAATGATCAAGTGCTGTCCTGTAGTTTTGTTTAATAATTTTCTTTGAATGAACTGCCATCAAGATTCTTGATTCAGGAAAACGCTTAATCGTATCGGAAATAACAAGGCTCTTCCCTGAACCTGTTGGCATTACGACTAATGCGTTTCCTATTTCTTTTATAACGAAATCGAAAATTTCGTCTGAACCGTCTTGTTGGTAGTAGCGTAAGATCAATCCTATTCCCCGACTATTTCTATTAAAACATTAGTGTCAAAAAGATCATCGCATGATAAGCCGTTACTATCAAAATAATTTCCAAATAAAGATAAAAAACTCCACATTTGAAAAATAACATACCCTTCATTATTTTCCTTAAGAGGAATATATGGATGTCTGTGAATATTTGAATGCCCAACCCATTTCATCCAAAAGTTATAATGTTGTTCTTCCAAATATTTTCTTCCTTTATCATTCAATTTAATCATAATGTATTCATTAATATTGAACTGCAAATATTTTTTTGTTACTGGAACACTTACTAGTTCTGTTATTTCTTTGATTTTCATTGATTTTCTCCTTAATTTGTATTTATATTAATACCTTCAACATTAAGTAATATTGATTGTAATAAATTTAAACCTCTATTATCAGGCTCTCTTTCCAGCCACTCCATATATTCTAAATCAAACCTATCTGCTTCCTTTAAATCTTTAATCACAATTGCGTAACCATTGACGCATAATTCTGATCTATCCCAAGTATTACTATTCTGATTTTTAATTCTTTTATATGGGCTTACATCTGCAAATTTAATTACTAACTTATCTATTGTTTCTAGTATTATGTGGTTTTTTATCACTTACATTCCTTTCAAATTGTAAAAATATTCAAAAATCAAATTGACTATGGCATGTTTTAAATGTATATTTTTATCGTCACCATCCTCGTCTGGAATTCCTGCTTGATAATTAACAATATGTTTCATGGCATGATTTATAGGAGATTTTTCGCCAATCATCCTATTTTTCTTCCAATTGCCATCACCGTATTTAATCGCACCCTTACCAAGCACATCCGCAATTGCAATCAATGCTTCTGGTGGAATTAAATCGTATCTTAAATTGGTATGACTTCTAACTGCTTCATCTTTATTCTGTGTCTCGCTCATTTTAACCGCCTTTCAAATTAATAGCCGAGTTCTTTTAGTTTTTCATCAATAGCTATATTATCAACATGCTTTTTAAGGCTTTCAATTTCTTTTTTCAGCTTCTCAATCTCAGCAGATTGTCCGTCAATCTTTTGAATTAAATCTCCATGTTTTTGAACAGCTAGATTTCTATAAAAAGTTAATCCTTGTTTTATTTTCCTTGTATCATTTTCAAATTCTTCTATTTGCTCTTCGATAATCCTCTCGTGTTCGTCTAAGCGCATGTATTCAGTCCCTTTGCTTAATAATGGACGAAACCAATATCCACGCTCTGAGTATTTTAAACTTAATTTATTTGGATATTCTTTCGGCATCTCGTTTTCTTCGTTCTGTGTCTCGCTCATAAATCAATACTTTCTAATTAATTAATTTAATCCTAGTTTTCTGTAAGCTGTAGCATCATCCTTTAGTTTACTATTTTCTTCTTTTAATTTAGCAATTTCTTTGTCTCTTCTTTCTATCAATTCATTTGCTGATTGTCTTGTTGGGTTGCCTATTTGCAAAGCGAATTGAATATCAGAAGCCATACTAGAATTATCGTTTCTCAGCCTCTCAACCTCAGCCATTAATTCCTTTTCTCTTTCCTCCATTTTTTTAGCACCATGAAGTAAACCTCTCAAATAGGAATTAGTATTATCTTCTACTTTTCCTTTTAATTCGATAATTTCTAATCTTTGATTTATATCTACTTGACGCAATCGAATTAGCTCTAACAATTTATATTCCTTCTTCGGTTTATCGCTCATAAATCAGTCCTTTCTATTCATATTCGCTTGAGTTTCCCATAAAATACAAAATATAAAGATTGCGATAATTAATATCATCCCTTTTCCTCCTTGTTAAAGTTTGCGTCCATTTTATTCATTATTACCTCACTAGTCCAAATTCTATTATCGTCATCATCTGGCAACCAATCAGATTTATAAACAATCCTGTAAACATATCTGTAATCACCAAATCCGAATGGCTGTTCTCTAATAAGCAATTCGACTAAGCCTTCATCTTGATTATATTCGTCTCCAAGTTCTTGCCCATCTTCTTTAATCGCTTGCAATGCTTCTTCAAAAGTTCTGAAAAATGATTCGTTCATAAAAACTTCTTCATCTGTGTTATCGCATAAAATATAAATACAATCTGGCTTGCTCATTTGCTTATTCCCATTCCTTTCTTTTTCGTTTATCTTTATAATCTTTTCTAAAAGACAT
>OFRG01000126.1_pt1 | contig 32515 bp, 42 predicted proteins | sample 1543071 | NCBI WGS metagenome assembly OFRG01 (sample SAMN07774222, study PRJEB24372) | wastewater metagenome | isolation source: WWTP Verbania (Effluent) | place: Italy: Verbania | collected 2015-12
AGCTAAATGACGGCATCGCCGGCCAGCTAAATCGTGGCAGCGCCGGCCAGGTCCACGACGGCAGCGCAGGCCAGCTAAACGCCGGCATCGTCGGCCAGGTCCAGGAGGGCATCGTCGGCCAGGTAAACACAGGCATCTCAGGCCATGTCCAGCCCTGCAGCGCCGCCCCAAACCCGGCAAAATACCCGTTCAGCGTCTCGCCAGCACTGCTCAACTCAGCATTGAGCGCACCAACGGCATCCAGCACATCCTGCCCGTCGATCTTGATCGTACCGTCCACGCCAGGCGCCGTAATCGGAATACTGAACTGCTGCGCCGCAAACCAATCCGCAAACCCGGCCCCATCCCACTGCACATTAGAAAACCCGGCCGCCACCGCCTCGGCCACCGCCACCCCGATCCCGTTGCGGCCGCCTTCCGTCAGCGCCACCGCCAGCGTAATCACGCCCGCCTTCGCCCAGTTCGGCATCTCCACCGTCCACTGGCCCAGGATCGTCACCGTCCACGACGTCGCCATCACCCGCTGCATCAACTGCTCAGGATTCTCCGCCTCCCAAATGGGTGCGACCGGAATCGCAACCTTCTCCCCGCTGATCAGGTCGCTCATCTTGAGCGGCTTCATCGGTGGCGGTGCCAGCCCTTCCGGCGGCGCCTCCACCTTATAGTCGACCGTCACCGTCACCGCCTGCCCCGTGAAGATCGACTCGATCGCCGTCCATGCCGACTGTGCCGCCGCCTGCACATCTGGCGTCGACAACGAATCCATGGCCCCGCTCAGCGCACTTGCTGCCCCCTCGGCCCAGCTCACCAGCGTCGGCGTCAAATCGCTCAACGCCTGCGACAACCCCTGCACCGCCTGCCGCGCCGGCTCCTGGAACACATCCCCAATCTGCAGGCCAACCGCCTCCATCACCCCGCCGAAAATCTCCACATCCCCGGCCAGGTTGTCCATGCGCTGCGCCGCCTGGTCCGCCGCATCCGTCTGCCCCAGCGTCGCCAGCAGCCCGGCAAACTCCTCCTCCGTATATCCCGCCATCGCCGCCGCCGCGCGCATCGCATCGGCGCCGAAGATCGTCGTCAAATAATTGAGGCGCTCTTCCTCGGTCAACTGCCGCGTCGTGTTGACCATCTCGCCCTGAATCGCCGCCAGCGGCCCCATCTGCGCTTCCACCGCCGCCAACTGCGACTGCAGCTCGCCCACCTTCTTCGCCCGCTGCTCCTCGCTCAGCCCCGCCCCATTGATCCCCGCCTGGTAATCCTTAATCGACGAGCTGATCGAGTTGTAGCGTCCCTGCAGGCGCTTCATCTCGTCATTCTGCTCGGCCGTGCGCCCGCCCACCATCGTCGAGAACTCCACCTGGCCAAAGAGCGCCCGGTTCAACTGCCCGGCCACCTCCGCCATATCGCGCATCGACCCGTCGGCGTTGAAAAACTCCAGCCCGAGTTCGGACATGGCCGCCGCCGCCTCGTCGCTCTGTGGCACCAGCCGCTGGATCATCGTCTTCAGCGACGTGCCCGCATCCGACCCCGAGGCGAAATTACTCGCAATCGCCGTCACCGCCCCATTGAACTCGTCGAACGACACCCCCGCCGTCGCCGCCGCCGCCCCACCCTGCGCCAGCGCCATCTGATAATCGTTGATATCGAACTTCGACTGCGCCACAACCCCCGTAATCCCATTGACGGCGTCTCCCATATTCGCCGCCTCGATCCCGAAGATCGCCATCGCATCCGTCGCAATATCCGCCGCCGTCCCAAACTCGGCGCCCGTGCTATTCGCCAGCAACACCGTCTGCTCTGCCGCGCCGCCAAACACCTCGCCCAGCGTCAGCCCATTGCGCACCAACATCTCAATCGCGTCGGCCGCCTCGTTCGTGCTCACCTTCAGGTTCGGATTGATGCCCAAATCCGTAATCAACTGGCCAAGCTGCTCGATCTCCCCGGCGCTGGCGCCCGACAGCGCGCCGATCGCATCGATCTGCGCCTCCAGGCTGCCCGCATCCGTCACCAGCCCCACCATCGCCTGCCCGGCGCGCTGCGCCCCATCCACCATCCCGCCAAACAGGCTGGCCAGCCCGATCCCACCGGCGATCGTCCCCATCTGCCCCAGCGCGCCCGTCACCCCGCGCAGCGGCCCGCTCGCCCGGTCATCCCCCTCGACCACAATCTTGATCTTGTACTCAGGCATCCCTCACCCCATCACCCACCACCATCAACAATCAGCAATCAGCAATCACCCATCAACAATTAACCCATCCTCTTCCTCGCCCCTCGCCCCTCGCCTCTTCTTCCCCAATCTCCCCTTCTCTTCCTTCCACACCGCCCAGCGCTCCCACCAGATCGCCGGCGCATCCCGCTCCACCACCCACGGCGGCGCCCCCCACTCCTCCGCCGCCTGCAACACCAGCACCCACATCGGCGCCTGTGACGACGACCCGCGCAGCCATCGTCGAATCAGGCGCCGTTCGGAGGGTCCACCACCGGCGCGCCGTTTGCATCCCCCGCCCCGCCCGCCGTCGCGCTCATCAGCGCCTCCCACTCAACCCGGCTCAGGTCGAGCAGCGCCTCCCGCACATCCACCCCGGCCGGCGCCGACACCTCCGCCTCTGCCAACACAAAATCGATCAGCTCATCCAGCAGACCCGCCGACGGGCCCTCCGTGCGCTGCCGCTCCTGCAGCGTCATCGCCCGCCGCATCCGCCGCAAATACCCCGGCGCCTCTCTCCCCGGCGCCTTGATCGTAATCTCGCTCATACCCTCTCCTTCCCACCATCAGCAATCAACAATCAGCAATCCGTCCATCAACAATTCACCCCGCAGGCGCGCAACTCATTGCGCAGACACACCATATCGCCGCCGCGCACCGTCACCTGCTCACCCTTCGCCAGCTTACCGAGCGCCGCATCCACCGGGGCGCACAAATACGCCAGCGTCGTCGTCGGCGCAATAGACAACTCATTCCCAACCACCTGCACCCGATACGCCGCACACGCCCCGCCCGACACCGCCATCGCTCCCCCATCAGCAATCAGCAATCAACAATCACCCATCAATAATTGGCCCTTGCCCATTCCTTCGTGCCCCCTTTGCGCCTTTGCGCCTTCGTGGCTCTCTTCTCTTCTTCCCTTCCCGCCGATAACCCCACTTACCATCGGGACCCACCAGACAAGCCGCCCCTCGCCCCTCGCCCCTCCTACGTCAGCGTCGCCACCCCATTCGACAGGCTCGCCTTGAACCAATTCCCGAACGTCGAATGGTACGTGCGCGTCAGCGTCACCTCTGCCGTCACAACCCCGTCGTCGTCGCCGAAGATCTCCAGGTCATCCGTCACCGTGCCGGCGAATTGCAGCTCGAGCGCCCGCGTGCTGTCGGCGAAGTTGATCTCCACCTGGCGCTGCGTCAGCGTCCCGCCGATAATCGCATCCACGTCCGCCTTCGTCGTCGCGTTGAACTCCAGCGACAACTTCAGCGTCCCCGTCCATGCGCTCTCGCTGTACGAGTCCTTGAACAGGCTGCCAAAGCACGGCCGTAGCTTCCGGTCAGGCTCGATCGACAACTCCATCATCCGCACATAGCAGCGATCGAGCGCCGTCGACCCCATCGTCCCGGCCCAGTTGTCCCAGTAGATACTCGCCACCTGGCTCGCCATGATCGGATTGACCGACACATCCGCCAGGCTCTCCAGCGCATCCGTGGCCACCTTGTTGCCCACCAGGTCGCCGTTGAGCATCAGCGCGCCCTCCTGCTCCAGCCGCAGCGTCAGCGAAGAGAGCAGCGCCCCCACCAACTGATAGGCGCCGATGCTCGTGCCCTTCACCAGGCTCAGAATGCGCGGTGTCGGCGCGCTCGCACTGGGCGCCGCATACGCCCGCACATAGGGCCCCGCCCCCGTCGGCGTCGCATTGCCGAACATGTTGTCCAGCCAGTAGGCCAGATGCTCGTAGGAACACCACGCCTTCACCGACCCCTCACCGCCGATGCCGGCCACCACCGCCTGCGACGCGCCGGCCAGCCCCAGCGACATATCCTCCAGCATCAGCACATTGTTCTTCGAGCGCAGCATCAACTCCTCGATACCGCGCAGCTGTATGGTCGGCGTCACCCCCGTCGCAAAACTGACCTGGCTGCCGGCCTGCACCCGTAACTCACGCGTCAACGCACTCATTCAGCACTCTCCTCGCCGTTCTCCTCGGCCACAATCACATAGATCCCGGACCACCCCGCCGCCGAACGCTGCACGTCCGTCAGCGCGCCCCACTCATCCGCCGTCAAATCACGCGCCGGCACGCCCAGCAAATACCCAGGCCCCACATAGCGCACCGCCGTCACCTCTCCCACCGGCCCCGCCGCCTCTACCGGCCCCGCCGCCTGCTGCTTGCTCCCAGCCATCTCGCTCCCCTCATCCTGCCCACAACACATCCCAGCCTCCCCACCATCACCCATCAACAATCAGCAATCAACAATCAGCAATTCCCTCATCGACCATTGACCATTGACCATTGGCAATTCTCTTCCTCTCCCCTCTTACGCCGCCCCCAACACCTCGCACCGCAGCCGGATCACCTCACGCCGATACTCCACCCCGCCGATCGCAATCGCATCCGGCTCCGTCGGCTCCTCATACGTCAGCCCGTCCCACGTCGCGGTGGAACTATTCGCCAGCACCACATCAGCGATCGCCGCCTCAATCGCGTCCAGCGCGTCCTCGGCATCCTCCTCCGTCCACCCGCCGGCCGCCGCATAGGCCACAAACACATGCACCAGCAGCGTCGCCTTCGAGTGCCAGCACGCCCCAAAGCCGCGTCGTTCTCGCTCCATCGGCCCGCTGCTCACCACCACCACCGGCGACTGCCCCTGGAAATCGCCCACCTGGTAGCCGTACACCGCCTGGGCCGGCTTCCCGCTCCCCACCAGCGCCGCCTCCAACAGCGTCGCCAGCGCAGAGCGCACCGTCGCTCGACTCGTCGCCATCGCGCCTACCCTCTCAAATAGCGTGTGAACGCCCGCTGTGCCGCCCGGCCAATCGACTCCAGCCCCTCTTCGACCGCCCGCTCATAGAACGCATGGTCCCCGCCGCGCTCGTGCTCGTAAGGACCATACTGCGCCGGCCGCCGCCCGTCGCTGCGCGCCGCCCCTGGGTCAATATAGATCTCGGCGCGCGAGCCTGCCACCCGCAGCCGGTGCGCCCCCTTCAGCGCCCCCGTGTCCACGTGCGTCACACCAACCGCATACCGGTGCGCCGCCGCGCCTGCATCCTTCACCGCCGCATCCATCGCGCTGCCCGGCCTGGCCGCATTCGCCGCCCGCAACATCGCCGCCTGCGCCGCCTGAATCCCATAAATCTGCACCGGCATTTTCTTCGTGCCCCCTTAGCGCCTTTGCGTCTTCGTGGCTCTCTTTACCGCTTCAACTCTTCCACCACCAGCACATAGAACGCATCCCCGCCGTCAGCCACCGTCTGCATCAGCTCATGCGGCGTATTCAGCCCCAACCGCTGCGCCAGGTCCGCATCCACCGGATCCAGCGGCATACAGCGCACCCCCGTCAAATGCGTCGCCGGCGCGCCGCGCTTCCCCCCGCTCACCGCCGGCGAGCGCTTCGTCGACGCCGTCACCGTCAACAGCCGGCGCATCGCCCGGCCGCCGCCCCACGTCCACGCCGCGCACGACCGGATCGGAAACTCCAGCCCATCGACAACCAGGAAATCGCCCTCACGCACATCCAGCACAGCCACCCCCGTCCATCAACAATCAACAATCAGCAATCAACAATTCCCCATTGACCATTGACCATTCTCTTCTGCTCCCCTCACAACTCCCGACGACAACGACTCTTATCCGCGGAAGCTACCCCGCATTCTCGCTATACCCATCCACCCGCACCGGCGACAGCACAAACGACCCAAACGTCGCCCCGCCGCCCAGCGCCGCCGCCTGGCGCTCCCACGCCTGCGCCACCTGGCTCAGCCGCTCCGACCGCGGCCCCACCGTCACATCCGCCAGCACACTCCAGCGCCGCGCCAGCACACCGGCCAGCGCCGCCGTCGCCAGCGCCACATCATTCGCATACTGCGTCAGAAACACAGCGATCTCCTCGTCGCTCAGATTACCGCCATCCGGCAGCACCCCGGCGCCCTCCACCGTATCGCCGATCTCCAACCGCACGCGCGCAATCGCCGCCGTCTCCGCATCGTCGCTGTCCAGCAAATAGGAGAACATCACTTCCCCCGCTTCTTCGTCGAAGGCGCCGGTGCAGGCTCACCGTCCACACCGTCCACAGTGTCCATACCGTCCACCTGGCCCGGCTCCGCCCCTCGCCCCTCGCCCCTCGCCCCTTCAACCACCCGGCCCTCGGCATCATGCCACCGGCCATCATCACCCAGATACAACCCACCCCGCACCGTCTCAGCCATACTTGCCCCCTCACGCATCACTCGTTACGCATCACGCATCACGTTTGACGCCTGACGTTTGACGGGGCGAAGGACGGAGGCCCTATCGCCCCTCGCCCCTCGCCCCTCGCAACTCCTAGCTGATCGTCGGATCGGTGTACGACCCACCGCCGAAGTACAGCACCGCGCCGTTCGTGCGCGTCCACACCCCCACGCCGAACTCCGCCTCCATGTACTGCGCATAGAGCGGATGCGTGTCGAGCTGCGCCGCAATGCGCAGCCCCTGCAGGCTGGCCGCCTCGCGCTGGCGGTACGCCAGCGGCTTCATCGGGTCGCCGTCATCCCAGGCAAAGAGATAGTTGGCGATCGCCCACGGCTTCACCCACACCTCTGCGCCCTCGAAGATCCCGATCGCCCGGTTGTCCAGCCGGCTGATGTCCAGCGTCTGGCCTGGCGTGTCGCTCGCCCGGTAGATGATGCGCGGGTCCGGATACGCCACGAAGCCCGTCAACGACCGCACCGTCGCCTCGTCCGTCCGGCTGATCGCCAACTTCACCATGTTCCCATGGCCATGCTCGATCACATCGTTGATGATCGCCTTTGCCGTCGCCGCCGTCAGCCCGCTGTTCGCATCGTAGTGCGTGTGGCTGGCCCCGTCGAACGTCTCGCCATTCGGCCCGTCGGGAATCCCCGCACTGTCGGCGTTCACGAACCGCTTCACCGCCAGATCGACATTGTCGACCAGGAAATCGGTGAACGTGTAGTTGGCCGACAGATAGACCGCCCGCTTGATCTCGCGCTGCACACGCCGCCAATGCGCCTTCTGCGCATTCTGCACGGCAATCGCCATGTCCGCCGGCGTGTGCGTCTCGAACCACTTCGCCGTCCAGCCCAGGCCGAACTGGAAGAGGCGCATCGGGAACCCCACCGTCGCGCCCGGCCGGTCAACCTGCGTCTGGCTGCGGCCGTACTCGTCGACCTCCACCATCTCGCCGCTGGCCGAAGTACCGTAGCGCCGCTGCCGGTCCACCGTCACCTCGCACATCCCGGCCACCATCTCCTGCACAATCGCATTGTGCGCAGCGACGTCGGCCGCCAACACCTGCTGGATCGTGTCCAGCCCAAACGCTGCCGCGCTCTGGAAGCGCGTCGCCAACAGCGTACTGATATCAAAAGTGCCCGTAGGCATACCCCACCTCCTGAATCACTTACTCGCCAATCAACCCACCGCCGCGCCTACGCGTCGCGGATCACCCGGATGTCCGTCGCCGTGATCGCCTGCGCCACGCCCACCGCATCGCCCGTCGTGGCCGCCGTGTCCAGCCGCCCCTTCGTCGCGCCGATGTAGTAGACATCGCCCGGCGTCAGCCCGGAACCGTAGTGGAAGCGCGTGCCCTTGCCGAACAGCGTCACCGGCTGCCCGCTCTTCACCGACCGCGGCGTGAAGCCAACCACCTCGGCCGGCTCAGTCGCCGCCGTGCCATTGCTCATGTACACCTTGCCGTCGCTGCTCTTGATGTAGCAGGGCGCAGCCGGGTCCAGATCCTCACCGGCCACCAGGCCGGAAATCTGCGGCGCAAACTGCCCCGTACTCACATCCATCTGGGCCGACGAGGCCCGAGTCACCAAAGCCATATATCCTCCTCATGTAGGTGCGGTCCCTGCCGCACACCCCTGCCTGTTACAGGGCCAGCCGGCGCCGGCCAGGCTCCTCATCAACAATCAGCAATCAACAATCACCCATTGACCATTGACAATTGACAATTCCACCTCGCCCCTCGCCCCTCGCCCCTCCCTATATCGGCGCATACCCGCCGGCCGCGCGCTTCCGCTGGATCATCTCATCCGCCGACGGCCGCGTCTGCCGGCCGCCCTCCGTCGAATTCAGCGATCCCGACGTGCCCGCCGCCTTCACCAGGTGCGGCTTCGCCTTGGCCAGCGCCTTCAGCGCATCCTCCACGCCCGTCACCTTCCCGTCATCGCCGACCTGCGCCTCGCCCAGGTCCGCCAGCCGGAACGCATCCTCCGGATCGTGGAAATTCAACTTCGACGCCGCCAACACCACCGCATTGCGCACCATCGCCGTGCGCAGCCGCTCCTCGGCCGCCTGCGCCTTTACCTCCGCGTCGGCCGCCAGCTTCTTCGCCTTCTCCACCTCGGAGAGTTGCGCAGCCGCCCGGTCAGCCTCCGCCGCTTCCAGCTCCTCCAGCCGCTTCCGCCGCGACGCGCTCTCGCTGTTGGCAGTCTTCAACGCCGCCTTCACCCGCTCGAGCTCCGCCGCCAACTCCGCCGCCGCAGTCTGGCCACCATCGCCATTCAGCATCCCGCCGTCCGGCGCACCATCGGACATCCCGTCCGTCTTCTTCTCGTCAGACATCTCGTCTCATCTCCTCAAAAAGCGGATCTCCCGCACTCAACCAATCAACCAATCAGATAATGGCACCCATCAGCAATTAGCAATTAGCAATTAGCAATTGTCCATTGACAATTCCCTACCTTCCGCTCCGCGCGTCCGCCGGATGAATCTCCACCCGCACCCCCGTAGCGTCACGCGCATCAATCTCATTGCGCGCCGCCTCTCGCATCTCCACCGACAACCGGTCGTCCGCATCCTCCCGCCGCACCAGGCACGTCGACGTCCGGCAGTAGTGGTGGAATGGTGGATTGCGCATATAGGCCCCAAAGCGCGGCGTCCCCGTCAAATGGAACTCATCGGCCATCCCAACCACCTGGCCATGCACCCGCAGACAACAATCCGTCGTCCGCTCGTCGATCGCCGCCACCGCCTGGCGCATAAAGTCATCGCGCCGGGCACGCACCAGCGCCGTCGTCACCGCCGCCGCCCACGCCCCGCCCAGCGCAATCCCCAGCCAGCGCGCCCCATCGCGCACAACCGGCGCCGGCGACAGCACCCCGGCCCGCTCGTCGTCGCCCACCACCTGCCCCACATCCCCGGTGGCCACATACAACCCACGCGCCGCGCTCAACTGCGCATCCAGCGTCGCCAGCCACGCATCCAACTCTGCCTGCGCCGCATAGCCGCCCGTCCCCGCATTCGGCAACCCGTAGACCGCCAACTCCGTGCGGGCCTGCCCCTCGCCGGCCACCACCGCGCCGGCCATCACCGCCCGCACCGCAGCCTCCACCGTCACCCGCAGCTCCGTCAGCACCTGCACCACCCCGGCCAGCCCATCGACCTGGCGCATCGCCCGCCGCGCCTGCCGGTATGCCGACAACACCCGACCGCGCGGCGCCTCGCTCGTCCCCAGCCGGTTGACCAGCCGCTTCAGCTCGTCGCCGCTCTGCAGCGCCAGGCGCACCGCCCGCTCATGCTCGCTCAACATTGCTCGTCGACCGCCGGCAACTCTTCCTCGCCCCTTGCATCTCGCCCCTCGCCCCTCCCGCTGATAAACCTACTTATCATCGGAATCACCGCTGTCGCACATTGACCTGTGCCGTCCGCTCGTCGGTGCGGCCCGCCGAGGTCGTCACCCGGCACGCCACCGTATAGCGCTGCCCGGCCACCCCGGCCGACAGCCACACCTGCACCGCCGTCCCGCCGTTGACAACCGCCGACGACTCGACCGTCAGCCCCGCCGGCGCCGCCGTCACCGTATGGTCGACAATCGTCTCCCCGCCGGCCAGCCAGTCACTATCGCCCGTGCCATTGCTCAGCGCGGCCCAGTCGAAATACCAATCCAGCACCGCATCCGGGTCCTTCGTGTACGCCATCCCATCTCCCCCCATCAACAATCAACAATCACCCATTAACAATTGACCATTGACCATTGACAATTCTTCCTCGCCCCTCAGAACCCGACGACCGCTTCCCCGCTCTCGATCCCCTCGGCCTGCACCAACTGCGCCAGCGCCGCCTTCTCCACATCGCTCATCTCCGCCAGCTTGCGCCGCGCCGTCTCCACAGCCTGCTTCCGGTCGAGCACCGCATGCGCCGCGATCGCCTGCTCGCGCAGCGCCGCCCGCTGCTCATTCAGCTGCTGCAACTCCGCCGTCAACTGCTCCACCGTCATCTGCTCGTAATTCATCGCCTATCTCCCTGGCTTATGCCTGATAATGCGCGGCGTCCCAAACGTCTCCCCGGACCGGACCCCGCCCACGCCTCTCGCACGCTTCAGTGGAATATACCGGCGCAGCGTACTATCCCACGCCGCCCGCTTCTGCGCCTCCTCCTGAATATCCCGCCGGCTCGTCAGCCCAATCGGCACCCCCAGCCGCAGCAGCACCGCCTGGTCATCCGCAATCCGCTCCGCGCTGGCCAGCTCCTCCGCCCGCTTCGCCTGGCTGAAGATCGCCTGCGCCAACTGCAACGCCGCATCCCACGGCATATCGAACACCGCCCGGCCCTCGCGGATCACCACGACATTCGTCCCCTCCTGCCGCACCGTCACCGCCACCGGCCGCACAATCCCATGGCTCATACTGTGTTCAACCACTCCCTCAGTGATCTACGCTCGTCACCCGCTAGCCCCATAATCATGTCCTTGATTCTGTCCAGTTGGCGTTGCCCTGCCGGATCCTTCTTTTGTATCGTCCAGAGTTCCAGATTCTCTGGCCGGTTGTCGCCGCGGACACCGTTCTTGTGATGCACACGCTCGTGCGCCTGTAATGGCCGTCCAAGCGCCTCTTGCATCACATAGCGATGCTCCAGCATCCAGCCAGTGCTGTTGCCGCCTGGATAGCCAACGCCGACCTTGACAATCACATAGCCGCTGACATGCTGCTGCTTCGTTCCGATCTGCGCGTGGCTCTGTCCTGTGCGGCTTCGTTCCTTTTGTGCGCAAGATTGCGAACAAAAGCGAACTTTGGGATGGACGTTCGCCGCCAACGGTTTCCCGCAGTGAGCGCAATGAGTATTCCGCTTTGCCGTTCTTCGCAGCGCATCGGCGCATTCGTAGGAGCACGACTTTTGCCCACTACTGCGTGGACGAAAACTCTTCCCGCACACTGGACACTCACGTTCGCTAATCCGCCCAGTCCACGCATACCAGCATTTCTGCGAGCAGAATCTTCCCGACGTATTGGCTTTCGGCACGAACTGCTTTCCGCACTGCACGCACACCTCGACGCCCCGCTTACACGCTTCCGAACAGTACTTCTGTCGAGCACTCTTCGGCCTAAACACCTTGCCACAGGTAACGCACGTCTTCTCCCGTAAAGTCGCTTCAAGAGGCATAGCTATCTCCTATGTAAAACGCCAAACAATGGAGATATTATACCCGCTAGGACGGGCGGCTATAAACGGAAGATTCTATTGCTCCCGGCGTCCCACTGCACCGTGATATTGCCGCCGTTCGGCGTCACCGGCAGCCCCGTCGCCGTGTCGATATTCGCAATCAGCAGACTCGTCGCCTCCGTCCCCGTGTGCTGGTAGATGTCGATGCTCTCGCTGACATCGCCCGTCACCGAGCTCAGCGTCACATCCGCTGCGTCTGCCACCCCGGCCGTCGTCGTCTTCGTCCCCAGCGCGCTGCTCGTCGCCACGCGCGCCGGTGCCGCCCGGTCCGCCAGGTCCTCGTCGAGCGCCAGGTCAATCGTGTCGTCCGCCTCGTCGATCAGAATGATGCGGATATCGTTCGCATCCCAATCGATCTCCCCGGCCAAAAACCCCTGCCGGCCCCGGTCATACAACGCATTCGCCATCTCATCATCCTCCCCGGATCACAACCGTTCGATTCTCAGTCCCAGCCACCACCGTCCGGTTTTCCCATACCACAGACACCGTCCGGCCTTCCCACTCTATGCTCATCGTCCGGCTCGCCACCAGTTGCAACAGCAGCATCAGCACGCCAAACGCCTCGCCCGAACCAATCCCCGCCGCCGTCACAAACTGCGGCAGCCCCAGCCCCGTCACCAGCGCCAGCCCGAACGCCTCGCCGCTGGCCACACCCGCCGGCGCCACCGTCACCGGCCCCGGCAGCGCAACCGCATCCCCAAATACTTCCCCGCTGCCGATCCCTGCCGGCGCCACCGTTGCCCCACCCAGCGCCAGCAGCGCACCGCCAAACCCCTCACCCGTAGCGACGCCCTCCGCCAGCACCACAACCCCGCCAGGCAGGATGGCCGCAGCGCCAAACCCTTCCGCACTCGCCACGCCGGCCGGCAGCACCATCGCCGCCCCGGCCGCCACCAGCGCCAGCCCAAACCCCTCGGCCGAACCGATCCCCGTCGCCTGCACCACCGTCCCGCCGGCCGCCACCAGCGTAGCGCCAAACCCCTCCGCCGAGGCCACACCCGCCGCCAGCACGACCACGCCACCGGGCGCAACCAGCGCCAGCCCAAAACCCTCGGCCGACACAATCCCCGCAACCTGTACAACCGTCCCGCCGGCATTCACCAGCGCCTCGCCAACCGCCTCGCCGCTGGCCACACCCGCCGCCACGATCGTCACCCCGCCAGGCAGCACCGCCGCAGCGCCAAAACCCTCCGCCGAAGCAACCCCCGCCGGCGCCAATGTCACCGCCCCAGCCGCCAGCATCGCCGCGCCAACCGCCTCGCCGCTCGCAATCCCCACCGCCGCGACCACCACCGCGCCGGGCGACAACAACTGGTTGTCCGACGCTTCCCCGCTCGCAATCCCCGCCGGCGCAATCGTCGCCACCGCCGCCAGCACCGCCCCGCCAAACGCCTCGCCCGAACCAATCCCCACCGGCGCAATATTCAGTGCAAACACCTCTGTCCCGGTGTAGAGCACATTCGGATAATTGTCGTTCCAATACGCCACATCCAGCGTCGCCGGGTAATGGTGGAAGAACTGGCTCCACCGTGCATTCACACTGCTGTCGAAATTCGTGCCCGCCACAAACTGCGTCCACGTCCCCCAGCTCGCCGAGCCGCCATCGCCCTCAAAGAAATAGAGATTTTGACCATGGTTGCTTCCGTCCGGCGTCCCATGCCCCATAATCCGAATCTTGCTACCCGTCCACCCCAGGCTCGGATTATGCGTCGCCTGCAACCCGCTCGCCGGGTCGTTGGCGCTCCACGTCGCCCCCTGGTCGTCGGAGTACCGATACCGGATATACTTCTGGCTGTGCGTGGTGCTGGCATTGATAAACGCCGTGTGATAGCGCCCGCCCGCCGTAATCAGAATCGACGTGCTCTGGTCGATACTCGTCAGCGCCCCGCCAGCGCTGCTCACTGCCACCGTGCTGCCCCACGAGCCGGTGTAGACCCTGCTGTACACCGTTCCATCCGCCGTATCGTTGAACGTACCGCGCAGCCACAGCACCAGCAGCCGCCCGGCCGGGTCGAACGCCAGATTTGGATGCCACGCCTTCTGGTTGCCCGTGTAACTCACCCCAGAATCGACCTGCGTCGCGCTCGACCAACTCCCGCCAATCCGATTGCGATAATAGACCCGCCGGTTCGCCAGCGTCCCACTACCCGCCGTGCCCAGATACACCACATGCGGCACCCCGTCGGCGTCCAATGCCAACGCACACGCCTGGTCTCCCTGCCCGATGTCGTCATAGTCCAGATCGCTGGCGATCGTCGCAACCGCGCCCCATGTGTCGCTCGCCGTGTCAAAGACCGCATAGCGCAGATACCGGGCATTACTCACGCTCGAGCGCGCCACCCACACAATATGGATCTGGTTGTCGCCGTCGATGGCTGCCGCCACCGTCACCGCGCCGGCCGGCTCGTTGGCACTGTCCTTGCGCGTGAACCCGCTCGGCACCCCGGTCGAATTGGCCCGATGTACCCGCACCGTCTGCGCCAGCCCCGTCGCCGTAAAATCCGGATAGCTGTCGCAGTTGATCGCAACCGTATAGAGCACATTGCCCGTCGTCCGCACCAACTGCTTCGGCGACACATCCGAATACCCGTCGCCGACCTGCACGCTGTAATTACTCGTCGCCCCCGGCAACGCCGGAATCCCGACCGCTTCCCCGCTCGCAATCCCCGCCGGCGCAATCGTCGCCACCGCCGCCAGCACCGCCCCGCCAAACGCCTCCGCCGAGGCCACACCCGCCGGCGCCACACTCACCGCCCCGGCTGCCAGCACAGCCGCCCCAAACCCCTCCCCGCTCGCAATCCCCGCCGGCGCCACCAGCGCCCCACCGGCCAACACCGCCGCTGCCCCAAACGCCTCGGCACTCGCCACCCCGGCCGGCGCCACACTCACCGCACCCGCCGCCAGCGTCGAACCGCCAAACGCCTCCGCCGAGGCCACACCCGCCGGCGCAATCGTCTGTGGCGACCCGCCCGTCGAATAATCAATGCTCAGCTTCGGCGCCGTCGAAGCGCTGCTGTCGTATGCCCGGTAATCCTGCCACTCGCCCGACGTGCAATCTGCGTGCGTGTCAACTAACACGACAATCGCATTGCCCGACACCCAGCCGGCTCGGTCAATAACTTCCTGTACAGCCGACGTAATGTCGATACTGTACTCGGTGTTACCCGTGACGCTTGTCTGCGTCCACACCGCACTGGCCGTCGTGCGCGGCCGCACCGAGGCCCGCAAATCGCCGCTCGTCGTCACCAGCGCCCCGGCATTGTCCGCTGCCTGGCAGCTCACGTGGTACCGGATAACATTCGACCCGGCGTTATAGGTCGAATCGGCGCGCAGCGTGAATGTCGCCGAGTTGATCGTCGCCCCTTGCGGGATCGTCACGCTCGGGAACCGGCACGCCACGCTATACTCGTTGTTGTTGCCGTGGCTGCCCGGTTGCAGCAGTGTGCTGTTCGTCGACACAACCGCCGACACAGTGACATTCTTGCCACTATCGTTCGTAATGCTGCCCATCTGGCTATCGCCAGCGGACACCGCAACCTGCAACGCCAACACCGTCACTTGCTCATCTCCCGCTGATAATTCCCCTTAGCATCGGAACCCGCCTACCCCTCACTGGCGCCCAGGCCAACCTGCATCAACGCCAGCCGCGCCCGATACTCGTCAGACAATTTCATCCGCTCGATCTCCGCCAGGCTGTACCCCATCTCGCTCCAGATCTGATCCTGCGGCACGCCCAGCTCACGCTTCGCCCGCCACTCGTCGCGCTCGTCCTGCGTGTCCCGGCTCTGCACCGGCTCCCAGATCATGTCAAAGCGCGCCGCCTCGTCCATGCCGGCCTGACCAAACACATTCGCCAGCCGCCGCGCCACCTCAAAGCAGCTCACCCAGCCTGCATTGATGCGCTTCTGCCGCTTGCGCACCTTCGCAAACAGCCCCTCGTTCTGCTCCTTCAGCGTCCCCTCGGCCGCCACCTGGCGCGTGAACGACAACCGCGCCGCCGGCGTCGAGCTCACCACGGCCACCCAGCCGATCAACGAGATCATCAGCTCGATCAGCGGCCGCACATCCCCGCCGGCGATTGCCTTGAAATCCACATCGTTCTTGCTCTTCGTCGTGCCCAGCACCATCCCCGGCGCCATCCGCAGCGCGTTCGACCCGTCGGCCTTGGGCGGCTGCCCGTCCGATGTCGGAATCCATCCCAGCGCCACCAGCACCTGGAACGCCGTACTGTCCGCCGTGGCCACCGTATCGATCAGCGTCTTATTGATCGCCTTCTGTGGCGGAATCACATCCCACGCCTCGGGCCGCAGATCCGGCGTGTTGGCAAAATGCACCACCGGAATCCCCAACGGCTGCCCGGCCCCGTCCACCCACGGCAACGGCCAGGCCGTGTCACCCTCATCCCGCACCGCCGCCAACTGCCCGCCCAGCAGCACCTCATACTTCTCCACCCGCTCCGGATAATACAGATTCAGCCGCTGGCGGCTCTTCCCGTTCCCCAGGTCCTCAACCCACCGCTTCGACGCGTAGAGCATCGGCATGTCAATATTGCCGTCCGGATAGTGCGCCTTGCAGCCAAAATTGTCGCCGCCCACCGTCGCGTCCGTGTACCGCGGATGCGGCACAAAGCGCACCTGGCCGGCCGCCGCATCCCAATCCACCATCACAAAGAACTCGCCGTCGCGCGGCGCCCCCTCGTGGACGCTCTCCTGCAGGATGTCGCCGCCCACCGCCGACCACACCGCCTCGGCCCACGCCCGCACCGGCGCATCCCCGTCCGTCGGCTCATCCGTCGTCGGCCCCAGGCAAATCAGCCGCTCGGCAATCACATCCACCACCAGCCGGCACACATTCAAGTTGAACTCATACTGGTCGGCGACGTTCAGGAACTCCTTCATGCGCTCCGTCATGAACGTGTCCTGCAGGCCATCGTGATAGCGCCGCGCCGTCACAACCGCCTGCTGCCTGGCCTTCTCTTCCTCTGCCTGCCACGCCGCAAACGCCAACTGCGCCTCATTCAACGGCATATCTCGCCCCTCGCACCATACCCATCAGCAATCGCCCATTGCCCTTTAACTCGCCCTTCGCCCCTCGCAACTCGCAACTCCTCACGCATACCGCATCACAAACGACCCGGCCGGCTGCGCCATCACCCCGTATCGCATCGCATCATACGGATCGTCGCCGCCGTTCCCGTCCTCATCCACATCCACCTTCAGCACATCCTCCGGCCGGTGCGGGTCATGCTCCAGGCTCGGCAGGCACTCAATCAAATGCGCGCAGCGGTCGAACACAAACAGCTTCGCCGGCTGCCGCTCGTCGCCCAGCAGCCGCAGCACCTGCGCCGCCCCATTCACCCGGTCATCATTCGCCGCGCTCAGCCCAAAGCCCTCGGCCGCATACTGCTCGGCAATCGTCGTCTCACTATTGCCGCGCCGCGCAAACACATCGGCGCCCGCCACAAACATCGCCAGCCGGCCGATCTCCATCCGGTTGCGCGCCAGCATCTCCCGCAACGCCTGCGCATGCCGCCCCACCAGCCACTTGCTCTGCCGGTGCTCGTCGAGCACATAGATCGTCCCGTCGCCGTCCCTGGCCAGCAGATAACACACCGTCGGATGCGTGAACCCATAGTCCAGCGCCGCCCACACCGTCCACGACGGCGGCACCGCAAACGGCTCGATCACATGCACCTCGTGGCGCCAATTCGTAAAATACTGCCCGGCCGCAATATCCCAATCCCCGTACCGGTACGCCCGCAGCTTCCAGCCCGAGTTCTCCTCCAGCCGCCGCCGGTAATCCGCATCGAGGAAGGCATTGTTGTCGACCGTCGCCGGGATAAAGCGCGTGTACGCCTCCTCACCCTTCCGCCACGGATCGATGAACCTGGCTTTGAACCAGGCATGCCCCACCCCGCCCGGATTCGTCGTCGCATACAGCCGCGGCCGCCAGCCCGAAGAGCTGCGATTACTGTCCCGCAGCGCCTTATACTTCGCCGCGCTCAGCGTCGTCGCCTCCTCGATGGCAATCACGTCGTATTCCAGCCCCAAATAGGCATCCACATCCGCCTCATTGTGGAAATGCCCCAGGAAGATCCGGCTGTCATCCCACAGCGTCACCACCCCGGCCGACCGGTTGAACTCATGCTCCACACCGCGCAGCACCCGCCGCCGCAAATCGTCGAACTGCTCACGGGCCTGCTTCAACGCCTTGCGCAAATAGAGCACCTTCAACCCTGGCCACCGCCGGCAATCGTCGAGCGCCACCTGCGCAAACACACCGTGGCTCTTCCCCGGCCCGCGTGCCCCGCCGAAGCCCACCTGGTCAGGACCCTGCGGCCCGTCGCACAACCGCGCCGCCGCGTGAAACTCCAACTGCTTCGGCTGCGGCACATACCCGCTCGCCAGGAAATTGCGCAACTGGTCGCGCGGGCAGCCCGCCGCACTCGCCGTCGCCACCAGCCGGTCCAACGGCGACACCGGCGCAGCCAGACGAGGCGCAGCCGGCCGGGCCGCCCTCGCCCCTCGCCCCTCGCCCCTCGCTTCTCTACTCGCCGTCGCTACCATCATCGCCATACACCCGCTCGAGCGCCGCCATCAACTCCGGCGCCAAACTATGTTCCACACTCGCCGGCTGCTTGCTCGCCGTCCGTGCATCCGCCCGGTCAAGCAGCGAATTGATCGCCTTCACCACCTCCGGCGCATTCACATCCACATCGAGCGTTGCGCCTTCACGCTGCACCCGCATCACTCCACTGGTCGCCATCCGCACCAACTGCTGCGCCGCATCCGGGGCCGCCTCTACAATCGTATCTAGCGTCCGCTCAACCGCCCGGCCCAGGCGCACATTGATATACCAATCCGCCCGCCGCTGTGCTCGCTCCAGCGCCGCCTGCACCTCCGGCTCGTCGCACCAGCCCGGCCGGCGCACACCCCGCCGCGTCTCCCCGTACCAGGCGCCCTTCCCGCCACAGTCCGGCCGCGCCCACACCGTCGTCAGCGGCTCCCCGGCCGCCAGTGCATGCGCCACCCGCAGCACCGTCGTCCGCTTCTTCCGCAAATGCCCCGGCGCACCCTTGATCGCATCCAGCGCAACCTGAATCTCGTGCGTCATCCACTCCGGATGATAGTCACGCGCATGAGTATGGATAGAGTCTGGATTGAATCTGTTTGTCATCGCACCCGCCGGGCGCCAGCCCGGCCACCCATCGCCCCGCCGTCCCCATGTCTACACGAAGCTATCAGCAATCAACAATCAGCAATTGACAATTAACAATTGACCGTTGACCATTGACCATTCCTCTTCGTAACTCCCGACGACAATCGCCGTTATCCGCGGGAAACCTCTCTCCGTGCTGCCTTCCGCTCCCGCCGCCGCATCGAGCGCTTCCAATAACTGCGCCGCACATGCCGCCACGCCAACACCCGCCGCCAGCCGCTGATAGCGTCATACTCCGCCCCATTCCGCGCCGCCAGCCGCCGGCCCATCATCGCCCATCCCCTCGCAGCCCCTGCACCAGCTCGCGCAACTCCACCTCGATCAGCAACAGCCGATGCTCGATCGCCCGCAGCCGCTGATCGTGATTGTCCAGCCGCGCCGCCTGGCGCTCGGCAGCCGTGCGCAGGTCGTAGCCGTCTAAATTACCCGGTGGCCACGTGTACTCCACATCATCCAGCGCAATACCGTCCTGCCCATTCGCCCGCTCGAGCCCCTGCAACCGTGCCTCATGATCTGCCAGATTGACGTTCACCATACTCACCCAATCCGGGAATTGCTCCATTAGGAGTTGACTCCTAACCCAACAGCCACCACGCCACACCGCGCCGGCTCTGCGGTTCCTGCATCGGCGCAGCCGCCACACCCGGCGGCGCTTCGCCAGGATCGTTGTTGCGCCGCAACACCCACTCGATCCACTTGGCAACCCCACCCAACACCCCGACCACCAGCGGCACCCAGAGAAACGGACTCTCCGGAAACGCCTGCATCAGCCACGCCTGCAGCACCGGAATCAGCATCGCAGCCAGGATCCACCACGCCACCCCCGGCACCTTCACATCATCCTTCACATCCCACCTCCCCGCATCACACCGAACGCCAGCAGCACGGCGATCATCCGCGCCGCCTGGCGCCGGAACACCTGCACCATCACATACCCGCACACCACTGCCTGCGTCGTAATCAGCGCCGTATTCAGCCATACCAGCGCCGGCACCGGATGCGCCAGCCGCAGCAGGAGCAGCCCGATCATAATCAGCGCATAGATCGCCGCCTGCAACCACAGCAGCACCGCCACCGGCCGGCGTAGCATATCGGGCATCGCCGTCGCGTTCCACACCCGCACCCCGATATATGCAAAACTGGCCACCATCAACGCATACGACAATGCCCGGATCACCTCGTCGGTGCTCATCATAGGCTCACCATCCACAACGCCACAGAGGCAATCACCACCGCCACCGTCGAGAACATCACCAGTAACGCAGCCTGCCACGCTTTGATGCTCGTATTCTCATTCGCCCGCTTCGCGAGCTGCGCCGGCAGCGACCGCAAATACATCAACTGTTCAAGCTCTTCCTGATAATCCCGCTGGTCGATCGATTTTTGGATCGCCACCTGCGGATTGAGTTGCGCATCCGTGCGCCCCGTGTCGTCATACTCGTAGATCTTGCGGCGCAAATACTCGATGCGCCGGTCCACAGCCGATAAATCGTTCACAACCACTAGCCTCGCTGCCCATGCGAAGAAACCTGTCCGGCCCTATCTGCGGAGGCGGGCCACCCCCGCCCACACCCCCGCTAATTCGGCAACACAACCCCATCCGCCGGGAACGTGCGCTGCACACTATTCCCCGGAAACTCCACGCTCGGTAGCGTCGGCGCAATATACTGGCGCAGACACACCGTCGTATAGGCGCGATCGCCGAAGCGCCGCTCCGTCCCGCACACCGCATCGTCCGGCCCACTCACCAGGTCGCCCCATTGCGTCGCCCAGAACTCACCCCGCCGCTCCGTGCGGAACGCATACCACGCCCACTCGATGCGCCGCTCGACGTTGCGGATCCCGCCCGTCGGCGTCCACGTGGATGGGTCAGCCGGGTCGCCGCCATGGTAGTAATTCGGATTGACATTGAAACCGACGTCCGGCGCCCACCCGCCGCTGCCGCCCGCCCGTGCATACCAGCTCTCAAAGCGCACCGGGCAGCCTGGCTGCGTCGGCGTCATCACCGGCCGCACGCCCGTGTCGCTGCCGCACAGCGGAACCACCTGCGGCCCTGTGCTGTTGCCCTCGCCAAAGTCCAACCACCCGTTGAAATGGCTCACCGCGCCCGTAGCATCGCGCAGCCACAACTGATAGGAGTGGAACCGGCTCGTGCGCCCGTTCGGCTGAAAGTCCAAATGAAACACGCCATACCAGTCGACGCCATTGAACCGGCCCGCCCAGCCCTTGAAAGCCGTGTGCTTATAGCTGGCCACATTCTCGCCCGGCGTGCCTCCGGCGTGCGTGAAGAGCATCACCTCGCCGACCTCGCCCGCCCCCATCTCATCCAGCAACCAGGTGGGCGGCGGATCTCCGTGCTCGTGTCGCGGCCGGTCGCCATGCGCCATTGGCGGATGCCAGTACATATCGACCATATCACCGCCCGGCGGCTGCCCAGGTGTCGCCGTGGCCGTCGCCGCTGGCGGAGGTTGCACCGTCGGCGTCGCCGTCGGCTGTGCCTGCTCCGGCCGCCCGCAGCTCAACAGCACAATCAACTCGCTCTGCCGGTCGGCGCGCAGCCTGGCCGCCCCATCGCAGCTCACATAGGCCGTTTGGCCCTTCGCCAAATTCACCACCTGGCTGAAACTCTGCGCCACTGCTGCGCCGGCCACCACCGCCAGCAGCAAAATAGCGCCAATCGCCGCCCAAACCTTACGTCCGTGCATGATTCAACCTCCTCTGCTCGATAACATTGGGTATACGGGCGCAATTTCCTCTGCCGCCCGTCGAAGGCGCCGGTGGCTCGGCGCCTTCCTCATTTCGGGAAAACAAAAAGGGCGCACAATCACAATGGATTGTGCGCCCCACATTACTAGGTAACGGCTATGCGGTTCCTAGAACTTTACAAACTTCGTCACCTCGATGTTGCCCGTGCGCCCGGCTGACCCGTTGATCGTCACCCGGAAATTGCAATCTGCCGCCAGCACGTCGGCCAGCTCAGAGCGCAGCCGAACCAACAACCGTTCCAGATCCGCTTGAATCTCTTCTGTGCGCTTCCCCGGAGTCGGTCGTTGCTCCATGGCTAGATTCTACCACAACTCCGGCAAATCCGATCCAGCCATGTGGACGATCCTTCCGGCCAAATTACAAATTCCACCGGTCCGCCGGCGACGCCGTGCGCTGCGCCTCGGCCAGGTCAACCTCCGCCAGGCGCGCATAGCGTCGCACCATCTCCAGCGTCGAATGCCCGAGCAGGTCCTGCAGCGCCGCCATATTCCCGCCATTGCGCAGAAAGTTCACCGCAAACGTGTGGCGGAACCGATGCGGCGTCGCCCCCGACACCCCGCTGCGTTCCCCCAGCCGCACAATCATCCGCCGCACCCCGGCCCGGTCGATCGCCCCACCGCGGCTGCTGGCCACCAACGGCGACGTCGGCAGCACATCCGGCCGGCCGCTCAAATAGCGCCACAGCGCCCGCTTCGCCGACTGGCCGATATAGACCACCCGCTGCTTATCGCCCTTCCCGTGCTCAATCAACAGCCGGCCGCTCTGCCGGTCATAATGGCGCACCTGTAGATCGCACAACTCCGACGCCCGCAGCCCCGCATCCAGCAACAGCAGCACAATCGCCACATCCCGCGCCGCCGTCGGCCGTCGCCCGGACACATAGCGATCATTCCGCCGGTCGTAGGCGCGCATACTCCCCGTCGCCGCCAGCAGCCGGCGTACCTCCTCCTCCGTATATGCCTGCATCATCCGCATACTGGGCGTCGGTCGCTCCACCTCCTGCATCACATGGCGCACCTTCAGCACCGGCTGCGCCCACGTCCAAAACGACGACAGCGCAATCCACGCATTCAGCACCGTCTTCTGGCTCAAACCCAGCTCATCGCCGAGATACTCCAAAAACCTGTTGACCTGGCTCGCCTTTACCTTCTCAACGTCGCCGCCCTTAATCCACTCCCCAAACCGGCGGAACGTCAACGCATAATCTCGCTGCGTCGCCTTACTCAAACTGCGCCGTCGGTCCAACCAAAACCCCTCCACCGCATCATCCCACCGCATAGCATCCCCCTTTTGCCATAAGGCCAAACCAACCGTGTGGACAACCCTTTCCCGTTCCCGCGGATAATTCAGCCCCAGAAACGGCGGAAGCCGCCTCTCCCAAAGGAGAAAGCGGCTTCCGATGATAATGATTAGGTGGGCGAGGAGGGACTCGAACCCGCGACCTCACGGATGTGAACCGTTACCCCGCCTACCCCTACCCCCGTCCGCACGGCGACGCCGCTCAGCCCGACCGGGCGGACAACCCCAATCCCATCCCGGCGGACGCACCCGCACACCCGGCCGCCCGCCCCCACTGGATAACAAAAAGCGCGGGAGCCAGTCCCGCGCACCCATCCTTCACACCCTGCGCCAGCGCCCGCGGATAAGGCGCATTATCATCGGGAAAAAATTCCCCACACTGGAGACCCCAACCCTGGACAAAACCCGCGCGGCGCTACTCCACCGTCACCCACACTGCCGTCAACGCCGGCAGCGTCACCTCGCTCCCCAACACCGACTCGTACGTATGCCGGCCATCGACCCGGGCCACGAACTCGATCACATCATCCTCCAGCACTCGCTGGCCTGGACCATACCCCGAAAACTCCACCCACACCGTGTCGGTCCAAAAGCTGCCATCCTGCGTCACATTCACGCGCAGCACCGCGCCCCGGCTGCCTGCCTCCGCTACCTGGATCACCTTCCCGCGCGAGTGCACAAGCCGCCCCGTCCAACTCTCCGTATCTCGCGCCAGCGCATCGAACACCAGCGGCTTCGCCTGCGCCTGCAATTCGGCCACCGTCATCGTCGGCACCGCCGTGGGCATCGCTGTCGCCGTCGGTCGCGGCGTCGCCGTCGGCCTGGGCGCTCCGGCCGGCGCATCGCCTGACAGTGCCACGCCCATCACCCCAATCCCCACAACCAACCCCAACACCACCAGCAGCGCGCCGCACCCGCTCAACCCGCTACGCTTCTTCGGCGGATCGCTGGCCGGCAACGACACCGGCGGCAAATCCCGCCCGCAGTACCGGCACACCACCGCTTCCGCCCGGATCTCCTCCGCACAAAACGGACATTGCTTCATCGCTGGCTTCGGAGCAGCCATAGTCTCACTCCCCAATCACCCGCCATCCATCCCCATCCCACTCCACAAACCAGCGCCGGCCCCGCACCCTCGCCCACACCATCGCAACCACCAGCGCCAGCCTACCCCGCACCGCCGATAATCCGCGGCGGCCGCTGCTCTCGCTCACGCTCCTCCTCCTCCACCTGGCGCATCATGCGCAAATACTCAATCGCCAGGCGTTGGCTACGCGGGGAGAGCGCACTATATTCATCAATGAGCTGCTGCATCACGCGGCGTTCCTCGCCGCTCTCTACCTCAAATACTACGTAGTCCCCTGACTGTTCCCGCAATACCCGCTCGCTGCCTTCACCGAGCGCATCATCAGACAGACCCAGCAGATATGAAACACTAACCCCCAAAGCATCGGCCAAAGACACCACAATTTCAACGCCGATATTCCGCTTGACGCCTCTCTCAATCTCAGAGATATAGCCACGGCTAACCCCTGATTTTGAGGCGAGTTCGCCCTGGTCCCACCGCATATCACGGCGCGCCAGAAGGAGTCGATCTGCAAACGTCTTTGCACTATACATGCAACAATCGTAGCCCACAGCGACACCGCCCGATCGCAAAGGCACGGATTTTCATGCTATCGTGCCCAATTGCCGGTTGACACATTGTATTGCATTGTGGTATTGTGTAGCTATAGCACGAATCTGACTACTACAGCACGCATAAAGAGGCTAACCCACCATGATCAACGAACCGCTCACCGAATACCTGCCCCAGGTTCGCTGCACCGCCACCCTCAAGCGGCGCCTCGAACTGGTCGCCGCCGACTCCATCACCAGCAACCTGGCCGACCACATCCGCCACGCCGTCGAGCAGTACGTCGCCAGCGCCGAATCCGGCAGCCAACCCGCCGCCCAGCCGGCCACACAGCCAGCCTAACATGGCCTTCTCTACCGTCCTGCTCCTGGCCGTCGTTTGGGGTGTCCTTTGGGCGCTCTTTCTCCAATACCACGGCTGGGGCCAGTGGCTTGCCGTCCGCCGCACCTGGCTCACCGTCGTCATCGGCGTCGGCGTCGACCTGGCCCTGCTGGCTGCCCTGCTCGACCTGGCCGCCTGGCTCACCACCGCCGCCATCATCGCCGCATCCAGCGTCGGCATCATCGTCCGCAGCATCGCCAACGAGCGCCACGAGGACGTCGTCTAGTGGCCACCAAAGTGCGGCCCACCAACAAGAACATCTGGGCCATGGACGAAGCCATCGACGAGCACGACCCGGACATCGCCGAACTGCTCGAGGAACTCATGACCGCACTCGAAGGAGAAAAACAAATGGCCCAGCGCCGCTACGACAAAGCCGGCCAGATCCGCATCATGGAGATCTACATGCTCGCCGCCCGCATCCAGACCCATACCGGCCGGCTGGCCAGCCTGCACCGCCAGGCCCGCAACAACCAATACGACAAACGGTGAAGCCCGCCCGGTGTGGGCGGAAGCTGGGGCCATCTCTTCATAGGGCGGCCCATCAAGGGGCAGCTTCCACCCACACCGGGGCAGCGCAGCGTGTGCCGCTCCACACCCTGCGCTGCCCCGCTTCCCTAGCAACAACCGCCACAACGCCGGACAGGCCCCGGCCCCAAACGCAAAGAGTCCGCAGACCCTGGACCGGCCTGCGGACTCCCCAACCGAGTATAGCACTCACAAGGAGTATAGCACATGCCCGCCGACAACTTCCACACCGCTCGAGCCAAATCCCTCCTGGCCCACTACCTGAAATTCGGCCTCGAGGCCGCCGGCTACCGCTGGGACGGCGACAACCAAAGCGAAGTCGCCGACATCATCGACAGCATCATCGACGCTGCCCAGCCGGCCCAGCCGTCAACAATCAGCAATCAGCAATCCTCCATCAACAATTCGACCGCCCAGCCCGACGCCCTAGAGCGCATCGCCGACGCCCTAGAGCGCATCGCCGACAAGCTGGATCTCCTATGTGCAAAAGGCACCGATTGCGGCGGCGCCGATATGGCCGTCCTGCGGATTGAAGTGCTTAGCTAACCGGATCCCGACCCATGACCAAGCTCGCCCAACTCGCCGCCGACATGCGTCACGTCATCGACACCACCGGCGCCACCTACTGTCACCATAAACTCAGCCGCGGCCTCGAGCTCGTCCTCCAGCGCACCGGCCGCGGCTACCGCCTGGCCCTGGGTCGCATGGACGCCGCCCCATCCGACACCGAGATCGAACTCTGCATCGCCGCCTTCAACGTCCCGGCCGGCGCCGAACCCAACCGCACCACCAAAACCCGCCCAGGCAAAACCGGCACACTCACCTACCACGTCGCCGAACTCACCTGGACCGAACAGGAGCAACCCCATGCCGCGTGAACTCGAAGTAATCACCATCGACATAGACACCGACTACGACGAGCCAGCGAACTCGCCCCTCGCCCCTCGCCCCTCGCCCCTGCTGCCCTCGCCCCTCGCCCCTTCCTGGCTCGCCAACACCGAACCCGATCCCGCCCTGCCCTTCGCAGCCCTCTACGCCGACACCTACGGCCATCACCAACGCCAAACCTGGCAGGGCCTCTGGGACGAAGCCATCGAACGTTGGCTGCACAGCGGCCGCCGCCGCAGCGAACACACCCGCCGCGCCTACCGCAACGCCATCCTCCAATTCCGCGCCTGGCTGCGCGAGCGTCACGCCCTCTACCACCTCTGGCAAATCAACGACCGCATCGCCCAGGACTGGCTCACCCACATGCGCGACGAATGCGCCTACAAACCCGCCACCATCGGCCAGCGCATCGCCGCCGTCTCCTCCCTCTACACCTACTGCGCCAACACCCGCACCATGCTCGCCGGCCGCGAAATCTCCCTCCTCGTCGACGCCTACGGCAACACCCGCGGCAACCCCTTCCAGGGCTCCACCATCGAGCGCCCCAAAGTCGAGCAGTACGCCGGCGTGCAGGGCGTTCCCTCCGAAGCCTTCGCCTGGATCATCACCGACCTGCGCAACCGCAAACCCACCGCCGGCAACCTGCGCAACCTCGCCCTCCTCCTCATGTTCGGCCTCAATGGCTGGCGCAACGCCGAAGTCCTCGGCATGACCTGGGGCAAAATCGCCGCCAACACCCAGCACCGCGGCGAATGGACCTACCGGTGGACCGGCAAAGCGCGCGACGGCGCCGAGGAAAAGCGCAGCCTCCCCGTCGCCAACTACGACGCCATCGTCGCCTACCTCCGCGCCGACGGCCGCTGGAACCCCGGCGCCGACAACCACATCCAGGACGACGACTACATCTGGCGCCCGTTGCGCGTCCATGGCGTGGCCAACTTCGCCTCTCGCCCCTCGCCCCTTGCCGCCGGCACCAACCGCCACATCACGCAGAGCACCGTCAACGAAATCTTGACCGCGCTCCTGCGCCGCTACTACCTCCAGGCTGCCCGCGCGGCCGGCCTCGACCGCGCGGCAGCCTCCCTCTACGCCGACGAACAGGCCGCCAAATACACCATCCATGGCCTGCGCCACATGTTCGCCTGGAACCTGCACAAAGCGTCTGGCCACAACATCAAACTCGTCCAGGAAAAACTAGGCCACCACGACATCGCCACCACCATGCGCTACCTCGAACACCTCGAGGAGCCCGTCGACGACCACTCCGGCCTCGTAGCCCGCCAACTCGGCCTCATCTAACACCCGCGGATAAATGCACTTAGCATCGGAAAGGACAAATAACACCGTGAGCACCAGGTACACGATCTACGACAAATACGCCAACGCTCTCGCCGATGGCGTGCATGAACTGTCACGAGGTAATCGTATCCATATCGACGCAGCACGCTTGGCCCTCCGCCTCGCCCTGGACGAACTGGACTCGTCCATCCCGCCCACCTCGTCCATATCGTCCATGCCATTACTCCAAGCAGGGTACGACGCACTAGCCGAACAGCTCATCCGATTGAATAACTGGTGCGCCAACCATGCACCCGCAGCCCTAAACGGCCCCGGCGACACCGCCGACGTCGTGCTGGCCGTCCTCGACAGCTATGCCCAGCAAATCGACAAACAGTCAGAGGAATTGCGCCGAATCGCCGATGAGAGCGATCCCGACAACCGTATCGCCGCCTTGAAGGCCAACCTCAAAACCGTCGATGCGGACAACGCCGAACTGCGCAGCCAGCTCGCCCAGCTCGACGCCGACAACGCCGCCCTCATCCGCCGCAACAAGGAACTCGCCGATGAGCTGAAACAGGTCCGGCTAGACCGCCAGGAAACGGCATTCCATACCATCAGCGCCAGCATCACCGATCACGAAAACGGCACCGCCATCAGCATGCAGCCGGCCCACGCCCCATCACCAATCAGCAATCAGCAATCCCCCATCAACAATTCAATGTGGACCGACTCCAACATGCTCACCAGCCTCGACGACATCGCCCGTGATTGGTGGATCGGCTGCGCCGCCGGCCGCCACCAATGGCGCAGCGTCCCCAAGCCCATCCAGTTACAACTCGTGCGCCACGTCCTCTCATTCGGCCCCGAAACCGGCTCCATGAAAATGGTCGATTTCGACGCCGTCAAACCCGACTGGATGCCCGGCTCCGGTAGCCACACCAAAACCCTGTCTCTCTCCTGGCAGCAACTCAACGACTGGAGTGTCGAACTATGAAAGCCAGCACACACGACCGTTTCATCGTCGCCGCCATCATCATCATCATGGCCGCCCTGCTCTGGATCCTCCCCGCCCAGGCCCAGTGCGACGCATCGTGCAGCGCCCAGCCCGAGCCGCCCATCAGCGCCACCGCCAGCAGCACGCTCTACCTGCCGGCCCTGCTAAACGGCTGGCACGCCTGGTACACCGAGACCGAACTCGACGACGCCATGCGCCGCACCGGCTACGACCCGGCCACCGCCAGCATACACACCGTCTGCACCCTGGACCCGACCGCTGTCCCGCCCTATTTGCTGCGGTACACCAGTTGCGAGCAGTACCTGGTAGGCGACCAGCCGACCGAGGGAACCGGCCACTACATCTGGTACATCCGCCTCGGCGACGGCATCGTCCACGGCCTGGAGGTCGGCCAGTGAACCCCAATTTGGGCGAAGGCACCGGCGCCGCGGCCTGGCTCACCATCATCCTGATCGTGCTGGCCATCGCCACCGTCGTCGGCTCATTCGCCTGGCTCATCGTCACCCGTTGCTAATCAGCGGTCGCCGTACAAGCCGGCCGGGGTCAACTCCACCTCGTCAAGTGGAATGGTTGAACAACGGCCAAAGCGCACCTGACGCCGGCAACAGGGCGCCGACCGGAGGGCGATCGGGCATCACGTCCCGATCGCCCCATAACCAACCGACATCAATAGCACGCATACCGAAAGACAAACCATGATCACCGAACGCATGCAGGCCAACCTGCTTTGGAGATACTTCACCACCGACGACGACTGCGGCGCCGAAATCGACCTCGCCCTCTGGCGCTGGCCCTGGCGCGAAATCTTCCTCCACGCCGAACGTGAAGAGAGCCAATACGGCAGCGTCATCCAGGGCATGACCGGCCGCGTCATCCTGCGCCAGGCCGTCAACCGCGTCGCCGGCGCCGACGAAGAAGCCGCCAATCAATGGTGGGGCACCATCCAGGAGAGCACCGAACCCATCCACTACCCCACCCTCGCCGAACTCGCCGAGACCCTCCCCCCCGTCCGCTGGCTCTGGCCCGGCTGGATCCCGCGCGGCATGATCACACTCCTCGGCGCCTACCAGGGCACCGGCAAATCCTACTTCGTCCTCGACATCGCCCGCACCGTCATCCACGGCGGCCCCTGGCCCGACGGCGCCCCCGCCGAAAAACGCGGCACCGTCATCTACGTCGACGCCGAAGCCATCCCCCAGGTCAACAACGAGCGCGCCGTCAAACTCGACCTCAACCGCAACCGCCTCTACCTGCTCATGCCCAACAACGGCGAGATCTTCGACCTCACCAACAGCCGCTGGCAGAACCGCCTCACCGACATGGTCCACACCCTGCGCCCGGAGCTCATCATCATCGACTCCTACAGCAGCATCAGCAGCAGCGGCCAGAACAGCGTCGAGGACACCCAGCGCCTGCTCGCCTACCTAAGCGGCCTCGCCAACTACGCCGACGCCGGATTCCTCGTCCTCCATCACCTGCGCAAACCGCCCGGCGGCCAGCTCTCCCTGCCTGGCATGAGCGTCCATGACTTCCGCGGCTCCGGCAACATCACCGCCATGGCCCGCAGCGTCATGGGCCTCTCCGTCGTCCAGAGCGGCCGCCAATTCAGCCTCAACGGCCCCCGCCGCCTCGACCTCGTCAAAACCAACCTCGGCCCCTACCCCGACCCTCTCGGCATCGAACTGGAGACCGCCCCCGACGGCCACGTCAAATTCGCCTACGGCGCCGCCCCCTCCTTCGACGCCGCCGCCGACGACAAACCGGACCCGGAAACATGGCTCATCGACTATCTCGAAACCAATGGCCCCACCCCCTACCGCGACATCCTTGCCGAAGCCGACGCAGCCGGCATCAACAAAACCGCCCTCTACCGAGCCCGCAAAAAACTCGGCGGCCGCGTCATCGACAGCAAAGGCAAATTCGCCAGCGGCAACCAATGGCTGCTGGCCGAACAGGCCGCCGAACTCGAAGAACCCGCCGAAGAAGAAGAGGATCCCGTCAATGCGTAACCAATCCGGTGTCACTGTCGCGCTGTCGCGCTGTCGCGCACATTGTGACACCCAACCCACTCCCAATGTACGCGACAGCGCGACAGCGCGACAGTGAAACACCGCCATCACGCATCACGCATTACTCGTCACGCATCACGTTTGACGTTTGACGCACCAACCAAGGAGCACTCAATGACCGTCCAAATCACCGTCACATCACCCACCCCAATCATCGCCATCTGCAACCACAAAGGTGGCAGCGGCAAAACCACCAGCGCCTGGCACCTGGCCCACGCCCTCAACGCCGACGACGCCGGCAACCTGCGCCGCGTCCTCCTCGTCGATCTCGACGACCAGGCCACATTGACCAACCGCCTGGCGCACCAGGCCGTCACCATCGGCAGCCCCATCGAGACCCAGCCCACCATCGCCGACGCCCTCGATGGCGCCCCCACCACCATCTACCACTACACCCCGCTGCTCTCCTACATCCCGGCCGACCACCGCCTCGCCTGGGTCGCCGCCAAAATGCAGGCCAGCAGCCCCAACCACCTCTACCTGACGCGCGCCCTGCGCCACATCGAACCCTTCGACTACGTCATCCTGGACTGCCCGCCATCCGCCGGCATCATCATGATCAACGCCCTCGCCGCCTGCACCCACACCGTCATCCCCGTCACCCCCACCGAGGAATCGTGGGACGGCCGCACACGCATGCAGACCATGATCGACGAAATCGCCGGCGTCCTCAACAAACAGATCACCAGCCTCGGCGCCATCCTCACCATGCGCAGCCCCCGCAGCAAAAACCAGGACTACTACGAGGCCCTCAACGCACAGGCCGGCCTCCTCGGCGCCGTCCCCCACGCCGTGGGCCTCGACGCCGACCAACGCATCTACGCCGCCTACGAACCAATCGCCCAGCGCATCGCCCAATCACTCTAGAGGAGCACACCAATGCTTAGCCCGCTCATCAACACCGCCAAACAAGACACCGTCCACCTCGACGCCATCCGCCTCGACGGTGGCACCCAGCCCCGAGGCGGCATCAACGACGACTACGTCACCGAACTTGTCGAAGCCCTCCAGGCCGGCGTCACCCTGCCGCCCGTCGACATCATGTACGACGGCCAAAGCTACTGGCTATTCGACGGCTTCCACCGGCACGCCGCCCACCGCCAGGCTAATTACCTCGTCGTGCCCGCCATCATCCACCAGGGCACCCAGGAAGAGGCCCAGTGGCGCAGCTATGCCGCCAACCAGACCCACGGCCTGCGCCGCAGCAACGAAGACAAACAGCGCGCCATCAAAGCCGCCCTGCGTCACCCCAACGGCGCCCAGATGCCCGATCGGGAGATCGCACGCTACCTTGGCGTAGACCACAAAACCGTCGGCGGTTGGCGCGAGAAGCTCCAAGCATCTGGGGAAATTCCCCAGATGACCGAACGCACCGTCACGCGTGACGGTGTCCAGTACACACAGAACACCACCGGTATCGGCGCCAATCAGCGCCCCCGCCGCCACATCTACGACGGCGAGCTCGAGCGCATCGTCATCGCCTGGGCCGCCGAGCACTACCCCGGCGACTGGCCCGAAAACCCCAGCCACACCAACGGCACCTACTGGCAGCAGCTCACCGCCCACCTGCGCGCCACCATCACCGCCGCCACCTGGCACGAATCCGACCTCAAAGCCATCATCAAGCGCCTGCACGCCCAGCGCCGCCCCGCCCCATCAACAATCAACAATCAGCAATCCCCCATCAACAATCTGCCGCCCAGAGAGGAGATAGGCGATCCGTCCCGCACCCTGGATCGATTTGTCCGTCAGGATGCGCTCGACAACGCACCCGACCCTGCCCCTCGCC